>OLYM01001270.1_pt1 | contig 9878 bp, 9 predicted proteins | sample 1673691 | NCBI WGS metagenome assembly OLYM01 (sample SAMEA103958123, study PRJEB25191) | human gut metagenome | reverse complement strand
GCATTTCGCCGCTCACGCACAGCTGATTTTCTCTCTGCCGCTACATTATTTATAATATATAGACATGTCATTGTCAATTGTATTGACACATATCTTTACATTTTTGTTTTTTCGGCGGTGCGCCGCATATTCTTCCCAAAGCTGCAAACAATAGCACGGAAGAAGTATTCAGGTAAAGGAGAAATAAATATATGAAAGCAACCGGAATAGTCAGAAGGATAGACGATCTTGGCAGGGTCGTCATTCCTAAGGAGATCCGCCGCACCATGCGCATCCGCGAGGGCGACCCGTTGGAGATCTACACCGACAAGGACGGCGAGGTCATTTTCAAAAAATACTCCCCCATCGGCGAGCTGTCCGACTTTGCAGCGCAGATATGCGACAGCCTGCACAAATCCACCGACGCTATCGCCGCAGTCTGCGACCGGGACACGGTGATCGCAATTTCCGGCGGGGCTAAGCGTGAGCTTATGGATAAGCGCATCTCCGCAGGACTTGAGCACATCATAGAGGGGCGCAGCTCCTATCGCTTCAACGGCGGAAGCTGTATCCCGGTTTCCGACGGCGAGGAGAAATTCTGCGTGTCCGTCGCCGCACCGGTCGTATCCGAGGGCGATGTGATGGGCTGTGTGCTGTTTATCTGCCAGAACGGCGGCGGGGCGTTTTTGCTGATCTATTTATTATTTGTCGTGCTGTTCGGCTGCATTGCGCTGCCGGCTGAATTTGCTGTGGGCCGCTGGGCCGGCACCGGCACCCTGGGCTCTTATGCCCGCGCCTGGCGCTCCCGCAGTCCCAAGGCGGAGAAGGCCGGGGGTGCCCTTGGGTGGCTGCCGCTGGCCGGGTCTATGTGCATTGCCATCGGCTATGCGGTTATCGTTAGCTACGTGCTCAAGGCGCTGGTTGATTCTGTGGTAGGGACGCTCCTGCACGCGGATACGCAGGCGTGGTTCGCCGCCTTCTCCGGGACGCCGTATTCCGTCATCCCGTACCACGTCATCGTGGTCGTGGGCACGCTGCTGACGCTCAAGCTGTATGAACAGATCCGCAAGATGCATCCTGACCGCAAGGTAGCCGAGGACTTTATCAAGTCCTTCACCGACGAACAGTGGCAGGCCATGATCCGCGATATCTTTGGCAAGGCCGCCGAAACCGTCATCCTGCAGGAGCACACCGTGTTCCACAAGAACGATCCTTCCCGTCACGCCAAGCGCCTGGACAAGATCATCGCGCACTGGGACGACATCCTGCGCATCATCGATGAAGAGCTGCCCTCCTGCGAAAGCATCGCCGCCATGATGGAGCGGGGGCCGAACTTTCTGCACTGGATGCCCGGCGACCACACCCGCCTTGCGGGCAAGATGCAGTTCCACTACCGGCTCAACTTTGACGCCGACGGCCGCCCGATGCTGCAGGTGTTCAATACCTGCAAACACTTCATCCGCACGCTGCCGAACCTCGTGTACGACGAGAGCAACGTGGAGGATATCGACACCCGGCAGGAGGACCACATTTATGATGAGTGCCGGTATGTGCTGATGGAGAACCCCATCAGCCCGCCGGCCCGGCGCACGGCCCTGCCGCCGCCGGATGACCCGCTGGACCTGCACCGGCAGGCAAGATTTTACAGGATCTGAAGGAGAAGAACGATGGACGATTATCAGAACGAAGCGATGCCGGTGGGTGCGGCGGAGGTGGCTGCGGCCACACAGACCCTGCAGCGTTACAAGGCCGGCAAGGCGGCACTGGACAGGCGCCTGGTGGACAACGAACTGTGGTTCCGCATGGGGCACTGGAAGAACTACCAGAACCCCATGATGCCCGGCAAGGCGCAGCCCAGCAGTGGATGGCTGTTCAACAGCATCGCCAACAAGCACGCCGATGCCATGGACAACTACCCCGAGCCCATGGTGCTGCCCCGGGCGGCAGACGATCAGGCCACGGCGCAGGCGCTTTCCAGCGTGCTGCCGGTGGTGCTGGAGCAGGCAGATTACGAGCAGGTGTACAGCGATGTCTGGTGGCGCAAACTCAAGCAGGGCACTGGCGTTACCGGCATCTTCTGGGACCCGGCGGCGCGCGGCGGGCTGGGTGACATTGCGGTGCGTAGCGTCAACCTGCTCATGCTCTACTGGGAGCCGGGCGTGCAGGATATTCAGGACTCGCCGGACTTGTTCCACCTCAGTTTGGAGGACACCGCCCGGCTGACTGCGCAGTATCCGCAGCTGGCAGGGCACGCCGCCGGTGTGGTGGACGTGCCCCGGTACATCCACGAGGACGGCCAGACCACCGCCAACAAGAGCGTGGTGGTGGACTGGTACTATAAGCGCCCAGACGAGAACGGCAAATTGCGGCTGCATTACTGCAAGCTGTGCAACGGCGTGGTGCTGTATGCCAGCCAGAACGACCCGGCGCTGGCGGCGCGCGGATTATACGACCACGGCAAGTACCCCTTTGTGTTCGACCCGCTGTTCGTGGAAGAGGATTCTCCCGCCGGGTTCGGCTACATCGACGTGATGAAGGACTGCCAGAATGCCATTGATAAGATGAACCACGCCATGGACGAGAACGTGCTGCTGGCCTCCCGCCAGCGGTATGTGCTCAGCGATACCGCCGGAGTGAACGAGGAAGAGCTGGCCGACCTGAGCCGGGACATCGTGCACGTTGTGGGCCGCCTGAACGAGGACAGCTTCCGTCCGCTGCAAACGGCGGGCCTGCAGGGCAACAGCCTGAGCTATCGCAACAGCCGCATTGAGGAGCTGAAGGAGATCAGCGGCAACCGCGACCTGACGCAGGGCGGCACCACTGGCGGCGTGACCGCCGCCAGCGCCATCGCCGCCTTGCAGGAAGCGGGCAGCAAGCTGAGCCGGGATATGCTCAAGAGCGCCTACCGCGCCTTTGCAAGGCAGTGCTACCTCATCATTGAGCTGATGCGGCAGTTCTACGACGAGCAGCGGGTGTTCCGCATCACCGGGCAGCGCGGCGAGAGCGAGTTCGTGCCCTTCTCGGCGCAGGGGCTGCGCGCAAAGCCCATGCCCGCCGTGGGCGGGGTGGAGCTGGGCAGCCGGGAGCCTGTCTTTGACATCGTGGTCAGCGCCGCCAAAAAGAGCACCTTCAGCCGCCTGTCTCAGAACGAGACCGCCAAGGAGTGCTACAAGCTGGGCTTCTTTGACCCCGCCAACGCGGACGCTGCCCTTGCGGCGCTGGAAATGATGGACTTTGAAGGGGTGGAAAAGGTGCGCGCCCGGGTGCGGCAGAACGGCACGCTGGCGCAGCAGCTGGTGCAGCTGCAGGGGCAGATGGCAAGACTGTCTGCCGCTCTTGCGCAGCAGCCCGGCGGCACCCAAGCGGCGCAGGACACTGCCGGTCTGACGGCACAGCTGCCGGTGGCGGCGGCTGCCCGCGCCATGAACTGGAACGGAAAGGAGGTGAAGTGAGATGATCAAGGTATGTTACAGCGAACTGGACGGCCCCAAGGGGCTGAGCCTGCGGCTGGAAGCCGCCGGTCACGCGGGCTATGCGCCCGCCGGGCAGGACATCGTATGCGCTGGCGCAAGCACCCTGATGCAGGCACTGGTGTACCTGCTGGCAGGGGAGGAAAACGCCCGCAGCGATGCATGGGACGAGCCGGAAGGCCCGCGCCTTGCTGTGGCAGCGCAGGCACCGGTAGCGCCGTGGGTGCAGGGCGCGTTTGAGCTGGCCAAGGCGGGCTTTACCCTGCTGGCAGAGCGCTACCCGGACAACCTGCGCTTTGCGGATGTGAGCCGCAGCGGACAGCAGAGCATGATGGACCTGCAGCTGTTTGCGGAAGGTGAAGCCGCCCCCGCGTTGAGCCCGGAGCAGACCCGGCAGGCAGTGGCTGCGGGCACCCTGAAGCCGGAAGCTACCGCCGCGCAGCCGGAAGCACCGCAGCAGACCCCGGCAGAGCCGGAGCCGCAGCCGGAAAAGCCCGCACAGCCGGAGCGTCCGGCACTGCCTTCCCTGCCGCTGCCGGTGCAGAACACGGTGCGCGGCCTGCACGCCCGCTGGGCGGCAGAGGAAGCCGCCATGCGCCGCAGCCAGCCGAGCTTTGACCTGAAAGCAGAGCTGAAGAACCCGGAGATGCGCCGTCTGATGCAGCTGCCCGGGATGCGGGTGCAGGACGCCTACCGCCTTGCCCACTACGAGGATGCCATGCGTACCACGGCACAGACCGTGGAGCAGGGCGTGGTGGAGCGGGTGCAGCAGCGCGCCGCGCGTCCGCTGGAAAACGGCCTGCGCCCCGGTGCTGCGGCTTCGGTACGGCCGGACGTGGCCGCTATGACCCGCGCCCAGCGGGAAGCCTTGGAGCGCCGTGTGCTGCACGGTGCACAGATCGAACTTTAACCTGACAGGAGAAAGGAAAAAACATGATGAATTTCAACATCCAGCTGTTTGCGGACGCGCAGACCAACACCACCGGCACCATGTCGGTGGAGATGAAGACCTTTTACGAAAAGCGCCTGATCGATCAGGCAGAGCCGCGCCTTGTGCACGACCAGTTTGCAGATTACTACCCCGTGCCCCAGAACGGCGGCAAGACCATCGAGTTCCGCAAGTACGACAGCCTGCCCAAGGCCAGCACCCCGCTGACCGAGGGCGTTACCCCCAACGGTCAGGCACTGAACGTGACCAGCATCACCAGCGACCTGCACCAGTACGGCGGCTGGACCCCGCTGACCGATGTGCTGCAGATGACCGCCATCGACAACAACGTGGTGCAGGCTACCCGCGTGCTGGCAAGTCAGGCCGGCCGCACCATGGATAGCATCACCCGCGATGTGCTGGCGGGCGGCACCAATGTCATCTACGCCCCCAAGCTTGGCGCAGACGGTGCCGAGACCGCCGTTACCAGCCGCAAGGCGCTGGACAAGAGCTGCACTCTGACCCCGAAGCTGTTCTTTCAGGCAGCGGCGCAGCTGGGCGCAATGAACGCCGACCCCATCGGTGACAGCTACGTTGCCATCATCCACCCCTATGCGGCCTACGATCTCAAGACCTGCAAGGAGTTCATGGAGGTGCACAAGTACGCCGACCCCGACACCATGTTCCGCGGCGAGATCGGCAAGCTGGGCAACATCCGCTTTATCGAGACCAGCGAGGCCAAGATCTGGAAGGACGATACCTGTCCGGCGGGTCTGGCAGTGTTCGGCACGCTGGTGCTGGGTGCCCATGCCTACGGCGTGACCGAGCTGGAGGGCGGCGGCCTTGAGCACATCGTCAAGCAGCTGGGCTACGGCGACGACCCGCTGAACCAGCGCGCCTCTGTGGGCTGGAAGGGGATGCGTGCCGCCGAGCGTCTGGTGGAGCAGTACATGGTGCGCATCGAGAGCGTGTCCAGCTACTCGGCCACCGCTGCCGCCAACTAAGGAGGTGCCCATGGCTGAAAAGAACGTGCGCATCCGGCTGTTCAAGGACAACAGCCGCTACAAGGGCGATCTGTTCGTCAGCGTCAACGGTGTGAATTACAAGATCCGCCGGGGCGTGGAGGTGGAGGTGCCGCCCGCTGTGGCCGAGGTGCTGGAACACAGCCAGCGTCAGGACGAGCTGACCGCTGCCCGCATTGCTGCTGCGGAGAACGCGGCACAGTAAAATCTGTAAAATCAACGCTGCCCGGCTGGGAGAAATGCCCCCGGCCGGGCTTTTTATAAAAAGGATGTGATGAGATGACCATAGGAGAGGCTTTGGAGCGTGCCGAGCAGCTGCGCCCAAACTGCCGCATTGAGACCGAGACCCGGCTGCAATGGCTGCGGGAGGCGGACGCCCTGCTGCGCACAAAGCTGTTTGACCGCAGCGCCGCCGGGGCGTTTGACGCGGTGGGCGCAGACCGTCCGTGGGAGCAGCCGGTGCAGGACGACCAGCCGCTGCTGGCACCGCCGCCCTTTGATGCGCTGTACCCGCACCTGTTGTGTGCGCAGATGGACGCCGCCTTGGGCGAGACCGACCGCTACGCCGGAGAGCAGGCGCAGTACAACGCCCTGTATGCGGAACTGGCGGTCTGGCTGCGGCAGAACTACCCGCCCCGCAGCCGGGCGCAGTGGCGCTGGTAAGGAGGTGGGAACATGGTACTGGCAGACAGAATGCGGCTTGGCAACACCCGGCAGCTGCTGCGGGCCTTTGGCGGCCTGAACGAGACCTACGGCTGCTCGGAAGCAGAGTACAGCGCCGGAGTGAACTTTTCCACCCGGGATTTTCCCGCACTGAGCACCCGCACGCCCCGCCGCAAGCTGCGGGCGCTGACCGGCCTGAACGGGATGTACCACCTGAACGGTCTGCTGACCGTCTGCGGGCGGGATATCACCTATACCCCGGACGATGCCGCCGCCCCGGCGGTGACGAAGCCGGACGCCGTGACCGATGGCCGCAAGGCGCTGGTGGGCATCGGTACAAAGATCCTGATCTTTCCGGACAAGGTGGCCTTTGATACGGCAGACGGCAGTGTGACTGCACTGGGAGCACTGTGGACGGCGGCGGGCAAAAGCGTGACCTTTGCCCCCTGCGATGCCGCAGGCAAGACCTATCAGGTGGAAGCCTTTGGCAGGGACGAGCCCGCCGATCCGGCAGACGGACAGCTGTTTTTAAGGGTGGAGGATGCCGACCATCCGTGGCGGTACGACAGCACGCTGGAGATGTACAGCAAAAACTCCGGCAGCTGGGCGGCCATCCCGCTGGAATACTGCCGCATCACGGCGACAGGGCTGGGCAAGCTGTTCCGGCAGTGGGACACCGTGACCGTGCAGGGCGCAGCCGCCGAAGCGGCGGGGCAGAGCCCGGAGCTGAACGGAGATCAGATCGTGTATGACATGGGCGAGGACTGGCTGCGGGTGCGCTGCACCCCGCAGGGCGAGTATTTTTACGGCACACTGGTGCAGAACGCCGCCGCCGCGCAGTGGCAGAGCATGGACGGCAAGCAGCACCGCAGTGTGGATGCCGCACAGACGGTATCCATGGAGCGCCGGGTGCCGGAACTGGATTTTGTGACCGAGTGCGACAACCGGGTGTGGGGCTGCAACAGCAGGGAGAACGTTATCTACGGCTGCAAGCTGGGCGACCCCACCAACTGGTTCAGCTACCGGGGCATCGCCGCAGACAGCTACGCCGTCACCGTGGGCAGCGACGGAGCCTTTACCGGGGCAGCCTCCTGCATGGGCTATGCACTGTTTTTTAAGGAGAACACCCTGCACAAGCTGTACGGCTCCAAGCCTTCGGATTTTCAGCTTTCCAGCCTGCGCTGCCGGGGCGTAGCCAAAAACGCCGCCCGCAGCCTGTGCGTGCTGAACGAGACGTTGTATTATCTCTCGCCGGACGGTGTTATGGCGTGGGACGGCAGTCTGCCCACCAAGGTGTCCGGCGCGCTGGACGCCGCAAAGCTTGCTAACGTGCAAAGCGCCGTGGGCGGTGCGCTGGATGGCCGGTACTATCTGCACATCTCCCGGGAGAGCGCGCGTCTGCTGGTCTACGATACCGAGAAAGGGCTGTGGAGCGAGGAGGACGTCTGCTCCTGCGATATGACCAGCACCGGCGGGCAGCTTTATCTGTGGGACGGACAGGCGCTGTGGGCGGCAGACCCCACCCGCGAGCCGGACTGGCAAACCACCGACGGCGTGGAAACGGACATCCCCTTTGAGCTGGTCACCGGCGATGTGGGGCTGGACAGCACCGAGCAGCGGTATCTCTCCCGACTGACCTTGCGGCTGGACGCCGAGTGCACCAGCACAGTAGAAGTGGCGGTGAGCTATGACGGCGGCGCGTGGGAGACGGTGGCTTCCCTTGCCGCCCAAGGCAGCCGTCGCAGCTGTGACCTGCCCTTTGTACCCCGGCGGTGCGGGTCGCTGCGGCTGCGGCTGCGCGGCAAAGGGCAGATCACCCTGCGCGGACTTGTGCGCACCATCGCCCCGGCAAAGGGAAAATTATGGGAGGAGGATGCCTCATGGCAAGCATGAACGGCTTGAGCAAGCTGGGCCTGCCCAAGTTCAGCGATAACATGGACCCGGAGGATGCCCGGGCACTGCGCAGCTATCTGTACCAGATGCAGGAGCAGCTGCAGTATGTACTGACCAATCTGGATACGGAAAATATGTCCGACACCCTGCGCAGCAAGCTGCAGGGATTATAAGTACGAAAGGAGAATTTTATGGCATCCAAAAAGAAGGAGGAACTGCTGCAGCCGGACGTGCAAACGCAGGCACAGCCTGCTGCGCAGTCCACTTACAGCACCGAGGGGCTGGACAGCCGCACCGAAGTGGAAAAGGCTATGGCAAACGCCAGCTACCGCCCCAGCCAGCAGGTGACCGATGCAGCCAACGCCCTGAAGCAGTGGCAGCAGAACCGCCCCGCAGACTACCAGAGCAGCTATCAGGACGGGATCAACGAGCTGCTGGGGCAGCTGCTGGAACGGGAGAATTTTCAGTACAGCTACACCCGCGACCCGCTCTATCGCCAGTACGAGCAGCTGTATACCCTGAACGCCCACAATGCCAGCGCGGACGCGGCGGCGCAGGCGGCTGCTCTGACCGGCGGCTATGGTTCCAGCTATGCCACCAGTGCGGCGCAGCAGGCCTATCAGCAGCAGATCGGAGGGCTGGCCAGCGCCATCCCCACCCTGTACAATCTGGCGCTGGATACCTACCAGAGCGGCGGCGAAGAACTGGTGAACCGGCTGGACCAGCTGAACGGACAGGAGCAGAATGCTCAGACCCTGTACGACCGTCAGCTGCAGGACTACTACACCCAATTGCAGCAGAAAGGCGAGGCGTACAACGACGCCTATGCCAAGGACTACGGTCAGTATCAGGAGCACCTGAACCGGCTGGACACCCTGCACGGCTACTACACCGCGCAGGAGCAGGCGCAGATCAGCCAGCGTCAGCAGGCTTTTAATAATGTTATGACCGTGCTGGGCGTCATCGGGGATGTGGTGCAACTGGCCATCAGCGGCACCACCGGTCTGGGCAGCTTAGCGGGCAGTCTGCTGAACACCGGGTACAACATCTACTCCGGCAACCGCGCCTACGAGGCCGAGCGCGCCGACACCCAGTGGAGCCAGCAGATGCAGGAGAAGCAGCGTCAGGACGCACTGACCCAGCAGCAGTACGACAACACCGCCAGCGAGCGTGCCTATCAGGACGCGCTGAAGCAGCAGGCCTTCAACAATAACGTGACCAGCCAGAAGCTGAACATCGCCAAGGGCGAGTGGGCGCTGAAGCAGTCCAATGCCCAGCAGAAGGCCGCACAGGCTGCCGGTAAGGCGGCGGCTGCGGGCACAAAGTCCGGCAGCTCCGGCAGCGGCGGAAAGGCCACCGGCAGCAGCGGTTCTGCTTCCGGCGGCAGCCGCAGCACCGTCAGCGCCGGGGTGCCCTACACGGCAGCGCTGCTGCGCAGTCAGGGCAAGAGCGAGGTAGCCATCGAGCTGATCAAGCGCGGCCACCGCATCATCGCGGACGATGCGGTGGAGATCAAGGAGACCAACCATGGCACCCTGGTGGCTTCCGCCCCGGAGCTGATCCGCCACTACATGGAGCTGCGGGGCATCGGCGTCATCGACGTGCGCCAGCTCTTCGGTATGAGCGCCATCATGGAGGAATCCCGGATCGACCTGGTGGTCCAGTTCGAGCAGTGGGACGAGACGAAGTTTTATGACCGGCTGGGCATTGAGGATCACCACATCGACATCATGGGCGTGGAGATCCCCTGCGTCACCATCCCGGTGCGGCCGGGCCGGAACCTGGCCAGCATCGTGGAGGTGGCGGCCATGAACAACCGCCACCGGCGTTACGGCTTCAACGCCGCCCAGGAGCTGGCGGAGGCCCATGACCGGCTCATCGACGCCGGGCAGTTCTGAGCGCATATTGGGGGAGGAGACGGAT
>OLYM01001265.1_pt1 | contig 9895 bp, 7 predicted proteins | sample 1673691 | NCBI WGS metagenome assembly OLYM01 (sample SAMEA103958123, study PRJEB25191) | human gut metagenome | reverse complement strand
GACGGAGGCACGTTTGAAATTCGCCAAAAAGCTGCTCCCATTGTTCCCACTGCAGATCTTTATCCCCTGACCATTAAGAATGCTGCCGTTCTCATTGAGCATGATGGCGAGGAGATCCATGCTGAGAGAAACGAGATTGGTGAACTGGTTGCAAAGGTGCCTGAAAACGCCAGTGTAACTGTCACCTACATCAGCCAGAGCGATGCCATTGCGTTCGATCAATGGTTGGTCAGCGGTTTGGACGATTCGACCGATGTCAAACAAAATCCATTGCGCTTTCAAATGCCCGCAGGTGAAAAGGGTGTAACGATGGAAGCCATGACAAAAGATGCTTCCATCGAAGATGGTGGTTCTGGCATTCTGGGCACCGTTATGGTCATTGGTGCTGCCGCCGTGCTGACATGGCAGGGCTGCCGAATCGGCACGGAGCTTTATCTGAAGCGTATTCTCCCCGATGGCGCAGCGATCCCCGCCAATGCCACCGAACTTGCCGAACTGGTGTGGGATGATGCCGGCAAGCCTGCTCCCGCTGCTGCGTCGGACAACGATGCCACCAATGCACAGAAGGCTCTCACCTGGGCCTCTGAGAACCAGCTGCTTCCTTCCAATAAAACTGCAGATGCTTCTGTAAGTTACTGGGAAGTGATCCAGATCTGGCGCAAGGCGCAGGCACTCAAGAACTAACCCCTGGCAGGCAGAAAGCCCCCTGACGATTACACTGTCAAGGGGGCTTCCTGCTGTTTGTTGGTGAATCCAATCGAGTGTTCACGATCTTCTTCGTCTTTTTATGATGCACACCACCGGCCTGAAAGTCATGGGCACCTTCTCTTTTTACCGCTTCGCGTGGCGCTCGCCCATGGGGATGACATCACAAAAGACGCAACGGCTCTTGGTGGAAAGGGCCACATCCTTGTGGTAGCAGCCAAAGAACCACTTTTCGTAGGTCAGCTTCAGCAGGACCTTATCAAGAAACAAGTGCAGGCGGTTGGATTCGCCCACCGCGAGAGAAGTAAAATCAAGGAATCTGCTTGGGGCATCGTGAGTCAGCACATAATCTACCTGCCAGCCGTTTGCTTCGAGATTGGCCTCACAGGCGGCGTATTCCTCATCGCTGGGCATCTCCTGCGGCCACCAGTTGTATCCGGCCTCCCGCTCTTCCTTGTCGGGGCTCTCGGTGCCGCCAAAACAGAGATATTTCTTTCCCTCCAGCTCCAGCACGCTGCCACGGCAGACATGGTACACATTGCCGCCCAAAGCCTGGACCCTGCCGCCAAACCGCTCCTCGACGGGGTACTGGGCCAGCAGGTCGTAATTCTCGTGGGCACCATCAAGGAAAAGCAGGGTATAGGAGCGCTTGCGCAGCCAGTCGAGCTTTTTCTGTTCCTCCTTGCTGCCATCCCACACAAAGCCGAAATCGCCCAGCACCACCACAATGTCCCGTTTGCCCAGCCAGCGGAGCCTGCCGTGCTTGAAACGGTCAAGCTCGCCGTGGGTGTCGCCTGTCAGATATACCATAGTCCCCTCCTGCCGCTTTGTGAAACCGTGGCAAAACCCTTGTCTCTGCGCGGCAAACCTGTTATTATTAAAGGAGCGAATCTTTGTTCGCCATTCTTTGTCATTTCCGGGCGCAGCGCCCGTATTTTATATATTATCGCTTTTTGAAGGAATTGTCCACATGAAACGTATTTTTGCACTGCTTTTATCCCTTGCCGTCTTGTTCAGCTGCCTTGCCGTGACGGCCGGAGCCATGTTCGACCCCAGCACGGTCTACGATGTTAAGGCCCAGAGCGCCTATATCGTGAACACCGACACCAACATCATCGTCTATGAAAAAGACAGCGAGAAGCAGGTGTCCGCCGGGGGCCTGACGAAATATATGACCATTGCGCTGGTGCTGACCAACTATGCCGACCAGCTGGACAGCACGTTCACGATGCCCTTTGCCATCTCGGACTATGTCCACAGCACCGACAATGCCGACATGCGCTCGGGCGAGACCTTTACCTACCGGGAAGCCCTTTACGCCATGGTGATGCGCAACGCCAATGAGGCCGCCATGGGTCTGGCCTACGAGCTCTCGGGCGGCGACCTGGCGGGTTGGGTAAGCCAGATGAACACCCTCTCCCAGCGCATCGGCACCACCAACAGCACCTGGACAGATGCCTGCGGGCTGGACAGCGGCAACACCACCACCGCCGTGGACATGTACCTGATCCTGCGCTACCTGATGAGCTTTGATGCCTTCAAGGAGATCTCCGCCGCCCCCACCTTCACGATGCCGGCCAAGGAAAAGCACGCCAAGAGCTTTGTGCTGCTGAGCCAGAACGTGGCCCTGAACAAGACCAGCGGCGGCAGGTTCTACCGCAGCGCCATGCAGGGCGGCATGTGCGACGTGATGGCCTACAAGAACGACAGCGGCAATCAGAGCTATGTCTCGTGGGCCAACAAGGACGGGGCCACCTACATCTTCTGCATCATGCAAAGCCCCGACACCTGCGATGATTACGGCTATTCCAACCGCCGCCCGGCGCTGTACGAGACCACCAAGCTCATCGACTGGGTGTTCGAGAGCTTTTCCATCCAGGCCGCACTGGACACCGACCAGGCGCTGGCGGAGATCCCGGTCAAATACTCCTCCGATACCGACACCCTGCAGCTCTATCCCGCCGACAGCATGATGACCCTGCTGCCCTCCACGGGGGATGGCTCGGTGACGCAGAAATATTTCCACCTGCCCGATTACGCCACGGCCCCCATCCAGCAGGGCGACGTGGTGGGCACTGTGGAGCTCAAGCTGGCAGGCGAGACCATCGGCGTGGTGAACCTCATTGCCGGGCAGGATGTCCACCAGAACGCATTGCTTTTCACGGTCTCCAAGGTACAGGCCTTCTTCCACAGCCTGTATCTCAAGGTGGTTATCGTCCTCTCCCTGCTCACTCTGGCGGTCTACGGCCTGTGGGTGTTCATCAACCTGTGGAACGGGCGCAGACCGAACCGAAAGATCCATAGAAGATAACAAGAAACAACCCTCTCCGTCATTGCTTCACAATGACGGAGAGGGTTGTTTTTAGTCGATCGTCGTTTTTGTTCTGCCGATGCCGAGCACTGCTGTCGTGATCTTTTTCCAGCTGTTGCAGCCACACACGCCGTCCACCGTCAGGCTGGTGCGGCGCTGGTAGCCCCTCAGGGCTTCCTCGGTGCGGGTTCCGAACAGGCCGTCGATGCGGCTGCCGGTCTGGTAGCCCAGTGTGGAAAGTGCGTCCTGCAGGATCATCACATAGCAGCCCCGGCTCCCCCGCCGCAGGGTGGGGTAGCCCGCTGTGGTGCCGCTGCAGGCCGGGGTGCCGTAGCGGCGGTCAAAGTGCACCCATGTGGGGGTCTGGCTCAGGGGCTCCACATAGCCCCAGGCTCCGGTGGACCGGGCGGCCTTATAGATGGCTGTGCGCTGGCTCTGGGTCAGGCGCTGGCCCACATCAAAGGCCACGCCGGCGTAATGCTGGCTGCGGGTGCCGTGACCGCCCTCCCAGATGCGGCGGAAGGCATATCCCACCGGGATGCCCTTGCCGTACTTGCGGCGAGTCAGGTTCCAGGCCTCCATGGCGGCGATGGTCGTCCAGAGCACCGGGCTCCCCGATTTGCCCCGGAACTCCCGCAGTGTCAGGGTGCGCTCGGTGCTGTAAGGCATCGGGTCGTTTTCGTTCAGGCTGTTGTAGGTGTACACCTTGTTCTCATAGGCATCGTAGATCAGCAGCCGTGCCATCCGTCATCCCTCCTCGCATTCGCAGCTCTGGGCACGGAGCGCGGCCCAGGTCTCCTCGTTCACCGTGCCTGTTACCAGCAGGTCCGCCCGCTCCTGTGCCGCCCGGACCCCTTCTGTTTCCTTCGGGCCGAAGCGGAAGTTCTCGGCCACATAGTCCTCGCCGCAGTTCCGCATACAGCGTCCATTGAGCCACTGTTCGATCTGCCCCACATCCGGGCCAACGCTCCCCTCTTTCATGGCGCGGCCAGGGTAAACATCGGCCTGCCCGGCATCTCGGTCAGGGTTGGGGGAAACGGCGGCCAGCTGCAGGCTCAGGGCCTCCACCGTCGTCCAGGTCTCTGCATCCGCGACCCCGGTTTCGGGCAGTTCCAGCAGGGCCTGTGCACTGCGGGTAGAGGCTGCCGTCTCGTCGGTATACCGGTCAGACAGGGGCGGGCTTTCCACGCTGTCGAAATAGTAGGCAATGCGCTGCAAAAGGAGGTTGTAGTAGAGCACCGCATTCCCTGTGGCCCCCACTGCCAGCGGTGTGCCCGGGTAAGGCAGGCGCTTCAGCGTGACCACCGGGCCGGACACCCGCAGGATGCTTGCTTTGCTGTAGAGCGAATTCCAGGTCGTGCGCCCTACTACACCGTCCACCGTCAGCTTCGCAAAGCGCTGGTAGGCCCGCACGGCATTCTCGGTCGCCGCACCGAAGCTGCCGTCGATAGAAACCACAGGGATGCTGCTCTCGTAAGCGCTCATCAGGTAGAGGTAGAACTGCAGCTCCCGCACTGCCGTTCCGGTGCTGCCCCGGCGCAAAATGCCCGGATACTCGCCGGGGCGCAGGCTGGCTGTGAGCAGCCGGTTGGCGATATCGTTGTAGACCTCATACAGCTTGTTCCAGGTCGTGCGGCCCACCACGCCGTCGCTGGTCAGGCCGAAGTAGCTCTGGAATCTCCGCACTGCCGCCGCCGTGCCTGCGCCGAATTTCCCATCTACGGTCAGAGTGTTCAGGCTGGGATACACCGTACGGGCGATCTTGAGCCAGAATTGCACCAGCCGGACGTTCTGCCCGCTGCTGCCCTGCCGCAGGGCCGTGCCCGGGTAGGCGTTGGGCCTGCCGTTGTCGGACTGGATGCTGCGGAACTGATTGTAGAGTTCTGTCCAGGTGGCGCGGCCCACCACACCGTCCACAGACAGGCCGTATCTTCGCTGGAAGGCCCGGACCGCACCGGCGGTGCCGCTGCCATACACGCCATCCACTGTCACGGAGGGGATGCTGCTCTCGTACTGGGCCAGAGTGTTCAACCAGAACTGCAGCTGCTCCACAGCGCTGCCGGAAGAACCGACGCGCAGGACGGTGCCGCCCCAGGTGCCGTCCGAGAGGGTGCCGGCGGCTGTTTCTCCCTCGCTGGTCAGCTCTGCAAGGTCTTTCACCGAGACATAGATATAGCTGATCTTATACCAGGTCTGCCGCCCCACCACGCCGTCAGCGGTCAGGTTGAACTGCTTCTGGAATCTCTTCACGGTCTCGGTCATCCTGCTGCCAAAGATCCCGTCCACGGTCAGCAGGCCAAGGAAGGGGTAATCCTTGGTGATGCGGTTCAGCTGCCGCTGCAGGGTGAACACCGCCGTGCCCCGGTCTCCCTGCCGGAGGGGGGAACCCGGATAGCTTCTGGGGATGGACTGGATGTTGCTGGTGCGGACGATCTCGATATCGCTGCCGTAATAGTACTTGAGGATGCTCAGGGCATTGCGGCCCTGATTTGCCAGCGTGACCGTGCCCCACTGCTTGAGCCCCGGGCAGGTGACGGACTTTCCGTCACAGTATTCGGAGTAGTAGGGATTCACGGTGCCGGTCTTGCGGATGTAGGTGTTGAAGATATCATCCGTCAGCTTTACCATCACATCGAACACAGTGCGGCCATGGACGTAATACTGATCGTAGCTGGTGGAATTGGTGATATTGAAGGTGTAGCCCTTACTGGGATACCACTCGGTGTAAATACGGTTGAGCGCCAGCGAGATCTGGCAGTGGATGTTCGCTTTCAACGCTTCAATGGGCCAAGTGGGGTAGACCTCACTGGAAGCCACATTGGCGATATAATCCCGGAAAGACACCGTCACGTTCCGGGCCGAGGCGGCGGGCCTGCCCAGATGGACCGTAATATTTTTGGGTACGATGACACGGTCCAGCACCCGGCTGCCGGTGCATGGATTGGTGGGAGCCGGGCCGCTGCCGCCGTTCCCCGCAAACAGAGCGTGGGTGGGGATGATCACAGGCGGGTCGACAATGTCTTTTCCCTCCTCGGTGTCCGGGATCATCTCAGGCCGGGCCAGCGTGACCTGCCCGGCAAAGATCTGGATGCCCTGGATGCGGACGGTGCGGTAGCCCGGCTTTCTGGCCGTCAGGCTGCACACGGCATAGGGCAGGGTCGTGGTGTTGTTCTCGTCCAGCGAGAGGGCGCAGGCCGGGGCACAGATGGCCACATCCTCGGCATTGCCCTCGGCATCGGTGATGCGGTGAGCCGTGAAGCCGCTGCCGGTGATCACAACAGTCACTCCCTCCACCGGAGCCGACTGCCGGGGCCGATAGGTCTGGATACGCAGGATGCCATTCATCATATAAAAAAACTCCTTTGCCGATAAGCTGATTCTCTTACAGCTTATTCCGCAAAGGAGCAGAGGGTGCATTTTTCAGTTGATGTAGCAGCGGTCCTGACCCACCAGCCAGTCCTCGCACAGGCGCTCGGCTTCTTCCACGCTGCGGCTCACACAGCGGAACAGCGCCCCGTTCAGCGAACAATAGGAGTAGCGGACTTTGGGCACACCGTTCGCATCCTTAAACTGTTCACAGCGTTCCTGCCCGGGCATCAGATAAAATGGTTCCATTTTCCACGCGCTCTCCTTGTTTTTGTCATGTTATGGCATTCTGCGGCACCGCCGCGCAACACCTTGCCTATTGTATCACCATCCGGCGGCAAAGGCTATTCGCCGATTGGACAAAAAGAACCGTGATTCTTCGGCCATGATTGCCATTGACAAGGTGTTTTTCGCATTCCGCTGCGGGCGCATCGGTCGGCCCCACCCTTACACGACCATACACCACAGCGGTGTGGTGATGAGGGAGAGCACCGTAGAGACCGCCACGCACTTGCTGGCAAAGGCGGAATCCCCGCCGTACTTTTCCGCCAGAACGGCAGTCACACCGCCCATGGGCATGGCGGCCAATACCACGGAAACACCGGTCACAAGGCTCTCCGCGCCGCAGAGCCTGCAGCCCAGCAGCACCGCCGCCGGGATAAGCCCCAGCCGGATGAGGCAGTAGAGGAAGCAGTCTTTATCCCAGAGTCTGCCCATCCGGCTGCTGCCGATGATGGCACCAATCAGGATCATGGAAACACCCATGTTGCAATTGCTCAGGCTCTTGACGGTGCGGCCCAAAAAGCCGGGCAGCGGCAGCTGAGAGGCCATCAGCACCATGCCCACCACGACCGCCAGGATGCAGGGGTGGGTGAATGTTTTCCGCAGCACGGCCCTGCGGTCTGCCCGCATCTCCTCTTTGGAAGCGGGCTTTTCGTCCTGCAGAAAGTAGCTCACGCCCACCGACCACATTGCCACACGCTGGGGGATGAGGTAGATGGAGCTGAGCAGCAGGCCGCTGCTGCCCCAGATGCCGTCCACCAGTGCGCTGCCCAGAAACGCACCGTTGGAGCAGACCGTGCCATACTGGTAAACGCTCCGCTTTGCAAAGGGCAGCCAGTTGTAGCCCAGGGCACACAGCACCACACAGCCGATCTGCAGCGCCAGCGAGATCACAAGGATTGACGCACTGCTCTTCAGCACATCCCAGCTGAACTCCACCAGAAACGACTGGATGATGTTCGCAGGCAGGATGACATTGATGAGCAGGTCGGTCAGGCACTTGCGTCCCTGCGCGTTGATGATGCCCTTGCGGGCCAGAAAAAAGCCAATGAGGGTCAGCAGCGCAAGCTGGCCCTGCAATGTCAGCAGACTTGAAATCTCAGCCATGATTCCTCCTGTATTTTGCACCAAAAAAGACTTCTTTGTTCAAAGTATAAGAAATCCGGCCGGGAAAAGCAAGGATTCCGATAACTTTTCAGTCCAGCGGCAGGTACACCACCGCTTTGGCACCGTGGGGGGTGTTCTGCCCGAACACTGCCCTGCCGCCATGGGCGGCGGCGATCTGCTGCACCACATACAAGCCAAGGATATGGGGCGCATTTTCGGCAGGCTCCGCAGCGTTCAGCGCCGCCAGAACGGCAGCCGGATAGCCAATACCGTCATCCGCTACGGTCAGGCAGAAGCGCTCCCCTACCTGCCGGGTGTGCACGGTAATGTTCACCGGCTTTGGGTTATGCCGGACGCTGTTGTTCAGCAGGTTTTCCAGCAGCCGTGCCAGCAGCGCCTCATCCACCGAAAGCACTGTCTGCTCTGCCGGTTCTTCCTGTTCCAGCGTGATCTCGCAGTGCTCTGCCAGCGGGCTTTCGCAAAACTGCGCCACCAGCTGCCGGAACAGCGGCCCTGCCCGGAGGTTTTTCCGGCGCAGGGGTTGGGCACCGTATTCCAGCTTACTGGTCAGGTTCAGGTCATCAATGAGGGTGCGAAGCTTTTCGCACTGGGTGCGGATGCCGGTTGCTTTCTGCCGGGAGCTGTCCGGCAAAAGTGCATCTCGTTCCAGCTGCTCCGCCCAGCCTAAGATCAGCGCCAGCGGGGTGCGCACATCATGGCTGACCCCTGCGATCCACTGGGTGCGGGCGTTGTCCCGCCGGGAAAGCATCTCATTTTTGGCTTGCAGCTGCGCCCCGGTCCGGTTCAGCTTTTCTGCCAGTTCCCCGGCAAAACCGTCGGTAGGCAGCCGGACGGTCTGCCCCTGCGCCAGAGCATCCAGACCGTTTGCCACGGTCTCCAGCCGCTTTGCCCCCCGCCAGCTCAGCCAAAGGCAAAGCGCCAGCCCCAGCAGCAGCAATCCCAGCGCTGCCGCCGGGAGGATTCCGGCCATGTTCAGCACAAGCTCCGGCGAGCTGTACACGCTGTACCGCCAAAGGCTCCCCCTGGGCAGACCTATAACAAACAGACCGTAGGGTTCTTCCCAGCAGAACACCGGGTAATCCGCCAGATACCAGCGGGCAAACCGGGCAATTTCGCCGGCCGTATAGGTGTGGTTCAGTTCCTTCGGCAGCTCGTAGCTCCACCGGACAGCGCCGGCATCATCCAGCACCATGGCCCATGCATAGCCGTCCATCCATTCCTGCGGCGTGTGCGCTGCCCCCAGCGCCAGCCCGTCTTCCGTTTCCAACATAGCATCTGCAATTTCGCTGGAGGCGTATTCCCGCTGCGGCAGACGGCGGCCCTCCTGCCAGCCCAGCCACCCCAGCAGGGCAACGCCGGAAAACAGCAGCAAAAGCACAACGCCCACAGCGGCCAGCACATACCGCCGGATCAGCCGTGCAAAGGTTTTCAAGGCTCTTCCTCCTTTGTCAGTTTATAGCCGATGCCCCGCACCGTGCGCAGGAACCGCGGCGCACCGGGCTCGGTTTCCAGCTTTTCCCGCAGATGCCGGATGTGTACGCCCAGACTGTTCTCATAGCCATAATAATCCGCACCCCAGACAGCATCGCAGATGGCATCATAGGTCACGATATGCCCCCGGTTTTCTGCCAGCTTGCGCAGCAGGGCCAGCTCGGTAGCCGTCAGCGCCAATGTTTTTCCGTCGGGCAGGCTGACAACGGCATCGTTCAGGTCTACGCTGCGCGGCCCAAGCTGCAATACCGTTGGTTTTGCCGCTGACAATTCCGCCCGGTAAGCCCGCTGCAGAATATGCTGCACCCGCAGCAACAGCTCCTGCATCAAAAAGGGCTTCGTCAGGTAATCGTCCGCCCCCAGCCCCAGCCCGAACAGCCGGTCTGCATCCGCATCCCGTGCTGATAGAAATAACGCCGGCACATCCGCTTTGGCCCGCAGCGCACGGAATAAAGAAAACCCGTCCCCGTCCGGCAGGTTGATGTCCAAGATCATCAGCTCCGGCTGCCCGGCCGCAAAGGCGGCGCGTGCGCCCCCGCAGCTTTGTGCTGTGCGGATCTTCCCATAGCCTGCGCCGCGCAGCTGCTCACACAGCAGTGCCAGCAGCTCGGC
>OLYM01001262.1_pt1 | contig 9899 bp, 6 predicted proteins | sample 1673691 | NCBI WGS metagenome assembly OLYM01 (sample SAMEA103958123, study PRJEB25191) | human gut metagenome | reverse complement strand
GCGCCGTCATTGCGCCCGCCGCCTTCAGATCGCCCGCCGTAACCGGCTGATCGTCATAGGTATAGCCGACGATGATGCGCCCGAGCCGCGCCTTCAGATCGGCAAGGCTCTGGGACAGGCACAGGATCGCCATGATTTCGCTGGCCACGGTAATGTCGTAGCCATCCTCGCGCGGACAGCCGTTCGTACGGCCGCCGAGCCCGTCCACGATGCTGCGCAGCTGACGGTCGTTCATGTCCACGCACCGCCGCCACGTAATGCGCCGCGGATCGAGGTTCAGCGCGTTGCCCTGATAAATATGGTTGTCGATCATTGCCGCCAGAAGGTTGTTGGCCGCGCCGACCGCGTGGAAGTCGCCGGTGAAATGCAGGTTGATTTCGTCCATCGGCGCCACCTGCGCATAGCCGCCGCCCGCCGCGCCGCCCTTCAGGCCGAACACCGGCCCCAGCGACGGCTCGCGCAGCGCCGCCATCGTGCGCTTGTCCAGCCGGCTCAGCGCGTCGGCCAGTCCAATGCTGGTAGTCGTCTTGCCCTCGCCCGCGGGCGTGGGCGTGATCGCCGTCACAAGCACGAGCTTGCCGGCCCTTCCCTCGCGCTCGTCCAGAAGCTTCAGGGACACGTCGTTCTTGATAAGCTTTTCCGTAGCCGGGCCGATGCGGAAGTGATAGCGCTGCTCGAAGCGCACGGCGCGCAGGCAGCGCGTGGGATCCTCCACGAAGCTCAGGGTGTGCAGGACCCGGATCACGCGGTCCCGGATGTCCTTCTGTCCGCCGAAGAAGTCGACGATCTCGCCCATGGGCTCGCAGTCGAGCCGTATGGCCAGGGCATTGATGGTGAAGTCGCGGCGGTAGAGATCCATCTTGATGCTGGAGTGCTCCACCGTGGGCAGGGCTGCCGGCGACTCGTAGTACTCGAGACGTGCCGTGGCCACGTCCACGCGCTCCTCCCTGCCATCGGCTCCCGGGAAGATGACCACGCTGGTGAGGAATTTTTTGTGCACGCGCACGCGGCCGCCGAGGACGCCCGCGAAGGCCCTGGCGAAGCCGATGCCGTCGCCTTCCACCACGAGGTCGATGTCGTGGTTGGGCGTCTTCAGAAGCAGGTCGCGCACAAAGCCGCCGACGACGTAGACCGGCGTCTGCCGGCTGCGGCCGAGGGCTCCCGCCTTTTCCAGAATGTCAAGGACGTCCTTCGGCAGGCGGTCGCGCATGGTTTTGCCCATGTTCCTGGACTTCGGCGCGCGGTCTGTCGGGTTCATGCGGCCGGGTTCCTGGGCGAAGATATTGATGAGGTCCGTGCGCGAGACCACGCCCACCACGCTGCCGCCGTCCGAGACAATGGGGACGAGGCGCTGGCGCGCGCCCACGATGACGGTGGTGATATCCCTCAGTGTGGCGGTGACGGGCAGGGTTTTCAGATTGCGGCGCATGTAGTCCGTGAGCGGGGCGCCGGCAAGGCCGTGGGAGATGGCCTTCTGGGTGATCTGGCTGTCGATGAGGCCAGTGCAGCGCCGGGTCAGAGGAGCGAAGACGGGCATGGTCTTGAGCCCGAAATGGAGCATGAGTTCGTCCGCCTCGGCGATGGTGTGTCCCTCCTCGATGCCGATGGCGGGCTGGGACATGTAGTCCCTGGCCGTCTTCTCGCCTTCCTCCTGGAGGTAGAGCTGGGTGAGGATCCCGTCGCGCACCTCGGAGAGCGTCTTGTCGCGCACGCTGGCGCTGGCTGCGTAGGCGTGGCCTCCGCCGCCGAAAGCCGAGCATACGGCGCCCACGTTGACGGCGTGGGAGCGGGATCGCGCCACGATCTGGATGCGGTCGTCCATGCGTCCGATGGCGAAGAGAATGTCGAACTTCTCCATTTCCATCATCTTATGGGCGAGGAAGGCGAAATCGTCCAGATAGGAGTCCAGGGTCGCCTCGGCGAGCACCACGTCCGCGCCGTTGATGTGGTAGGTCTGCGCGGACTCAAGGAGGGCGTTCAGGGCGCGGATGTGCTCCTTTGTCATGGAGAAGGCCGTCTTCTCGGAAATGATGTTGATGTCCATGCCGCGTCCGAGAAGCCAGCCCGCCGCCGCGAAGTCCCGCTGGGTGACCGAAGAGAACGAGAAGGAGCCCGTATCCGAGTAGATGCCGAGTCCGAGGACGGTCGCTGTCTCCTTCGTGACGGTGATGTTCCGTTTCTGTATCTCCTCAATGAGCAGCGTGGTGACGGCGCCGCAGATTTCGGCGTGGCAGTCGTGGGCGTGCACATCGTCGCTTGTCTCGGGATGGTGATCCCAGACTTCGATGCGGGTGCCGGGATTGTCGAGAAGGGGCCAGACATGGCGCAGCCTTGAGCGGCGGCGCGTGTCCACGGCCACGAGGCGGCCGTATTTTGAAAAGTCCGGGACGCGGTCATCGAGGAAGGTGCAGCCCGGCGCAGCGCCGGGACGTTCTTTCAGTTCCTGGTAGAAGGTCTGAAGATTCGCTTCCTGCGTGCCGGGGAAGAGGACGTCACAGGGTCCGTAAATGAGGGCCGCTGCGCACATGGCGGCGAGGGCATCGAAGTCCGCGTTGCTGTGGCAGGTGATCAGCGTGGCCGTGGGGATGGAAATCTGATCCGCCTTCTTCTCGTAATCGTGTAAGCTCAAGCCCGGCTCCTTGGGTGGAATCTGTGGTGAATGTCCATGAGGCGTCCCGCCTGCACGTGGGTGTAGATTTCGGTGGCCGCGATGTCGGCGTGCCCGAGCAGCATCTGCACGCTGCGCAGATCCGCGCCGCCCTCCAGAAGATGGGTGGCGAAGCTGTGGCGGAACGTGTGGGGGGAGACCTTGTGCGTGATGCCGGCCAGAAGCGCGGCTTTCCTGACCATTTTCCAGACGTACTGGCGGGTGAGAGGGAGGCCCCGGCGGCTCACGAAGAGGCTGTCCGTTTTCGGGGAGAAGCAGGGACGCGTCCTGGCGAGATAGGAGATGAGCTCCTCGCGCATGGCCGCATGCACGGGCACGTAGCGCTGTTTGCGCCCCTTGCCCATGACCCGGACAACGCCCCGCGCCTGGTCGAAGTCGTCCGTCTGCATGCCGCAGAGCTCGGAGACGCGCAGCCCCGCGGCGTAAAGAAGTCCGAGGACGGCCCTGTCCCTGCGCCCGGAGGGCGTGTCGGGGGAGGGGGCCTTCAGGACCCGGTCCATCTCTTCCCTGGTGAGGAAGTTGGGAAGGCGCATGGGCAGCTTCGGGTTTTCCTCGTCGGCCGCCGGATTGGCGTCGGCCTCGCCTCTGTCCATGAGAAAACGGAAGAAGGAGCGGACGGAGGAGAGACTGTGCGCGAGGGAGCGGCTCTGCAGTCCCCGGCTTCTCTGCTCGGCCAGGAAAAGATCCATATCGGACGGCCCAGGACAGCAGGGGCCCGTGCCGTAAAGTTTTTTCAGAAAACTGAGAAAGACGTCCACATCGCGGCTGTAGGAGTCGTGCGTGGCGCGCGAGAGCCCGCGTTCGGCGAGCAGACCATCCGCCCATTCCCGGGCAAGATCCCTGAGTCTGTCCGCCGGCGGCAGCGCTTTGGCTGGCATGTGTGCATCCTCCCGGCGCCATACGGCGCCTGAGTGCAGAGTAGACCACGGAGGGGAAGCGGGCAACAGGGAGGACGCGGGAAAATGCGGCGCCGGACAGGGGAGTTTTTTCAGCCTGCCGTCCGGAGAATTTCCGTGCGGCCCGGAGGATGCGGTAAAGGGCAGCCCCCCCTGCATGGAAAGAGGCTCTGCCGGGTGCGGAGCAGACAGCCCGGGCAGAGACGGAATAAAAGAAAAACCTGAAGATGCCCGCGCTGCGCTTTCAGGTTTTACGGGACGGCCTGCCACGCCGGGGGAGGGGGTATGGATATAATTTATTGTTTTTACTTAATTTTTTATTATGAGACAGGCAAAAACGGCAGATATCTTAAACTCTTGCATGAAGATTTATCAGGAAAAGGCCGGGGGCGGCAGGTCCTTCACGGCGCAGGAGGGCCTCAGCGGTCAGCCGGAGGACGCCGCCCGTACGGGCTTTACAGAAGAGGCCGGGCTGACTATAGAGGCCGCATGGAATCCATTCACACCGTCTACGCCGGCCTCGGGTCCAATTCTCCGGATGCAGCTGACCGCCTCCTTTCCGCACTGGATGCGCTGAGCCGCATGCCGGGAACCGTGGTGTCGGCCCTTTCTCCCGTCTACCGTACCGAGCCGCAGGACTACGCGGATCAGCCATGGTTTCTGAACCGCGTCCTCATGCTGCACGTGAGCGGGGATATCACTCCTGTGGAGCTCATGAAGCGCTTCCTCGGCATCGAGGCCCTTCTCGGCCGCGTACGCAGCCCGGATCCCGCCCTGCGCTTCGGCCCCCGCGCCATCGACATCGACATGCTGCTCTTCGATGACGTGGTCTCGGACGACCCCGTGTGCGTCCTGCCGCATCCCCGCCTCTCCCGCCGCGCCTTCTGGCTTGTGCCGTTGCTCGACATCGCGCCGGATATCCGGATTGGCGGCGTGCGTGCGGAAAAACTGCTCACCCGGCTTAAATGGCGTCTGGAAGACGATAAAATTTTTCAATGACGAGGCAGGGCTTCCCGTGCTAACATGACGGACGGCGGGTTCAGAACCGGGCCCGGCCCTATTTCTGTAAGGAGTCGCGCATGATTAAGTGGATAGTTATCGCCGTTGCCGCCTATATTCTCTATCGTCTTTTCGCCAATGACATTCTCAAAAAGCGCAAGAAGAACGAGAAGCAGGACGAGAAAGAAATCGCGAAGAAGGTGGCGTCCGGCGAGATGGTGAAGGATCCCCAGTGCGGAACCTACGTGTCTGTCGAAGACAGCATTACCGTGCGCGACGGCGACAAGGTGTACCATTTCTGCAGTTACGACTGCCGCGACAAGTTCCTGAAACGCATCGCTGAAGGCGGCCAGCCCGTGGCGCCCGAGGTCGAGTCCAAAACTCCGGCCGGCGCGGAAGTGAAAACGGATCAGGCGGACAGCGGCCCGAAACAGCAGTAACATTTCCGGATAATGAGTATGAAGAAGGGCGGTTCCCCATAACGGGAAGCCGCCCTTCTTTTTGTCATGTTTCCGCGCGCCCCGGAGAGGCGCATGGGATGCCGGATCAGAATTCCCAGCGCAGTTCGGCGAAGACCGAGTGTCCCTCTGTGGTGAAGCCGGTCTGGAGGGCGTAGTTCACGCTCACGCTGAAATTATCCTTCCCGCATTCAATCCCGGCCTGGGCCGTGTAGCTCACCTGATCCATGTCCTGGGTGGACACGCTGTAGCTTTTCCCGAGCCCGGACCAGCGTACGTCCTCGCGCGCCCGGATATCCCCGGCTGCGGGGACCACGGCGAAGTCGGCCCTGGGCAGGAAGCGCCAGCCGCTCTTCGTCTCTAAAGGCATCTCAAAGGCGACGCCCGCAGGGAAGAACACGAGATCCTGGCTGAAACCGTCGCCCTCGAGGACAGTCCCTCCTGAATCGGCGTCGTACCCGTCCACGGTGAGGTTTGTGTAGCGTACGCCGGCGTGCGGGATGATTCTGACGTCTCCCGCACTGAAGCGGTACTCGGCCCGGATTCCGGCTGAAAGCGCTCTGGACGTGATATCGGCTTCGAGATCGGCCATGCGCATGGATGAGGGGAGCTCCTGCTTCAGGCTGTTGAAGCTTGACGTGAAGTGTACGTCGGCGCTGAGCCCGAATGCGCCCCTGGTCCAGCCGCCGTAAAGGCCGGCGCCCCAGAAGGTCATATTGTTCGTGGTTCTGCTGAAGTCTCCGCTGCCTTCGGCCCAGCCGCCGCCCACGGAAAGGTCCGCGCCGAGCCTCAGGGTGCTGTCGAACGTGCAGTCGGCGCCCACGGTGATGCCGCCGAGGGAGCCGGACGTATCCGCATCCAGGCTGCCCGCGTCGAGCCCGTAATGGTTTATGCTCTGGTAGAGGGGCAGGGCCCACAGGGACCAGGTTCTGCGGCTGTCGGGAGAGAGCGCGGTCATGGAGGAAAGATCCCCGCCAGGTGAAGCGAGGGAGGTGCGTTCCGTCACGGCTGAGCCCGCCGCGCGGTTTGCGGCCAGAGTGAGCTGGGGCACGGAACCGAGAACGGGCAGCCGCTCTGCGCCTTCCACAGCGGCGTTTCCCTGAGAACCATAGGCGCGGCTGTACGCGCGGGAGATGAACCGTACGCCCGGATGGGGAGATTCCGTGTCGATGCCGTCTTCCGCCGTGTCCTTTGCGGGATCGGGCAGAGGCGTATCCGCAGCCCTGAGCCTGACTACGTAGCCGTTGCCCTCTGTTCCCGCGGAAGTGACGGCGAGGAGGGCGGAGTCCAGTGAGAGATTGGAGCCTTTCCAGGCGTCAGAGGCCACGTCTGTATCAGGGAATGCCGTCGTGACCGTCAGGGTATCGCCAGCCCTGCCTCCGCTGATGTAGAGCTTTGCCCCGGACTCGGCCGTCAGGCGGCTTCCTGCGCTGCCCGTGCCCGAGAGGGCAGCTTTACCGTCCCGCTCCGTGGAGGCGTCGGTGATGAGGAGAGAGTCTCCCGCAAAGCGCGCTTCGCCGCCGGACACGGCCGGCGCGGAAGAGGACGTAAACGATCCGTCGACGTTGAGGGCGCCTGTACCGGTGAGCGTCTGCGGGGAAGAAATGCCGAGAACGGCTTTTACGCTGCCGCCGAAGCTCCCTCCGGTCCTGGCCTCCCAGTCGGCGAGGCCTTTCTGAGCGGCTGCAAGACTGCCGCTCCCGAGTCCCACGATACTGTTCCGGCCGGCGTTAAGGGTGCCGTCCACGCCTGAGGCGAAGCTGAGCTCGGCCGTGGAAGGGGTGCCGCCCGAAGAGAAGCCGGGATCGCAGGTCAGGACGCCGCCCCCGAGCGTGAGTTCCCTGACAGTGAGGGAGCCGGACGAGGTTTCGTTTCCTACGAGGATGGCTGTGCCTGCGCCGGCGGTGAGGGAATCCATGGTCACGGCGCTGCCGTCCACGATGGAGACGATGTTGTTCTCTTCAACGGCTTCAAGGGCGGGGATGGCCATGGTGACGCCGCTGATTTCGAGGGCGCCGTTCTGCATGGCGATTCTGCCACTGCCGTTTTCGCCGGAGCCGGAGATTTTCAGCGTGTAATTGCGCACGCCGAGGGTGCCGTTCTGCCCGTCGGAGGAGGCGATGCCGCCGAGGGCGTGCAGGATGACGCTGTCCCGGTCCGGCTGGGGGACAGGTTCATTCTCCGGGTCGTTCAGTTCATCCGCCAGCCTGTCAGTATCGGAGAATAATGCGCCGAAGTCTGCCGGCAGGATGGTTTTCCCGCTGACGGAGATTTCCTTCCGGATGGCCACTGTCTCAGTGCCCGTCTGGGCCGTGAAGTCTCCGCCCACGTTCAGGGTGCCGCCGTAGAGCACGAGGAGGCTGCCTTCTGAGAGAGTGAAGGATTTTTCGATATCCGTCGTGCCGCCGGCCAAAAAAAGCTTGTTGTACCTGCCGCTTGTGAGACTGCCGCCCAGAGAGAGGTTTCCCTGGCGGTTTTCCTTGCTGAAGGTGATGAGCGTGTCAAGAGGAAGATCTTTGACTGAAGGTGCCACACCGTCCACGGTTTCCGTGTCATCATACAACGTATTGTCCATGGTCAGGCCTCCTGCCAGGATGACGCTGTGTGTGCCCGTGATGGTAATGAGCGGGGCTTTAACCTGGCCCTGGCCGAGATGGATATCGTTGCCTTTCCCTCCCGCTTTGTTGTCTGTGAAGGTGATGTCTCCGTCCGTGGTGTCGAGTACGAGAGTTCCGCTGTTATAGATGGCGCCGCCTTTGTCCCCGGCCGTATTGCCCGTGAATGACGCGCCACCCTGTATTGTCAGCTTGGAGCCCTCCGAGATGTAGAGAGCGCCGCCGGACTCCACAGCCTGGTTGCCTTCAAATACGCTGCCGCCGGCGAGATAGTAGGGCGCTTCGAGGAGAAGCGCTCCGCCGCGATTCTGTTCCTTATCCGTAACGGCAAAACGCGTCTTCTCTGTGTTGTGTGTTTCTTCGGTGATGGTCTGGTGGGTGCTGACTTCGCTGTACTCCCCGGCTTCCGCCGCAGTCAGGCAGAGAGGGAGGCAGGACGCGAGAGCCGCGGCCCCGCAGCAGATCTTCCGCCGGCCTCTGCTTCGGCCGGATTTTCTGCCGTTGATCATGTGGACCTTCGGGGTTCCCTTTCGCGCGCTTGGGTAAGAAGGAGACCGTGGTGCAGAGCCTGATCCCGAGCGCACGGTGAAGGGAACCCGCGGCGGCAAAAAGGATGGGCTGCCACGGCCGGAAGGCGCCCCTTCTCTGTATGGGCGTCTTTAGCCTGTGAAAAGCGCCGTTATTCTACACGTTTGCCGACGTTAAACAAACCTTTTTCTTGCTCTGCCCGGTACGCGGATGCCGGAGGTCCCGCCATCGCGGGCGGGAAGAAGAGAAACCTGAACAGTGTGTCCGGGGCTTTCAGGGGAGGAGCGGCAGAAAATGTTTCCCCGGACGAACATCTGGAAATAGCCCGTGTTTCTATCGGTACCGGGAAAATCCGGAATGCTGTTTCCGCATGTATTCCGGAAAGACTCCATTGCTGGGGCGCCGGTTTTTTTATCCCGGCCCGTGTCCCTGCGCGCGGCGGTTTTCTGATTTCCGCAAAACCTGCGGATACAAAACGGGCTTTGCTTTATCTCCGGATCCGGCTGTTCTTCTGCCGGGATGGCCGTGATGCCGCTGTGTCCGGCAGGGCCACGGACACACTTCTCCTCAGTGAAAATCTCCGGAAAAGGCATGACGGCAGTCCCCGGGCGCAGACGATGTTTATTTCCGCTGCTGCTTTTTTGCGCTGACAGCTTTCAGGGAAGGGGCCTGTCCTGGGCCCATGCCCGGGCATAAAAAAAGCCCGCGTCCGGAGTGTTCCGGGCGCGGGCCGGGAGAAGTCAGTGTTCCGCGGTTATCTGGCGGGGACCGTGCCGTTGATGTTGTTGACGATATTTCTGACCCACTTGGGATCGAGCCATTCGATGGGAGTCACCTCGAGGCCGCCCACGATGATGCCGAAGTGCAGGTGGTCGCCGAAGGCGAGGCCCGTGGAGTCGGTGTGTCCGATGAGGTCGCCTTTCTTGACGAGGTCGCCGGGCTTGACCGTGAAGTCATTCATGTGCGCGTACAGGGAGAAGAGGCCGAGCCCGTGGTCAATGAGGCAGAGGTTGCCGTAGACGCCCATGTCACCCGTGAAGACAACCTTGCCGCTGTTGGCAGCCGGGATTTCGGCGTTGCGCACGGAGGCGAGGTCAAGGCCGAGGTGGTAGGCCTCACCGACGACCTGGTTCTGATAAATGAGGGTGCGGTGGTCCGCGAAGTTGGCGCGGGTGGCGGCGCGCGGCATATGGATGAACACGCCGTCAAAGAGCATGGCGCTGGCCGAGTCGTGGGAGAGGGTCTGGAGCTTGGCGATATTCTGGGCGCGCACCTGTGTGTTGATGGTCAGGTAGCACTGGAGCGGATCCGGTGCGTTGGGCGCGAGATTGCCGAGCTTGCTCTGCACCTGCTGCAGGAAGCTGTCGGTAATGGTCAGTTTGTCGTTGCGGAAGCGCCGGTCATAGGCCATCACGGTGAGATGGCTGGTTGTCTTGTTGCCCGCGAGGTCCGTGGCCGTGATCTGGACGCTGTTTTTGTAGTCCTGAGGCGTCATGGCGTACGGGTAGGGGTAGAGGCACACCCAGGAGCCGTCCTTCTGCAGATAGGCAGGCACGAACCAGTTGTTGATGAGGACGCCGCAGTTGGTCACTTCCTCATCAGCGGTGAAGCGCACCACGGCGGCGCCGCCGCGGCGGACGTTGGGCGGCAGGGTTTTGATGGAAAGGCGCGGGGGCTGCGCGTCAAGGCGCATGGGCAGGCTCTCGGTGTGCGTGTTGCCGTGCCCGAAGCCGGC
>OLYM01001251.1_pt1 | contig 9968 bp, 3 predicted proteins | sample 1673691 | NCBI WGS metagenome assembly OLYM01 (sample SAMEA103958123, study PRJEB25191) | human gut metagenome | reverse complement strand
TTTGTGACGACATCCAGAGTGAAGCGGCCGAAGACATCCCTACCTTATGCTTTTACCGAACAGGGAGTTGCGATGCTTTCTGCGGTATTGCGCAGTGGAATGGCAATACAAGTAAGTATCTCTATTATGAAAGCATTTGTCGCCATGCGCAATTATATTACGACAGCTACAACCGTTACTTCGGAATTGGCTGAAATCCGGGCAAAGCTGGCTCTGCTGGAGCGGGCGGACGAGGACAATGCCGAGGCGGTGAACGACCTTTCGGAAGACATGCGCAAGGAGCTGGACAACATCTACGAGGCCATCGCAGCCCTGTCGGTCAAAGTTCCAAAGGCCCGCAAACAGCCCCGGCCCATCGGTTTTAAGCAATCAAAGTAAAAAGAGCCATGACCCAAAAGCAAGCGATACAACTTTTTGAAGAGCGTAAGGTACGCACCGTCTGGGACGACGAAGCGGGCAAGTGGTACGTTTCGATTGTCGATGTTATCGCAGTTTTGACCGAAAGTAAAGATGCCGCAGCCTACTGGCGCAAACTCAAACAACGGCTGAAAGCTGAAGGGAATGAAACCGTGACAAATTGTCACGGTTTGAAAATGACGGCTCATGATGGTAAAAAACGCCTGACCGATGTGGCCGATACCGAGCAGCTCCTCCGCATTATCCAGTCCATCCCGTCACCCAAGGCAGAACCGTTCAAGCTGTGGCTGGCACAGGTCGGCCGGGAGCGCATTGAGGAAACCATCGACCCGGAGCTGACCATCGAGCGGGCACTGGCAACCTATCTCAAGAAGGGCTATACCCGCGAATGGATCAACCAGAGGCTGCAAGCCATTCAGGTCCGCAAGGAACTGACGGACGAATGGGATGCCCGCGGTGTGCAGAAGGGCGTGGAGTACGCCATCCTCACCGATGAGATCTCCCGCGCATGGTCGGGAATGTCCACCCGGCAGTATAAAAATCTGAAGGGGCTTAAAAAGGAAAATCTCCGTGATAACATGACCACGCTGGAGCTGGTGCTGAATATGCTGGCGGAGGCAACCACTACGGAAATTTCCAAGCAGAAAGCACCAAGCACATTTTCAGAGAACATAGCGGTTGCCCGCGAGGGCGGTGAGGCTGCGGGAATCGCACGGAAGGCGGTCGAGGAACGCACAGGCGTTCCCGTCATCACCTCCAAGAACGCCGTGCAGCTCAATCAGGTCGTGACGGCCCTGTTGGAAGGGACCGCCGCAGATGCGGATGAGCAGCCGAAGGGAAAATAAGCGTTTTGACCCGGAGGTTCAAAACCCCCGCAGTGGTACGGCATGGCAAAAAGACACCCAATCGGGTGTCTTTTTTTGTGCAGCAACAGAGGAACGCAAGGGGAAAACCCGCAAAGGCTTTTCCCTTCACACTGTCCCTTCCGTTGCGGCGGGGCGTTCCCTTTTGCAAAAACGGCCCGCATCCGTTATCCTGTCAACATCTCCCATGTGTAGCAAATTACCATCCATAAAAATGCTGTTTCATGTAAAAATTATTATGATTTTGCAATTCGCGCCGACTTTTGCGCATTTCACGCCTGCCCCCGTTTTGCCCGGCCGCCCCGCGGTATAATGAGGATAATAGCGGCAAGTGCGCCCAAAAAGGAGGTCCCACATGAAAAAGCGAGTATTAAGTCTGCTGATGGCAATTGCCATCTGCCTTTCCATGCTGCCGTCGGCGGCGCTGGCGGAGATACCGGGAACCGGTACCAACGAGGTACAGACGGAGCAGCAGATTACGGACGAGCAGAAGCCGGAGGAGCAGAAGCCGGACGAGCAGAAGTCGGACGAGCAGAAGCCGGATGAGCAGAAGCCGGACGAGCAGAAGCCGGACGAGCAGAAGCCGGACGAGCAGAACCCGGACAAGCAGAACCCGGACGAGCAGAAGCCTGCCAAAGCCCCGAGGAAGGAACCAGCGGCAGAGACGCACACCGGTGACCACGGTGGATACACCCTGCCCGAGGGCAAAACGTGGCAGGGCGTTAGCAGCCTACCCTCTGATAGCGGCTACTACTACCTGACCCAAAATGTGACGATCAGCAGCACATGGAAGCCCGCCAACGGCACGGTGCTTTGCCTCAACGAGTACGGCATCAGTATGACCGGGAACGGCCCGGTCATTCATGTTCAGCCCGATGTGACCTTCACCCTTTGCGACTGCAACGGCAGCCAAAACCGATATACCCACGGAATCACGCACGGTGGTAACGGGAAAGGCGCCGGCGTGCTTGTGGGCAAGTCTGCCAAAATAGGGGAAGAGACTACAGCCGGAACAAATGGCGCCGTATTCAATATGTACGGCGGTGCGATCTACAATAACTACCCATGGCAAGCCAGCGGCGAGGACGCAGCCAGCGCCAGCGGCGTGCTTATCGGGGGCGGCACATTTAATATGTACGGCGGTAAAATCACCGAAAACAAGCTTACGGAAGATGGCGGCCTTGGCGGCGGCGTGTTTGTCGCCAATCAGGGCAGCTTCTATATGAGCGGCGGCGAGATCAGCGACAACCACGCTACAGAAGGCGGCGGCGTGTTTGTCGGCGGCTTGTATGGACACCACGATTTGTATGCCTTTGGCGGCGGCACGTTCACCATGAGCGGCGGCAGCATCACCGGCAACAGCGGCACCGGTGGCGGCGTGTACGTAAGCGCCGGTTCCAACACATCCTTCACGGTTTCCGGCTCGGCGCAGATCACGGGCAACACGGGTAGCAATGTCTATCTGGGAGAATACAACGGCAAGAGCAACACCATCAAGGTTGATGGGGTGCTGGACAGAACGGCCAGCATCGGCGTGAGCGTGGAGACCGCAAATCAGGTCGTTGCCGAGAACATCAGCGCGGAAAATGCGAAACGCTTCACTAGTGATAACAAAAAATACAGCCTGCAGTATGACAGCACGAGCCAAACGCTCACCCTGGTCGGCCACGACAACCACCCCATTTGCGGCGATGTGACCTGCACGGATGGCGAGCACGCCGTGAAGACAACCTGGAGGCCTATTGGCACGGAAACGGAGCTGAAAGCAGTTCAAATGGGCTGCTACTACTACTTGACGCAGGATGTTGAGATCAAAGACACATGGAAGCCAAAAAGCGGCGTGGTACTGTGCCTGAACGGCCACAGCATCACCTTTGTCAACGGAGACAATTACAGCGTCATCGAAGTCAACACCGGCACCTTCACCCTCTGCGACTGCAGCGGCAGCAAGGGCAAGATCACCCACGGGTATAAAGATGGTGGCGGCCAAAAGTACCCCGGCAGGGGTGTGTCTGTGAGCAAAAATGGCACCTTCACCATGTACGGCGGCAGCATCACCGGCAATATCGCCTCCTCCTCTTACGGCGGCGGCGTGTTTGTGGGTGAAAAGGGAACGTTTACCATGTGCGGCGGCAGCATTACCGGCAACACCTCCTCCTCTTTCGGCGGCGTGTATATGGCCAGTGGGGCCAAATTCACCATGAACGGCGGTGAGATCAGCGGCAATACCTCCTCCACTTACGGCGGCGGCGTGTATGTGTACAGAAACGCCGAATTCACCATGACCGACGGCAGTATTACCGACAATGCAGTCGGCAGCAGTGGGTCAAAATATGATGGCGGCGGCGTGTGTGTCGCCGGTCAGGGCAAGTTCCATATGAACGGCGGCAGTATTACCCGCAACACCTCCCCCTCTTACGGCGGCGGCGTGCGTGTGTACCAAAATGCCGAATTCACCATGACCGGCGGCAGTATTACCGACAATGCAGCCGGCAGCAGCAATTCGTCTAATTCTTATGGCGGCGGCGTGTATTCTGCCGGTACATTTACCATGACCGGCGGCAGCATCACCCGCAACAAAGCCGAGTATGGTGGTGGCGTATGGACCGACGCATCCTTCACCGTCTCCGGCAACGTGAACATCACCGGCAACGTGGGCATCAACGGCAATACGGCGAGCAACGTCTTCCGGTCCCTTGGAACGATTACCATCGGCGGGGAAGGTTTGAAGCCGGGAGCCAGAATCGGCGTGACTAGCATTACGATAGATCCCGGCAAGTTTGTCATCATTGCCACCGGTGCGAAGGACAGCTGCACAGTGGACAATTTCACCGCCGATGCGGGCGAGCCTTACGGCATTAAGGTGGAGAGCACCGGCACCGGCGTCGATGTCAACCTCTACAACGGCCTGCCGCATGAGCACCCCATTTGCGGCAAGACGTGCAGCCACACCGACAATGAGCATACCAATATAGAGTGGAAACCCGTTTCCGATCTGGATGCTATCACCGGGGCGGGCAACTACTACCTGACCCAAGATGTGACGAGTTCCAAAACGTGGACGTGCAGCCATGATGTGAACCTCTGCCTGAACGGGCACAGTATCACGATGACTGGCAATGATAACGCCATCAATGTGGCCCAAAATGCCACCTTCACCCTTTGCGACTGCAATGGCAGCAACGCGGGCAACGGAAAAATCATCATCTCGAGAGAAAAATACGGCGTGAAAATAGAAGACGGCACTTTCTTTATGTATAGTGGTAGTATCAGAGGAACAGGTACCGGCGTGACGGTTTCCAGCTACAGCAAATTTAATATGTACGGCGGCGCCATCGAGGGGAACACTTGGCACGGCGTTAACAACTCCGGTACCTTCAATATGTATGACGGTGTCATCAAGGGGAACGATCGGTGCGGCGTTTACAATACCAAGAATACCTTCAATATGTACGGCGGCAGCATCATCGATAATAAAGCCGAGTTTGGCGGCGTGTATGTGGAAAATGGCACAGTCAACGTCTCCGGAGATGTGACCATCACCGGTAACACGGCAAAGGGCAACACGACCAACGTCTATCTGCCTGCTGATAAGACCATCACGGTCAGCGGTGCGCTTGGTACCGGTGCCCAAATCGGCGTGACCACGGCGAAGGAGCTTGCCGAGGGCAGCTACCTCACCATTGCCAAGGGCATAGATAAGAATTCCCCCAAGTACACCCTGACAGATACCGACCTGAAGGCCTTTACCAGCGACGTCGGCAACAGCTACGGCAAGCGGCTCAACGGCAACAGCATCATCTTCACCAAAGGCGACCTGCATACCCACGCCCTCTGCGGCGCAAGCTGCACGCACACCGGCACGCACAGCGAAGAGGTGTGGAAGCCGCTGACGTATGACGCAGGGACACAGACGCTGTATTACGGCGGGACGGCTGTTCCGAGCGAGGTCAAAGGACACGGCCTCAAAACTGATGACAGTTATAGCGTATACTACACGAAGTATACGCTTCCGTCCGGCAACTATTACCTGGTGGAGGACATCACGCTGGCGGGCAATGGCAGCATCGGTGGCGGTGCTATCAAAATCAGCAGCGATGTGAACCTCTGCTTGAACGGAAAGACCCTCTCCACAACGGTGAAAGCCTATAATGTGGATGTGATTGGTGTGAACTCGCAGAACGGCAAATGCACACTGACCTTGTGCGACTGTGATACTGCGGGCCGCGGCACGATCACGTCCCAAAACAGGACGAACAGCGGCGTGCAGATCTACGGGTATTTTGGTGGAGGAACTACAACCTATGGTAATCTTGTGATGTACGGCGGAACCGTCAAGGGATTCCGAAACGGCGTGGTTGTCGGGGACGGCACCTTTAATATGTTCGGCGGTACGATTACCGGTAACGAAACTGGCGTGTCGATCAGCTCTGACGATTCCTTTACGATTGGCGGCACGGTGAACATCACCGGCAACACAAAGAATGTCGATTTAGGCGAAAATGTAACCATCACCATCGATGAGAGCCTGACGCAGGATGCCCGCATCGGCGTGTGCTTGCGCAAAAAGTATATACCTACCGGGACTGTCAAGAAGCAGTTTGCTACCGGGGCGACCAACTCTGACCTGAACTATGGCACCATCTTCTCCTGCGACAACGGCAGCCAATACGTGGTCAGCAAGGATGGTGACAGTCTCTCCTTCGGCCTGCACCAGCACAGCTGGAGCTACACGGCGAACGGTGCGACCATCACCGCCACGTGCACGGCGGCCGGCTGCCCGCTGGAGGATAAGAACGGCGGCAGCGTGACGATTTCCGCATCCAATGCAGTTTATGACCGCAGTTCCAAGGCAGCGACGGTCACTGCCAGCGATTGGCAGGGCGATGCTGTGGACAGCATCACGGTGACATACACCGGCCGGAATGGAACCAATTATAATTCCACCGATGCCCCCACCAATGCGGGCGATTACACCGCCAGCATCACCGTAGGTACTGTGACCGCCCGCGTGGAGTATAGCATTGAGAAGGCCTCGCTGGAGTACACGGTCCCCACCGGCCTGACCGCCAAGTACGGCCAGACGCTGGCAGATATCTCTCTGCCCACCGGCTGGGCCTGGAAGGATGCCACACAGAGTGTGGGCAGCGTGGGCGAGCATACCTTTAAGGCAACCTACACGCCCGGCGATGCGAACTACCATGCAGTTACCGGCATTGACGTTACGGTAACCGTAAACAAGGCACCTGTCACGATTCAAATCACCGGCATGCCCAAGGGCCCCATTGCCTATGGCGACACCTTCGTTTTGACCATCACCCAGACCGGTGACAGCAGTGCAGTCCCCGCAAACTGGACGAGGTTCAGCAGAGATCGGCACTTCGAATACCTCCGGGAGCAGTCCAATCCTGAAAAAGGCGAGTTCAAGTTCCAGGCCACGGGTGTCTGCCCCGGGAACGGATGCAGCCGGAAATTCACCGTGGAATTTGAGAGCGATACGCATAAGGGCAGCCTCACCGTGAGTACACCGAACGTCACCAAGAAAACGCTGACCGGGGAAGATCTGGTTTTCGGCGGTCTTACTACCGACTTCACCAAGACCTATGACGGCAGCACGAGCTTCACAAAGGCTAGTGTAGAGATCAAATCCGGCGCCAAGGTGAACGTAACCGATGTACTGCCCGCTGTGAAAGGCAGTTATGTCTACAACAGCAAGGATGTCAAGGACGCCAAAAAGGTAACCTTCACCTCCGAGAAGACAGAAAGTAAAAACTACATCCTGCCTGCAGGCCTTGTGGTGGAGCGTGAAGCAAAGATTGAGCCTGCTGCCATCACCGTGACCCCGAACGCCGTGAGCAAGACCTATGGCGCGGATGACCCTGTTCTGACCTATGGTGTTTCCGGCGCGGTGAACAGCGAAACGCCTGCCTTTACCGGCGCGCTGGCGAGAGCCGAGGGCAAGAATGTCGGCGACTATGCCATCAACCAGGGTACACTGGCACTGGCAGATAAGGATACCTTCAAGGCCGCCAACTACAAGCTGAAGTTCACGAGCAAAGGGAACCTTACCATTACAAAAGCCAAACCTGAAATCACCGCCGCTTCGAAGCAGATCACGAAGAACGGTGTCGAGGTAGATATCACCGGATGGGCCACATTCAAAAACACCGACAGCGACGCAAAGCTGACCTACACGCTGGTCGGTACGCCTATCGGCATCACCCTTACCGGCAACAAGCTGAAGGCTGACCCGAGCACTACAGTGCTTACTTTTGTCATCAAGGTAAGTGCCGAAGCTACGGCAAACTTCACTGCACCGGACGAAGTTACCTTTACAGTGACTGTGGTAAACAAGGACGATGCAGGCGTAAGCATCACCGGTGCTCCCACCAGCAAGACCTATGGCGATGCGGATTTCACCGTGACTGCCGCCAATGGTGTTACGGAGTCCACCGGTAATACCGGCAAGTGGACTTGGACCAGCTCCGATTCTAACATTCTGGAGATTACCTCCGGTGCGAATACTGCAACGCCTACCATCAAGGTAAAGAAGGCGGATGCTAACGGTGCAACCTTGACGGTCACCTATTCCAGCATTACCCATTATGGCACCGCGAATGTTACCATCAAGGTAAATCCGAAAGATGTCACCATCACCGGCCTTTCTGCCGGCGGCAAGGAGTATGACCGCAGCACCACCGCCACACCCACCGGTACTGCTGTCATTGACGGTAAGGTGGGAAGCGATAATGTAACAGTAACTGCCGGTACTGCTTCCTTTGATAACGAGAACGTCGGCACCGACAAGATCGTTACCTTTACCGGTTACAGCCTCTCCGGCGCGGATGCGGGTAACTACAACCTGAAGGCCCAGCCCGCCAGTGTCACCGCCAACATCACAGCGAAGGAAGTTACCATTACCAGCCTTACTGCCGCCGACCGCAGCTATCAAAAGGATAACCTTTCTGTTGCTCTCATGAGCGGTACGTTGACCGGCGTGATTACCGGCGATACTGTGACAATTGACCTGACTAACGCCAAGGGTACGATGACCGATGCCAATGCAGGCACCGGTAAGGCAGTTACCGTCACCGGCGTTGCGCTGGGCGGCGATGATAAGGACAACTACAGGCTGAAGGAACAGCCCACCGGCGTCACCGTGAGCATCACCAAGGCAACTGCCCCCACGCTGAAGAACATCACCGTCAGCCAGAAGTACAGCGTGACCACCGGCGAGAAGGCGATTGGCACGGTAATGCCCGCTGACGCAGGCACACTGACCTACGCCAAGGGCACCGAGAGCAAGACCGGCTCTGTGACAGTTACGAACTGGGCTGTGGATGCCACCGGTAAGGTGACCTACACCCTGTCCGGCGGCGCGGCCGACAATACCGTCACCCTGCCTGTGATCATCAAATCCACCAATTATGTGGACGCCACCGTCAATGTGGTCATCACCCTCACGGCAAAGGATAACCAGGCGGCTCTGAAGATCACCGGCGGCGAGACCGTGGTCTATGGTCAGACCCTGCAACTGGGTACCAGCGGCGGCTCCACCAATGGTGCCGTGACCTACACGGTCACTCCCGGCACCGGCAATGCCACCGTTGACAATGCCACCGGCAAGCTGACCCCCACCCAGGTGGGCAATGTCACCGTTACTGCTACGATGGCCGGCAATGCTGCTTATAATGATGTGACCAGTGCTTCTAAAACCATCACCATCACCCAGGCTACCCCCACCGGCACTCCCATCTTTACCAAGATCACCGAAAAGGATAAGACCCTGGCTGATGCCGCACTGGGCATTGGCACCCTAACCCCCATCGGTGGTAAGATTGAGTGGGTGGACGATTCGGACAATGTTCTGCCCGACACCACCAAGGTAGAAGCCAATAAGGAGTACAAGTGGCGCTACACCCCTGCCACCGCAGATGCTGTCAACTACACGACGCTGACCGGTACCATCGTACTGTATCCTGCTTCCACCGGCATTGTCATTTACACCCCTGTGAATGATGCGATCTTCCTTTCCGGCGCGAACCAGATCGTTGCACCCGGCGGCGCAGCCACCTTCCGGATCAATAAGAATTTCGGCGAATTCCGTTCTGTGGCAGTTGATGGCGTGACGCTGGATAAGTCGAACTACCGGGCATGGTCCGGCAGCACCTATGTGAAGCTGACCCCTGCCTATATGAAGACCTTGAGTGCCGGAACCCATACGCTGGCGGTTTACTTTACCGGCGCTACCGCAACAACCACCTTTACCATCAGCGCCGGTTCCAGCAACCCCGCTACCGGTGCGAGTGATTTTGCCGGCGTAGGTGCGGCTGTGGCAATGGCAGCGGTTTCGCTGCTGGGCGCTGCTGCGGTCCTTCGCAGGAAATAATGATTCCGGCTGCAAACGGGCACTTGTGTGCAGTGCCCGGCCGGCAGAAACAGAGAGGCCGCGGCATTTGCCGCGGCCTCTCCTTCCCTTTGCAGGGGTGCAGGCGACCTGCGGTGTGCGCCGCCCCCGGCCGAAAAACTGCGGGCGAGGTGATATTCTGTGCCGGTTCCTCTCGATTTTTTGCGTGAGCCGTGATATACTGTTGACAGAACCTTTTGACCGGCCTTTCATTGGGGCAGGGAGTCGGGGCGCAGCCCCTTTCGGCTCCGCCGAAAGCCGCGAGCTTCGCTCGCGGGCCC
>OLYM01001247.1_pt1 | contig 9973 bp, 9 predicted proteins | sample 1673691 | NCBI WGS metagenome assembly OLYM01 (sample SAMEA103958123, study PRJEB25191) | human gut metagenome | reverse complement strand
GGGAAGAGCGGGTATATGAGCCTGCGCCGCTGCGCCGCGCGGCTCATCACGGAGGAGCGCACGGGGCTTCTGCTTCCGGCCTCGGCCGTGGAAACCGACGGCGCGGGGAATGAATACGTTTACCGCTGTACGGCCGGCGGGTATGAGCGCACGGCCGTGCAGATAATATACAAGGACGGGGACGCCTGTCTTGCCGGAACGGGCGGCGCGCTCGAAAACGGCGGCAGGGTGCTTGCCGACTGGAGGGATAAGGATGACGGCGGATATAGCTGAAAACGTGGCGCGCGCGAAGGAGAACATCGCCCTCGCGGCGAAGCGCGCGGGCAGGGCGGCGGAGGATATATACCTCGTCGGCGCGACGAAGATGAACGACGCCTCCCGCGTGCGCGAGGCCATATGCGCGGGGCTTCCCATATGCGGGGAGAACCGCGTGCAGGAGCTTTTGCAGAAAAACGCCGGGCACGCATACGACGGGGCACGGCTGCATTTCATCGGCCATCTGCAAAAGAACAAGGTGCGGCAGATAGTCGGACTTGTCGAGCTTATACACAGCGCGGACTCCGAGGCGCTGCTGCGGGAGATAGATCGCGTCGCGGCGTCGCGCGGCGTCGTGCAGGATGTGCTGCTGGAGGTGAACATCGCCGGGGAGAGCGCGAAGTCCGGCTTCGCGCCGGAGGAAATACCCGCGGCGATAGCTTTTGCGGGCGGACTTGAGGCCGTGAGAGTGCGCGGATTGATGGCTGTGCCCCCGATTTGCGCCTGCGGAGAAGAAAACCGGCCATATTTTGCCCGCATGAATCAGCTTTTTATTGACAATGGCGAAAAAAAATACGATAATGTACATATGGACTTTTTGTCCATGGGCATGAGCGGGGATTATATGACCGCGATAGAGTGCGGGGCGAATATGGTTCGCCTCGGCACGGCCATTTTCGGGCCGCGCGATTACGGCGCATGACGGCCCGCGCGCACAGTGCGCGGCCGCCCCGGCTCCTTTCACCGGGCGGCAGTATCATACTACGGAGGCAATGCCATGGGTTTCATGGATGAACTTAGAAAACTGACACAACCCTACGACGACGAGGACGACTTTTTCGAGGGGGCGGACGTACAGTATAAGCCGCAGCCCCAGGCACAGCAGCAGCCCCAGTCCGTCAGCCGGGAGCAGGCGCTGTTTGAAAGCTCCTTCGGCGGCGGTGATGGCGGCTATTCAGAGGCGCAGCCGCAGCGCCGCCCGGCGGCCAAGAACCCGAAGGCCGCGCAGGCGAAGCCAGCCGGTCTCGGCGGCATCATAAAGCAGCAGGCACAGCCGCAGCCGCAGGCCGCGCAGAATCCCGACGGAAGCCTTTTCGGCAACCTCGGCAAGCCCAAGCAGCCGAAGCGCGAGGGGCGCGTGAACTTCGGCGGGAGAGAGGCGCAGGTCATCCTCTTCTCACCCAAGACCTTTGACGAGGCCGGGGAGATAGTCAATCACATCCGCGCCAACCGCAGCGTCGTGATGACGCTGGAGGGGCTGCCGTCGGAGACGGCGAGGCGGCTTCTCGACTTCATTTCGGGCATAGCCTACGCCCTTCAGGGGAAAATTACTCCCGTGTCCGCAAAGACGTATTTCGTCACGCCGCAGAACGTCGATATCCTCGGCGCGCAGGGCGAACAGCCCGAAAGCGACGGACAGTACCTTTGAGAAGGCCCGCGGCGCGCCGCGCGCCCTCATATAAATAAGCCAAGTTTTACGAAAGGTGGAAATATATATGATTACTGCTCAGGATATTCGTGAAAAGACCTTTGAGAAGTCCCGAATAGGCGGCTATGACATGGCGTCTGTGGACGATTTTCTGGAGGAGCTTGCCGACGACGTGACCGCGTACCAGAAGGAAAACGCCGTTCTGAAAAGCAAGATGAAGGTCCTCGTGGACAAGATAGAGGAATACCGCGCCAATGAGGAAGCCCTCAATATGGCCGTGCTCTCCGCCCAGAAGCTGGCGGTGCAGATAGAAAACGACGCGCGCACGCGCTCCGCGGCCATGATAGAAGAGGCCGAGCAGCAGGTAAAGGCGCGCGTGGGCGGCATAGAGGCCGAGACCGAGAAGCAGGAAAAGCGCCTTGCCGACGCGAAGGCCGCGACGGAGAAGTTCTTCGAGGCGGCGCGCGCCCTGTGCAATACGCAGCTGAGGAACCTTGACGCGATAAGCAGCGGCATGACCGCCGCCACGGCAGCGCCGGCCGCCGCGCCCGCATCGGAAAGCGCCGACGTGGACAGCGCCGTGCGCAGCATTGAGGAGTCCGTCTCCAAGCTCAGACCCGAGCCGCCGGTGAAAATGGATCTCTCCTCGGCGATGAAGCCCACGGCCAAGCCGAAGAAGAATTTCGACAGCACCCAGACCTTCACCCTTTGAGCTTTACCTTTCACACGGGGCGGGCGCTTGACGCACGCCCCGTTAACAGCCGCGCGCGCGTACCACGTGTGCGCGATACCGCGCCGGCAACAAACAAATAGAGATATACAGGAGTTAAAAACACATGGCACAGGATTTCAATTCTACTCTCAATCTCCCGAAAACCGATTTTCCCATGCGCGCCGGCCTCCCCAAGCGTGAGCCGGAGATGCTAAAACACTGGGAAGAGCTGGACATCTACAACGAGATGCTGAAAAAGAACGAGGGTCATCCCCGCTTCAACCTGCATGACGGCCCTCCCTTCTCTAACGGCGATATACACATGGGGCACGCGCTCAACAAGTCCATAAAGGACTTTATCACGCGCTCCTACGCGATGCGCGGCTACTACACGCCGTACATCCCCGGCTGGGATAACCACGGCATGCCCATCGAGTCTGCCATCATCAAGGAGCAGAAGCTCAACCACAAGGCAATGAGCATCGCCGACTTCCGCTCGGCCTGCCACGCCTACGCCGACCACTACATCGACGTGCAGCGCGAGGGCTTCAAGCGCATGGGCGTCATCGGCGACTGGGAGCACCCGTACAAGACCATGGATCCCGGCTTCGAGGCAATGGAGACGCGCGTGTTCGGCAAGATGTATAAAAACGGCCACATCTACAAGGGCCTCAAGCCCGTTTACTGGTGCGCACACGACGAGACCGCACTGGCCGAGGCCGAGATCGAGTATCAGGACGACCCGTGCACGACCGTGTATGTTAAGTTTGCCATGAACGACGACCTTGGCAAGCTTTCGCACCTTGATAAGTCGAAGCTTTACTTCATCATCTGGACGACCACCATCTGGACGCTGCCCGGCAACCTTGCCATCGCCCTGCACCCGGACGAGAGCTACGCCATCGTTAAGGCCGCTAACGGCGAAATGTACATCGTCGCCGAGGCGCTCGTCGAGAAGGTCATGAAGGTCGGCGGTATCGACGAGTACGAGATCGTCGAGACCCACTCCGGCAGCTTCTTTGAAAATATGCTCGCTTCGCATCCGTTCCTGCCCAAGACCAGCCGTTTGGTGCTGGCCGACTATGTCACCATGGACTCCGGCACAGGCTGCGTCCACACCGCACCCGGCTTCGGCGCAGACGACTATCTGACCTGCAAGCGCTACGGCATGGACATGGTCGTCCCCGTCGACGATCAGGGCAGACACACCGATTATGCCGGCAAGTACGCCGGTCTCAAGACCGATGAGTCCAACCCCATCATCTTAAACGACATGAGAGACAGCGGCGTTCTGTTCGCCTCCGAGGATATCGTCCACAGCTACCCGCACTGCTGGAGATGCAAGCACCCGATCATCTTCCGTGCCACTCCGCAGTGGTTCTGCTCGGTTGACAGCTTCAAGGAGGAGGCCGTCAAGGCATGCGAGAATGTCCGCTGGCTGCCGGCATGGGGTCAGGAGCGCATGGCATCGATGATCCGTGAGCGTGCCGACTGGTGCATCTCCCGTCAGCGCCGCTGGGGTCTGCCCATCCCCGTTTTCTACTGCTCGGACTGCGGCAAGCCCGTCTGCACCGACGAGAGCATCGAGTCCGTTGCCGCTATCTTCGAGGAGCACGGCTCGAACGCATGGTTTGAGCGTGAGGCCGAGGAGCTTCTGCCGCAGGGCTTCAAGTGCCCGCACTGCGGCGGTGTCCACTTCACCAAGGAGACCGACACTCTCGACGGTTGGTTCGACTCAGGCTCGACCCACTTTGCCGCAATGAAGCGTGACCAGGGCTTCTGGCCTGCAAACATGTACATGGAGGGCGGCGACCAGTACCGTGGCTGGTTCCAGTCGTCTCTGCTCGTTGCCGTCGGCGCACTGGGCATGGGCGCACCGTACAAGGAGTGCCTGACCCACGGCTGGACGGTCGACGGCGAGGGTCGTGCAATGCACAAGTCCCTCGGCAACGGCGTTGACCCCGCCGACATCGTCAAGGAGTTCGGCGCAGATATGATCCGCCTGTGGGCAGGCTCGGCCGACTACCATGTCGATGTGCGCTGCTCCAAGGAGATCTTCAAGCAGCTTTCGCAGAACTACCTCAAGTTCCGCAACACCGCCCGCTACTGCCTCGGCAACCTTGACGGCTTCGACGCAAACGACCTCGTTAAGCCCGAGGATATGCTGGAGCTTGACAAGTGGGCAATGACCAAGCTCAACAAGCTCATCGAGAAGGCCGCCGCCGCATATGACGATTACGAGTTCCATGTGGTGTCGCACCTTATCAACGACTTCTGCGTCGTCGAGCTTTCAAACTTCTATCTCGACATCATCAAGGACAGGCTCTACTGCGAGGAGCGTGACGGTCTCAAGCGCCGCAGCGCCCAGACCGCTCTGTACCTCATCCTCGACACCATGACCAAGATGTTCGCCCCCATCCTCGCATTCACCTGCGACGAGATCTGGCTTGCGATGCCGCACCGTGATGGCGACGATGTCCGCAATGTCGTGCTCAACGAGATGAACAAGCCCTTCACCGAGTACGCTCTCGACGACGACGAGATGGCAAAGTGGGACGCACTCATCTCCGTGAGAAACGATGTAAACGGCGTTCTGGAGGCTGCCCGTGGTGCAAAGCGCATCGGCAAGCCACTTGAGGCTTCCGTCACCCTGCACGCAAAGGGTGCAAGCAGGCAGACCGTTGAGCGCATCTCCGACATGAACCTGAGTGAGCTGTTCATCGTGTCCGAGTGCCTTATCTCCGACGAGGACGAGCATGATCCCGAGGCCGTTGTCGGCGACGGCAGCTACAACAGCGGCCTGACCGTTTCCGTCAAGGAAGCGCCGGGCACCAAGTGCCCCCGCTGTTGGATGCACTCAACTAAGGCCGATCCCGAGACCGGACTGTGCCCCCGCTGTGCGGCAGTCGTTGCAAAACTGTAAAATATATGTTGAAATAGGGACAGCAGAACGCTGTCCCTATTGACTATTTGAGCTTTTTGGTGCAAAATAGTCTATATATACCCTAAAGGTGAAAAGATATGTTATATGCAATAATAGCCGCCATAATTTTAATAGGCGACCAGTGGCTGAAATACTGGGTCACGGTGAACATCACGCTTTCAACGGGCGAGGCTGCGCTCATCCCGGGCGTTGTGAAGCTCGTCAACATCCATAACAGCGGAGCGGCGTTTGGCCTTCTGGGCGACGCAGCGTATGCACGCTGGCTGTTCCTCGGCGTTGCCGCACTGTTCGTAATCGTCATCATCGTCGTGCTGGCAAAGCACATGTTCAAGTCCCGCTTTGCAAACTGGTGCGCCGTGCTGGCGCTTGCCGGCGCCGTGGGCAACTGCATCGACCGTGCGCTGTACGGCTATGTGGTGGACATGTTCAAGGTCGAGTTTATGGACTTTGCCGTTTTCAATGTCGCCGACATTTTCCTTGTCCTCGCTTGCTTTGCGTTTATAATCTACCTCATCGTTGATATCTTCAAGGGCGGCAGGTCCGATGACGATGACGACGACGAGGAGGAAGAAAAGCCGAGAAGAAGCGAGCGCAAGGCAGAAACCAAGCTTGAGCGCAAGGCAGAAACCAAGCTTGAGAAGAAGGCCAAAAAGCCCGTGACGGACGACAAGTACGATGTCTCCGGCATCGAGACGCTGTCGTTTGAGTTCCCCGACACGGCGACCCCGCTGGTATCGGACGACAAGGCCGACGAGGGCGATTTTTGGGAGTCGTTCAAGTTTGAGCTGAGAAACGGCGACACGGACGAGCAGCCCAAGGCAAAGCCGCAGACGGCAAAGCCCGCACCCAAGCCGCAGCCGACGGCCAAGCCCAAGCCCGCTGTAACCAAGCCCAAGGCGAAATCGTCCGAGTACGATCTTGATTCGATCCTGGCGGAGTTCAAGGACTTATAATGGAAATTATCGAAATTATTGCACAGGAGAGCGGCGAGCGTATCGACGCTCTCCTTGCACGCTCGGAAGATAGCCTCACCCGCTCGGCGGCGCAGAAGCTGCTGGACGCAGGAAAGGTTTGCGTGAACGGAAAAGCGGTAAGGAAAAATTACAAGTGCCAAAGCGGCGACACGGTGCGGTTTAGTCTCCCCGAGCCGGAGGAAACGGAGCTTGTTGCGCAGGATATCCCGCTCGATGTGGTGTTTGAGGATAACGATGTCATCGTCATAAACAAGCCCCGGGGCATGGTGGTGCATCCGGCGGTGGGGCACCCGGACGGAACGCTGGTCAACGCCCTCATGCACTATTGCGGCGACACGCTCTCCGGCATCGGCGGCGAGAAGCGCCCCGGCATCGTCCACCGCATCGACAAGGACACCTCGGGACTGCTCATCGTTGCGAAAAACGACCTTGCGCACCTCAGCCTTTCCGAGCAGCTGAAGGACCGCAGCCTGTCAAGAGTGTACGAGGCCGTGGTCAAGGGCAGATTGCGTGAGGACAGCGGAACGATAGACGCCCCCATCGGCAGACACCCATCAGACCGCAAGCGCATGGCGGTGACGGATAAAAACTCCCGAAGCGCCGTGACGCACTGGGAGGTCATCGCCCGCTACAACGGCTACACGCATGTAAGATGCCGCCTTGAGACCGGCAGAACGCATCAGATAAGAGTTCACATGGCGCACATCGGTCACCCGCTGCTCGGCGACTTCACCTACGGCGCACCGTGCCCCGAAAAGGGGCTTGTCGGCCAGTGCCTGCACGCCCGTGAGCTTAAATTCATCCACCCCCGCACCGGTGAGCCTGTGCATCTCACAACCGCCCTCCCCGAATATTTTGAAGAAGTGCTGAGTAAATTGGGAAACCCCATAGGATAAAAAAAGTAAGCTGTTCGTTTGAACAGCTTACTTTTTTAATTAATTGTTACTTGCAAACTCAAATACCTTTGAAATCGCCGGAGCAAGCGTAACGATAAGTCCGACGGAAGTCCAGATAAATGTCTTTAAATACTCCTTAACTGTCTTGCCTTCCAGTGTGTTTTTTATGCATTGCAGCACTCCATACAGTGTTGCCGGAATGATGAAAATGCCAAACATCACCGTGGGTGTCGCCAGAACCTCCCAAAAAGTAGTCAGCGCCCTAAAAACCACTTCATCCATAGTATATCCCTCCGTCAGAAACCGATAATACCAACTGCTTGCCTTACACTTCACAATCTACATGATATTGCCGGTTTTGTCAACATTTGTTTTACAATATGATCGGCTGCAATTGCCTGCCCTCAAGCGCCGCCTCTATCGCATCGGGCAGGAGCGTGAAGTCCGAGGCGAGGGAGTAGGGCTTTTTGGTGAAGTCGTCCTGTTTGTACGGCACGAGGTAGACATTTTTGCGGTTAAAAAGCGCCGCTATGTTCGGGGCAGAGCCGGTCAGACCGTCATTTGTGGAAAAGGCGATGACGAGCGGCTTGCCGTTTCTTAAATGCGCCTTGGCGGCCATGGTGACGGCGGTGTCGGTCACGCCGTGAGCGAGCTTTGCCATGGTGTTTCCCGTGCAGGGGGCGATGACTAATGCGTCCATGGGCGTACTCGGCCCAAGGGGCTCGGCGTCCGCTATCGTGCACACGGGCGCACGGCCGGTGAGGTCAAAAAGCCGCTTTTTGAAGCTTGCGGCAGTGCCGAAGCGGCTGTCGGTACTCGCCGCCGTCTCGCTCATGATAGGCACGATATCGTAGCGCTCGCACAGCGTGCCCAGCACACCGAACAGCTTTTCATAGGTGCAGTAAGAGCCGCACAGCGCAAGCCCTATGCGTTTTTTATTCATGTCCTTCCTCCCTTATGATACTCATGACCGCATTAAAAACGAGCCGTGCCGCCGACTCGGGCGCATACCGCCCGGGAAGCCCGGGTGCGGCAAGGTACCGCAGTCCCATGCGCTCGGCGTCGGCTTTATCTATCCCCGGCGCTGACGCTAATTCGAGCATGAGGCAGCTTTTCTTGAACCCCTCGAGCGTGGGTATCACCGCCGCCGGAGCGGTGTTTATGACGGCATCGAAGGCGGCATACAGCGCCGTGTCCGTCGGCTTCATTGCGTGCAGACCCATACCCTCGGCAAGCGCACGGGACTCGACATTTTTCGACATGACCGTCGTTTTGGCGTCCAGTCCCTTTAGCTTGTGTGCCAAGAGCCTGCCGATGCGCCCGTAGCCGACGACGAGCACATTCGTGTCGAAAATTGTCGAAGATAAATTCTCCGTCAGCAGTGACACCGCCCCCTCGGCGGTGACATTGGCGTTGCCGAGCGTGAACTCCGGTCGGGTCATGACATCCCGCAGGCGCAGGTGCGCCCCCGCATTCCGCAGCTTCGGCGAAATCTTTCCGCCGCACACGAGCGTGTCGGGCGCAATTTTCGACAAAATTTCCGACAAATCGTGCGTTTTTTCGGCAAACGGAGCGTTCAGCGTGCCGGATATCCTGCCCTCTGCCGGCAGCGGCAGCACCACGCAGTCGGCGCTTTCGACAGTTTTCGACATTTTGGCTCCCTCGGGGAGCTTCGCTTTTTCGAGCGCAAAGCAGCGCACGCCATGCCCTGCATCCACGAGCATTTTTGCAAGGCACACAAGGCGCTCATCGCCGCCTATTATCAAAAAATTCATCACATCACCTCTCCCGTCATTTTATTCTGTTGTGCAGCAGTCGGTGAGTGTGGTATAATAACCGCCGAAGCGGTTATTATACATTTTTATCGCCGTTTCTCTCTCCGGCTTTGCCGGAAACCGAAAAACATGGCTAAATTATGCCGGTTTGCTTCGCTTCATGGCATAATAATGATTTAATCAAAAACAATGAGGTATCAAAATGAGCAGAGCAGACGAAATTTTTATCAGTAACTGCAAGGATATTCTTGAAAACGGCGTGTGGGATACCGACCGTGAGGTGCGGCCGCGCTGGGAGGACGGCGCGCCTGCGCACACCGTTAAAAAGTTCGGCATCGTAAACCGCTATGATCTGGCAGAGGAGTTCCCGATACTGACGCTGCGCCGAACCTATTGGAAGTCTGCGATCGACGAGCTTTTGTGGATATGGCAGGCAAAGAGCAACAACGTCAATGAGCTGCGCACGCGTGTGTGGGACGCATGGGCGGATGAGACCGGCTCGATAGGCAAGGCCTACGGCTATCAGCTCGGCGTTAAGCACCACTATCCCGAGGGCGACATGGACCAGGTGGACAGAGTGATCTGGGATCTCAAGCACAACCCGGCCTCGCGCAGGATAATGACCAATATCTATAACCATGCCGACTTGAGCGAGATGGCGCTGTATCCCTGTGCGTATTCAATGACCTTCAACGTCAGCGGAAACACGCTCAATGCCATACTCAATCAGCGCTCGCAGGACATGCTTGCGGCAAATAACTGGAATGTTGTGCAGTACGCAGTGCTGACGCATATGTTCGCGCAGGTGGCAGGACTCAAGGCAGGCGAGCTTGTGCATGTGATCGCCGATGCGCATATCTATGACAGGCACGTTCCTGCGATAGAGGAGATCATCGCAAATCCGCCCAAGGCTGCGCCGAAGTTTGTTATTGACCCCACGGTGGATGATTTTTATAAGTTTACGCGCGACAGCTTCAAGGTCGAGGGC
>OLYM01001239.1_pt1 | contig 9998 bp, 13 predicted proteins | sample 1673691 | NCBI WGS metagenome assembly OLYM01 (sample SAMEA103958123, study PRJEB25191) | human gut metagenome | reverse complement strand
AGCAGGTTGATGCAGCGCACCAGCGTCGATTTGCCCGCGCCGGACAGGCCGATGATACCGAAGATCTCGCCGTCCGCGATGGTCAGGTTCACATCCTTCAGCGCTTCCACGCTGCCGGAGGCCGAGGAATAGATTTTGCCGAGGTGTTTCAGCTCGATCATGGGAAATCCCCTTCCACAGTGTTTTAATAGGTTTTCTGAGACAAATAAAAAGAGCCGGGAAACTCACATCGTTTCTCAGCTCCGGCATTGGCGGTTTGACTGCCAATATGGAAATTTATGAAACAAAGCGAGCCGATTTTTGAGTACGCGAAAACATGCACATGCAGCGCATGCACATGGGCATCATCATAGCGGTGGTAAACAGCTTTTTCATCGCGTGTCGGCTCCTTCCCTGATTTCTGGGGTCATTATATACAGCGGGCCAGCAAATGTCAATGGCAGATTCGCCCCAAAAACCCGCCTTTCTGCATCGATTTTTTGTCAGTCTGTCAAAAAGCAGCCGCTCTGCAGCAGAGTCAGGGTGCTCATTTTGCGCTCGGAAGCCGTATCGATTTCCTGCACCTCATAGCGCAGCTTGTAATTCGCGCCCACATCGGACTCGAAATCATCCAGATCCTCGCCCATAGATTCACAATAGTCCCTGACATCACGCACCGGCGCGGGCATGACGATCCTGCCGTCGACGCTGCTCGGCATTCTGCCGGTCGGGTGCCTGCTCTCCATGCGCGGCACGCTGTCTGCTGAGACGTTCCTGTCGGTCATTGTGCTGTCCTTCGGCGTTATGCAGCCGCTCATCACCGCCTTTTCCCACACGGACGATATCGCGCAGGCCGGGCTGCAATATGGGAAGGACCAATATGACCGGGAGCGTTACGCGGAGCTGCGGCAGATCGCCGCAGCAGCGGACAGAATGATCGCAGTCACTGCTGCAGTCAGACATATTTTTCGTATCTGCATGGTCCCTGCACCTGATTTCCCAGCCAGCACGCGCGGCAAGACCTTTCTGCAATCGCTTCCGGCCCGAAAACAACAGACGCAGCGCAAACCGGCCTGATCGGATCGCACTGCGTCTGGCGTTTTTATTTTTCTGTCAAGCATATTGCGTGATGTGCATCATGCAATATGCTTTGCTTATTATACGCAGGCATGGCGGACTGTCAACGGGGCTGCCGCGAAACAGCCCCGTTTCTTGCTTCGAATGCGCTGCTTTACACAAACTTGATCGTCAGCGCGATAAAGATCTGCGCCATATAGTACAGCACGTGCAGAACCGCGTTGCGGTAGGGGCTGTCGTTTTTGCCGAAGGAGAGCACGACCAGCATATTATCGCTCGTCGAGAAGCAGATGCCGCCGACAAAGAACAGGAACAGCGCCCGGTTGGACTCGATAAACGCGCCCGTCGCCGCGCAGGCCGTCATGAACAAAACACCGCCGATATAAAGCACGCCGAGCGGCGTAATTTTGCCCGCGCGCACCTCCTTGGCGTATGCGTAGAAGCAGGCCGCGCCCAGCGCCACCACCGCGATGGGGATCGCGTACAGCCACGCCGCCGGGCAGAGCGCCAGGATCGCGAGAATATACACGATATGGCCCAGAAAAAACGACACGGAGCCAGCAGCGAAGAACAGCCGGTGCAGCTTTTCCGACAAAAGCCGCAGCGCCAGAAGCAGATCGCCCAGCATCCCGAGCGTCAGTCCCGCCACGACATACCATCCGTACAAACTCGGCCCCATCCGCCGCAGCTCCAGCAGCCCCAGCAGCACGAACACCACCGACGCCATGGTCTTGAGCACGACAGACGACGCATCGCGCCGCTTATAAGAGCGCATGATGAACAGCGTCTCCAATACCGCGCCCGCACTGATCAGCAGAATCTCCAGCATCCGCCTCTCCCCCCCTTCCGCGTGTTCCCTCTTCCCGCTTATTTTACCATGTCCGCCGCGCCGCTGTCAACGTTACGTGCCTGATCGTATTCGTACAGCAGCTTCGCCACGGCCTCGCGCGTGACCGGCTGCTGCCAGCCGAAGTTGCCCGCGCTGTCGCCGGTAAAAATGCCGTTCTCCTTGGCCCACTGTGCCGCCTGCAGCGCCCAGTCGGACGGATGGTCGCCCGTTCCCTTCAGAGAAAGCAGCTCCTCCTTCGTCATCTCCATCACCTCCATGACCTGCCGTTTGAACGCGAACCACGCGTTCTCGTCGTCCACCCACATTGCGGGGCACCGCTTGCTGACCACGTCATAATGCCGCAGCACGTTTTCGATCGGAATGCCGTACTTGCGCATCAGCCTTCTTGTCAGCAGCGCCGCGTTCGCCACGACCGCGTCCTCCAGCCAGTAGCGCCCCGCGTCATACCGGCAGCACATCTCGATGGAGATCGAGTTGCCGTTGCGGCAGCGCGGGTGCTTCTGCGTATAAACGCCAGCCGTGCCGACCGACCATGCCGTATCCTCGTCGCTGACCGACTGCAGCCAGCCGTTCCGGTCGACAAAATAGTGGGCCGAGGCCCCGCGCGGGGACTCAAAATATTTGAGTCCCGCCGCGGCGGAGTCGTTGCGCCCGGCCGTGTAGTGCAGCACAAGAAACTCGATGGGTGCGCTGCGGCCCTTCGTGTAATTACTCGGATGCGCCGTCGTCATGCCGTGTCTCCGCGCCGCTCTGCAGCTTCTGCGCCTGCGTCCCGAAATAAAACGCGATGACCGTCGTATAGATCATCATAAAGTCCTGGCTGACCTCGCCCCTGACCGCCTGACAGGCGAACACCGCCGTCAGCGCCAGCGTCACGATCGACTTGACCGTCAGCAGATTTTCGATGCGCTTCAAAAACTGTTCCATACCTCCAAAGCTCCTTTCCTGTACCTGTGCCTATGTCACGATCTCCCATTCGGCGACCTCGCGGGCAATGCGCTCGATGAACGAATTGCCGTGCAGCGCCTTATACGCCTTGTATTCATAGAGAAAATTCTCATATTCATACTGCCGGATGGTTTTTTCTTCCCTATGCTTATAATATGCCGCCAGCATATCCGCGCGCAGCATACAGCGCTGCCCTTCCCGGATCGCGCTGAGGCCGAACAGCCGCCCGCGCACCGGCTTTGCCAGAAGCAGCAGCAGACTCAGCACGGAACCAAGCCCGCTGCACACGCTTACAAGCGCGAAGAATGCGCCCGTCTGCTCCGCACTCATTGCATCGCTCCTTCCGCCGCCTCCAGCAGCGCCGCCAGCTCCGGCAGCAGCGCCTCGATGGTCTTTTTCGCTGCCGGCCCGAGCGCCGCATAGCTCTGTGCGAAGCGCCTGAGCACCGGCAGCAGGGCCGCCAGCTTCTCCGCCGCGCCGGGGTCCAGCGCGTCCAGCCGCGCTTTAATCCGCGTGAGCAGTTCCCGTTCCAGTCTCGTCATGCCAGAGCCTCCTCCAGCTCCCGCAGCGCCTGCTCCAGCTGCGTATAGCTGCCCATTTTAATACTGAGCGTCCCGTCCCGGTTGTCTGTGATCGGGCCTGCGACGCAGTAGCCGGAGCAGTCCTGCTCCTGCGCCGCATCATCTGCGCCGGCCTCACGCCGGACGATGACCCAGCGCAGCCCATCCACAAACAGCTGCACAGCCTGTGCATACGGCATGGCAAGCGTGACGGTTTTCGACGCGCGGCCATCCCAGTCGCGGTCGATCTGCTTTCCGCAGAAGTGCGCGGGGTACTCCGTTCCGTTTACCTTCAGATATTCCATACGCTTCCTCCCTTCAGAAGCAGAACGCAAAGCTTACGCCGAGGCTGTTTGAGGCATTGGACGCGCCCGCCTGGCCGTTTGCTCTGACTCTGCAAAACATACCGCCGCTGGCTGACGACCGTTCCCACCAGAACTCGTCAACGCCTTCTCTCTTCTTGATCTTCGGGTTGCCTGCCTTGTAATAGTCGTACTGGCTTCCTTCCCCGGCTACGGAAGAACTTGCAGTCCCGAAAATCTCCACCTCGCTGAGCAGGAACAGCGTGTCCGATACTATCTCAATCGTCGTGCTGTTGCCCCCCTCAGATGTCTTCTTGTTTACCGCGCGAATGCCGTTCTGCACCTCCGCCGGCATCAGCGCCAGAATCGCAGGCAGATAGGCCAGGCGCATATCGGTGTTCTTCCAGCCGAGACCGCTCAGGTTGGTGCTGTACATCTGCTTTGCTTCGCTGTAACAATCATGCAGCTGGAACGTCAGCGGAGCCGTGCCGGAGCCGTCCGCATACTCGTCATGATTCTTGCCGATGATATCGACCTGATAGGCCGTCCCGCCGATGTTCATGGTCTTGCTGTCGCCCACGGCCCAGCTGTCCGGGGCGATCCCGGTCCTGCACACCGCGATGATCTCTTCCCATGTATTGTCGGCAAAGGTATCGTGATATAGCGGCAGAAGCATATTCTGTGTTCCAATTACGATGTTCTGGCTGTTACTTACACTGTTTGCCATTGCCGTCACGTGCCATGTGCCCGCCTTTGGCAACTCCAGCGTACACATTCCGTCAGCACCGGCGGTTCCCTTTACCACCTTGAAACCTTCTGCAGGCGTCGCTGTGATCGCAGCCCCTGGTGTCGTTGTGACGACCAACTTCGGCGTAATACCGGTCTGGATCGCTTGAATTGCCGACACGAAGCCAGACGGATAGATCAGCTGCGCGGATGTGCCTCCCTTGGCTCTGATCGCGTTCGCGACCGCCGTGAGGTCGGTGTCAAATGTCAAAAATTCCGCCATCAGAAGCTGCCTCCATTCGCGTTCGTGATCGTCACTGCTGTCCATGCGCCATTGGACACCCGCAGGAACTTTCCGTTGTCGGAGGCCGTCACATCCGGCAGGAAAGTCTCATCGCCGGACAGCGTATATCTGCTCCCCCAGAAGCCCTCCGCAGCGTCCGTCGAATGGATCCACGCATAGCAGACCCTCAGCTCTTCCGGCGTATCGCCCTGCGTCATTTCTGTCAGCGCAAATTTCACATACCCGTCAGTGGCGTTCGCGTTCAGCTCCGCCAGCGGAAGCAGCACGGTATCATCACCAGTGCTCCCGGCCAGCGTCAAAATTGCACGGCATGGCCGCCCTGCCTGATGGGCGGCAAGGATCTCAGCGAATGACTTATCATGTGTAGCACCCTCGTCGTACACATCCTGCCCAGACAGCGTGCAGGTCACATAAAACGGCTCCGGGTCTTTGCCTGCTGCGCCCGCCGGGCCTTTGATGCTGACGCTGGCCGGGTTCTGTTTTCCGCCGTCGTTCGTCCAGCTGAGAACACCGGCTGCGGAAACATGGGGCGTAAAGGTCGTGCCGTCCTGTCCCGGCGCACCGTCCGCACCTGCCGGCCCGGCAGACCCATCCTGCCCGGGTGTCCCCGCCGGGCCTCTGATGCTGACGCTGGCCGGGTTCTGCTTCCCGCCGTCGTTCGTCCAGCTGAGAACACCGGCTGCAGAAACAGACGGCGTGAACGTTGTGCCATCCTGCCCCGGCGTACCGTCCGCGCCCGCCGGGCCCTGTGCGCCGTCCTTTCCGGGCGCACCGTCCGCGCCGGGGTCGCCCTTGTCTCCCTTTTCGCCCCTTGCGCCCTGAAGCGGCCCATTGTTGATCCAGCTCTCTGTTACGCCGTCGAAAATATAAATGTCATACGGCTCCGACGTACCGACGCCGTAAGCGTCGCCCGCCATCGGCGCCTGCACAGACGCTTCCAGCGCGGAGGCCGTCTCATAATACCCCTTCACGAGAAAGCCCGCGCCAGTCTCGCCCTTCGGACCCTGTGCGCCGGTTTCCCCCTTCGGGCCGCGTTCGCCGGGGTCGCCCTTTGGACCCTGTGCGCCGGTGTCGCCCTTCGGACCCTGTGCGCCGGTGTCGCCCTTCTCACCCTGCGCGCCTGTTTCACCCTTTGGCCCTTGCGCGCCTGTTTCGCCTTTTGGCCCCTGTGCACCCGTCTCGCCTTTTGGGCCTTGCGCGCCGGTATCGCCCTTCGGGCCCTGCGCGCCGGTGCTGCCCTTCTCGCCCTGCGGCCCCACGACGCTTCCAACATCGACGGTGCTGCCGTCCGTCAGCGTGAAGACGAGCCGTCCCCCGTCCGTGACCTCAACCGCCTTCACGCCTCTGGAGATCAGTCCGCCAATGGTTGCTGTGATCGTATTCGGAATCTCTACCCGCATATCCGCACCTCACTCTGCCGCCGCGCAGTTGTCCCGCGCAAGCGTTGTTTTGTCGCCGTGCGTATACAAAATGTCATAGGAATACGCACCCTTTGGAAATTTTGCGCTGACCGTATCGTCAAACGTCAGCGTTGCCTGCCCGCCTGTCACGCGGTCAAACTGAAACGTATGCACCGGCGCGTGCGACGCGTCAAAAAAGCTGACCGTCAGACTGTCGGACGCGCCGACCGTGACCGGATCGCCGTCCTGATCGCGCAGCTCCAGCGCCAGCGTCACAGAAAACGTATCGCCCGCATACCAGCGCAGCACACCGCCCGCAATGCGCGGGCTTGGCTTTGCGCCCGGAAGCTTTGTCATCTGTTCTCCTCCTTCCGGCCTTTTCAGTTGATCTCATCGCGGCGCGCCGTGCCGGGCGCCGTTCTGCCGCGCTTTTCGCCTCTGCCTCTGGCAAGGGAAGACGAGCGCTTTGTCTGCTTGTCCTTCGCCGTGCCCGCCTGCGCCGCCTTCTGCCGGGCCTGCGCCGCCTTTTCTGCCGCCGCAGCCTGCTTGTCCGCGTAGGCGAGCTGCTTCCAGTACTGCGCGTTCGCCGCGTCCTCCCGGTCGGAGCGATAGTTCAGCTCATTCCAGTAATTGTCGTTCGCCAGCTTCGCATACTGCAGCGCCAGATTCTCGCTGCGCTGCGCCTCGCTCTGATACGCGCCGCGCGCGTCGGACAGTGCCGCGTAATAATCCGACACCTGGTCGCGGTAGCGGTCATAGTCGCTCTTTTCACGGCTGCTGATGAGCGCATAGCGCTCGGAAAGCGCCGAGCCCTCGCGGTCATACTGACTGCGCGCCTGCGCGTAGAGCTCCGGCACGACCTCGTTGAGCTTCTGCAGATACGCGTTGTACGCCTGCTGCCCCGCCTGTTGGCTGTAGCTTGAGCCGTAGCCGCCCGTGAGAGACGCCGCCGCGCCCATCGTGTTTTCCATCGCCAGCCGTCCCGCGCTCTGGTACTGCTCCCGGTACTGCCGGTACATCGGGTCTGCCCCCAGATCGTAGGAAAACGCCTTCCGGTTCGCGATCTGGTCATAAAGCGCGTCCAGCTCGCTGTCCCACCGGGACGTATAGCTGCCGGGCTTCTCCGACAGCACCCGGTCCAGCGCCGCCTTCGCCTCGCCTGCCGCGCCGGACGGCGTATAGCCGGGCGTTCTGACCTGTGCTGTGTCCGTCTGACCGGCCAGAGCCGTTCCGTAGCTGCCGCGATAGTTATAGATCGTCTGATATTTGTTGCTGAGCGAGCTGCGGTAGCTGCCGTCTGCGTTTACGCCGAGAATGCGGTACGTGCCGCCGCCCGTCACGACCTCGTCGCCCGCCTGCAGCCCTGCCGGAGCCTTTCCGTTACCCTGCACTCTGTAAAGCGCCATTGTCCTCCTCCTTTTTCTCCTCTGTTTCCGCGTCCTCCCGCGCCTCGAGCAGCCGCACCTGCGTGCGCACCTGATCGAGCACCATTCCGACGACGCACGGCGGGAGCCCGGAGGCGTTGATCGCCTCCACAAGCCCAGCACGCAGCGCGCCGATCGCATTCGAAAGCTTACTCATGCCGTTTCCTCCAATTTCCTCACTCTTTCCCGCAGCATCTGGACCTGCCGGATACACAGGGCGATCAGCTCCTCATAGCGCAGGCCGTAGTCCGCGCCGCCGTCTTCCCTCGGCGTTTTCACAAAGGCCGCGAAGTCCTTTCCCGTCAATCCGCACTCCCGCAGCGCCTGCTCCACATCCTGCGCGATCAGCCCCGTGTGCGTCCTGCCGGACGCGCCGCCCTTCAGCCGGTAGCTTGCCGGGCGCAGCTTCTCAAACAGCGCGTCATAGCGTTCCAGCGCATACGAAATGTCCGTCTTCTTCTCCCGATCAGATGTAGTGATCGTGCCCGTCTGCGCGTACACGACCGACCACCGGTAATCGGAAAACCCGAGCGATCCCGCGCCGTCAACAGACGGCGCCGCGCTGCCGCTCACGACCAGATCGCCGCCTACCGCCATTCGGCAGTTCGTCTGCGCGCCGCCCTCCGTGACGGAGAGCGTATTGCCGCCGTAGCAGAGCTTCGCGCCGCTTGCCGTCGCCACGACCTCGCCAAGCCCACTTTGCATATGGATCCCCGCGCCGCCGTAAGCGCCCGTCGTATAGCCGAGCCACCCGCCGACGGTACCGCTGTTCAGCGCATCGTATACCGCCATATCGCCGCCCAGCTTGATATAATCCGCCGATAAAAGCCCCGTCGTAATGTCGTTTGCCGACAGGTGATCGACCGAAAAATTGTTGAAATCCAGAATGCCGCCGTTGATGCGCGACGCGGACAGATTGCCCGTCACACTCGCCGCATCGACCGTAAGCCCCGTGATGCTTGCGCCTGTCACATTCAGGCTCGTCGCCCTGATCGCGCCGGAGATCGTCGCGCCGGAGCACGTCAGATATCCGTTCGCGTCCACCTGAAACCGGTCTGATACGGAGAGGCCGCCCGTCCCGAAATACATACCCGCGCTGCTGCCGAACACGTTTTCCACGCGGTAGATGCTCCCGTCCGCAATCGTCCACGGCCCAAAGGCCGAGCCTGCCGCCGCCGTGATCGTCCCGGTCAGCTTCGCGTTGTACGCCTCCAGTGTTCCGGACGGGAAATGCAGCTTCTTCTCCGACAGATACGCAACCTCCATCCCCTCCTGCCAGAAGGAAATGCGTTTCGGCGTCACGGTCAGCAGTTCGTTTTTCGTCCGGTCGACGATCCTTCCGCCGCCGTCTGTTACGGTCGTCTCGATATTGCCCACGCCCACACCGTACACCGGCGTCACGTCGTTGTAATACAGCAGCCCCGTCTTGATATACTGCTGCGCATTCACGGAAAACGCGTTGTTCACGCCCGCCGTGTAATCATACAGCTGTTTGATCCCGACGGAATTGCCCTCGATCGTCAGCTGCGTCTTTTCCAGATACGTCCCGAAGTCCGACGCCGCGACATAATTCCCCGCAAGCTTCGCCGACCAGACCTCCGAATTCGCCGCCGCAAAATCCGCCGTCTTGATGATGAGGGACTTTAAAGCCGCGTATCCCGAAAGCGTTGTCTTCTTCTCCGCCTCCGGCAGGCTGTCCGCGTCGATGGCCTGCGCGATCTCCGTCAGCGCCGCCTTCGCCGACCAGTCCGCCAGATTCAGCTGCTCCGTCACGCTGCACAGATACCGCCGCATGCTCTCCAGCTGCTCCTGCGTCGTCCTGCCCGTAATGGACGGGTATGCAAGCGTTAAACTTCCCATATCCTCTGCACCTCCTTCCGTACGTTGTAGGGGCCGATGCCCACACCGGCCCACTGGGAACCTTCAATTTCGCCGCAGCGTTTTTCGTTTCGGACGTGCATTCTGCCGGGCCGATGTGGGCATCGGCCCCTACAGAACGCGTTATACATCGCTTCCGCCTTCCAGCACCCGCGCCAGACTGAACAGCTTCAGCTCACCCTTTCCCGTCAGCCGGAATTTCAGATGGTCGCACCGTGCGGGCCGGACCGGCAGCAGGAAGGTACGCAGTCCCCGGCCCTCGATGTGCCCGCAGTGCCGCCACACGCCGTCCGAATCATACTGAACCCAGAAATCGACGCTCGACCCCTTCGGCAGCTGCATCCGCAGATTGATGCGCGAGACGTATTTCTTTCCGACAAGGCCATACGTCATGATCCCCGTCTCCGCCATCCACCCGACCGGCCCGTCCTTCGTCCCGGCTGTGCCGTAAACGGTCCTGAGCGTTCCATTTTCAAGGAAATACAGCTCGTCGCCGACCCGCGCAAACTCGCTTGCGTGCGTGCTGTCCTCCCGGTGCCACAGACCCTTG
>OLYM01001234.1_pt1 | contig 10033 bp, 5 predicted proteins | sample 1673691 | NCBI WGS metagenome assembly OLYM01 (sample SAMEA103958123, study PRJEB25191) | human gut metagenome | reverse complement strand
CGTCATCTCCGGCCATCTGGTCAGGGAGTTCTTCTACCCTCATTTTATCGGAGAAGAGCCGGTGCTGTCAAGCCGGAAAACTATACAAATTCGGCTCAGAAAAATTGTGAAAACAAACCGGAAAACGACGATTTTCTGCGGACTTTGCAACAAACTGTCCGGACTTCGCAAAGAAACTTTGCCACAGGGGCGGCGGGGGCGTTCAGACCTCCCCCGGATGCTCCTTCCGCCATGCGAGGTAGTCGTCCAGAATGACCGTCGCGCTCACCGAGTCGAGGATGCTTTTCCGCTTTGCGCCGAAGGTGCCGCTCTCGTCGAGGAGGTCAGCAGCGGCGCAGGTGGTCTGGCGCTCGTCCCACATCCGCACGGGCAGGCCGCTCCAGATCTCAACGGTTTTGGCCAGCTTGCGGCTCTTGCGGGCGCGCTCGCCCTCGGTGCCGTCCATGTTCAGCGGCAGGCCGATGACGATGAGCTCGGCTTCGATCTCCTTTGCCACCTCGCAGACCCTGGCAGCGACTTTGTCCCGGGACTTGACGGTGATCTGAGGCGTGATGGGGGAAGTCAGGAACTCGGTGCGGTCGCAGGTGGCGAGGCCGGTGCGGCTGTCGCCGTAATCTACTGCTAAAATTTTCATGCAGGTGTCCTCTTTCTGATATGATTTTTTCTTCATTGTACCACAGAATAGATGTCGCTGCAATTTTGTGGTACAATGATAGAAAAATGAGGGCAAGCCGCCCACGATAGAAAACTGACCCAACGGAGAGATTCACCATGTTAAAACTACTTTTAGGCGGCTCCGGCAGCGGAAAGACCACCCTGCTGTACCAGCGCATCCGGGCGCGGGCTGAGGCGGGGGAGAAGAGCATCCTGCTGGTGCCGGAGCAGTTCACCTCGTCCACCGAGGGCCGCATCCACCGGGAGATGGGCGACGCGCTGAGCGGACTGGTGGAGAGCTTTTCCTTCACCAGCCTCGCCGAGCATATCCTGTCGGCGGAGGGCGGCTCTGCTGTCCAGACCCTCAGCGACGCGGGCCGGGCCGTGCTGGTGCGCCGCGCCCTCGAGGAACTGCAGGACAACGTCCATTACTATTACCGCCACCGCCGCTCGGCCGCCTTCTGCCAGATGGCCGCCGAGACCATCGACGAGCTCAAGAGCGCGGGTCTCTCGGGCCAGCAGCTCTATGAGCTGGCGCAGGACTGCGGCACCGACAGCGCCAAGCTCAGCGAACTGGCCCTCATCTTTCAGGGCTACGAGACCCTGCTGGCCGGGACAGGCATGGACCCCTCCGACCGGCTGGAGCTGGCCGCATCCCGCCTCGAGGCCGCACTGGCCCGGGGCGAACTGCCGGAGTTCCTGCGGGACAGGGCCGTCTTTATCGACGAGTTCGACACCTTCAACGCCCCGAAAAAGCGGCTGATGGGCGCTCTGCTGGCCTCGCTGCCCACCGTGACGGTGGCCCTCTGCGACGACGGCACCCCTCTCGTGCCGGGGGACATGAGCCTTTTCTCCGGCGCGAAGCAGGTGGCGGCGCAGCTGCGCCAGCTGGCCCGCCGGAACGGCACTGCGGTGGCCGTGCCGGAACTGCTGCGCCGGGACGTGCGCCACGCCGACGCCCCCGGCCTTGCCGCTGCGGCCCAGCTGCTGGCCACGGGCCGGTGTGACCAGCCTCCGGCCTGTCCGGAAATAAAATTATTCGCCGCCCCCAGCCGGGAGGAAGAAGCCCGCGCCGCCGCTGCTGCCATCCGCCGCCTCATGCGGCAGGGCGTCCGCTGCGGGAAGGTGGCTGTGGTCTGCCGCGACATCTCGAAATACCGCGCCGCCGTGAAGTACGAGTTCCGGATGGCGGACATCCCCCTCTACTGCGACGAGCCGACGACGCCCGAGTTCAGCGCCCCGGCCACGGCGGTGCGGTGTCTGCTGGCCATTGCCCGGGGTGCGGAGCTGACGGAACAGCTCACCACCCTGGCAAAGACCGGCCTCTGCGCCCTCACCGAGGAAGAGGTCTGCGCCCTTGAGAACTACGCCTACACCTGGTCGCCCAACGCGGCGGCGTGGCGCGCGCCCTTCGAGAAGAACCCCCGGGGCTTCGGTGATGTGGAGCCCACCGACGAGGACAGAGAAAACCTCGCCCGGGCCGAAAAGGCCCGCGCCCTTCTCATCACCGCCGCCGACGGCCTGCGCGCGAAGCTCCGCTCTGCCAACGCCGAGCAGATGAGCCGCGCCCTTTACTTCTGCCTGAAGGAGCTGGGCGCGGAGGACGCTCAGGCCGCGCAGGTGGAGGCCATCCGGGCCGAGCGGGGCATCCCCGCCGCCGAGGAAGCCGCCCGGGAGTGGAACGTGGTCATGGCACTGCTGGACGAGATGGCAGGTCTGCTGGGCGGCCAGAGCGTCACCATCCCCGAGTACGAAGAGCTGTTCGGGCTGCTGCTGCGCTCGTCCGACCTCGGCCACATCCCCCAGACGCTGGACGCCGTGGTGCTGGCCAGCGCAGGCAAGATGCGCCTTGACGCACCGGACTATGTCTTTGTGCTGGGCCTCTCCGAGGGCGAATTCCCCGCCGCGCCCGGCGAGACGGGCCTGCTGACCCACGCCGACCGCGACGCCCTGATGGCGCAGGAGATCGAGCTTCCGGACTGCTTCGAGAACCGGGTGGTGCGGGAACAGGTCTGTTTTTATAAGGCCCTCACTGCCCCGGCCAGAGGCCTCTGGCTCAGCTGGCCGAAGGGGCAGGGCCAGACCCTCTGCGCCGCCCTCGAGCCCATCGTGGACGTGCTGAGACCGGGTGCGCCGGAACTCGACCTGACCGACCTTGCCGCCACTGCCGCCGACGGCCTCGACGTGCTGGGCGGCGGCTGGCCCCTGACGGAGACCGAACGCGCCAGCCTCACCGAGGCCCTTCATGCCCCCGGCGGGGCAGAAACCGAGGGCCTCGCCCTCCTGCGCCGGATGGCGGGCCGCAGCCCCCGTCAGGTCAGCGACCTCGAGGCGCTGGAAACGCTGCTGGGCCGGCGGCTCCGCATCTCGCCCAGTCAGCTCGAAAAATACTACACCTGCCGGTACGGCTATTTCCTGCAGTACGTGCTGGGCCTGCGCCCCCGGAAGCGGGCGGAGCTTTCCGCCGACCAGAGCGGCACCCTCATGCACTGGGTGCTCCAGATGGCCCTCGACCCCCACCCCGGCCCCGACAACCCCTGCGCTGGCTTACAGCCCTTCCTCGACCTCGACGACGAGGCCATGGCGGCGCTGGCTGGGCTTCTCGTAGATGAGTATGCAAAGCGCTACCTCCCCGAGGACACGGCCCGCTTCGCCTATCTGCTCTCCCGCCTCAAAAAGAGCATGACGGGCCTGCTTTGCTACCTGCGGGACGAGCAGCGCCAGTCCAGCTTCAAACCGGTGGCCTGTGAGCTGAAGATCGGCCCCGGAGAGGACGCTGTGCGGGGCCAGACCTACCGCCTCTCGGATGGCCGGACGGTACAGCTCATCGGCACCGTGGACCGCGCCGACGAGTGGATCGAGGACGACGGCACCCGCTGGGTGCGGGTGGTGGACTATAAGACCGGCACGAAAAAGCTTGACCTGCGGGAAGTCTACTGCGGCCTCGACTGTCAGATGCTGCTCTACCTGTTCAGTCTGACCCGGGACGCCGACGGACGATTCACCGGGGCAGAGCCTGCGGGTGTGCTGTACCTGCTGGCCGACCCGGCCCCCGAGACGACCACCCGGGGCAAGGCTGCCCGGAGCATGGAATACAAGCTGGACGGCCTCGTCCGGGACGAGCAGAAGGTCTTCGACGCCATGGACGCCGAGGAGACGGGGCGGTATCTGCCCTTCAGCTTCCGCAACGGTGTACCCAGCCCCTACCAGAAAGAGAAACGTGCCGACAAGGCCAAGCTCTCCCGCATCCAGCTCCATCTGGACGACCTTGTGACCCAGATGGGCGAACAGCTCTACGGCGGCTGCATCGCCGCCGAGCCGCTGGTCACGGGCCGCAGCCCCTGCCGGTGGTGTGACTACGGTTTCATCTGCTGCCATGAGGAGGGCATCGGAGAGCGGGCGCTGGACGCCCCTGCAAAGCCTTTTGAACCGGAAGAGAAAAAGGAGGAAGACCAGTGAGCGAGACAAAATGGACCCCGGCCCAGCGTGCCGCCATCGACGACCGGGGCGGTGCGCTGCTGGTGAGCGCCGCCGCCGGCAGCGGCAAGACCGCCGTGCTGACGGAGCGGGCCGTCAGGCTCATCACCGACCCGGAACATCCCGTGGACGCCGACCGGCTCCTCATCGTCACCTTCACCAACGCCGCCGCCGCAGAGCTCCGCGCCCGCATCGGGCAGGCGCTGCTCCGCCGCAGTCAGGCAGAGCCGGGCAACACGGCCCTCCGCCGCCAGCGGATGCTGCTGCAGAGAGCCCCCATCTGCACCATCGACGCCTTCTGCCTCGACCTGCTCCACAAGCACTTTCAGGCGCTGGACATCCCGCCGGATTTCACCCCTGCCGACCCCGGCAGCGTGGAGATGCTGCGGAACGCGGCCCTCTCCGAGACGTTGGAAGCGGCCTATCAGGATGCGGACTTCTGCGCCTTCGCCGACCTCTACGGCAAGGGTCGCACCGACAAGGCGGCGGGGGAGGCTGTTTTGCAGGTCTATGACTTCCTCCGCGCCCTGCCGGACTACGATAAAAAGCTGGACGAGATGCTGGCCCCATGGCAGGACGAGAACGGCTTTGCCCGCACCTGCTGGCATGATATTCTGATGCAGGAGGCCGCCCGCTCTGCCCGGGCCGCGAAGGAGCTGCTCTGCGCCGCGCTGAACGACTGCAGGGAGGACTTCGTGACTGCGCAGGCCGACGCCGAGGCCAGCAAAAAGACCCCTGCCGCTAAGGAAAAGGCCGTGGCGGCAGTGAACGAGAAGTTCGCCGAACCCCTCGAGCGGCTGGAAAACTCCGCCGCCCTGCTGGGCGAGGTGGAGCGTCTGGCCGGGGCGGGGGAATGGACGCCCCTCTACGACAGGCTGACGCCCTACGTCCTCGGCATGGAACAGGCCCCCGGCCTCAAAAATATGAAAAAGCGGCTCACCGGTGAGCACAAGGACGCCGTCAAGACCCGGGCCGACGAGGCCGCGAAGCTCTTTGAGAAAATCGAAGATCTCATCAGTTGCAGCCTCGACGAAGCCGAGCTTGACCGGAAAGCCGCCGAACCCTGCCTCCGCGCCCTCTTTGCCGCCGTGCGGGACTTCGACGCCCGCTTTGCGGCCCGGAAGCGGGAGAGAAGATTGCTGGAATTCAGCGACTTCGAGCATCTGACCCTGCGGCTCCTGCGGGACGCCGACGGCCAGCCCACTGAGCTGTGTCAGGGCATCCGGCAGGGCTACGCCGCCGTCATGGTGGATGAGTATCAGGACACGAACGCCCTGCAGGACGCCCTTTACCGCTGTCTGGCCAGCCCGGCAGGGGATGACCTCTTCCTCGTGGGCGACTTAAAGCAGAGCATCTACCGCTTCCGTCAGGCGGACCCCAGTATCTTCCGGGAAAAGCTGGAGAGCTGGCCCCTCCTGCCCGGCGGCGAAGCCCGCCCCCGGCCCGAAGACGGCAGGCCCGGCGAGAACGCCATGCTGGCGCTGGACGCCAACTTCCGCTCTGCCCCGCAGGTGGTGGCGGGAATCAACTTTATCTTCGAACAGCTCATGACGCCTGCTCTGGGCGACACGGCCTACGGCGACGGACAGCGCCTCGTCTGCGGCGCACCCGGCGAGTACGAGGGCAGTGTGGAGGCCCACTTCCTGCCCGACGATGCCGCCGAGACGGACGCACAGTATATTGCCGGTCGCATCGAGGCGATGGTGGCCTCCGGCGAGCCGGTGCGGGACGGCGGCACCACCCGCCCGGTGCAGTACGAGGACTGCTGTGTTCTGCTGGCGGCGAGAGGCGACTTCCCGGCCTATGCCGAGGCCCTGACGGCCCGGGGCATCCCGGTCTACGCCGACGCCCGGGAGAACCTGCTGGACGCGCCCCACATCCGCCCCCTCATCGCCCTGCTGCGGGTCATCGACAACCCCGCGCAGGACATCTATCTCGCTGCCGCCATGCTGGGGCCGATGTTCGGCTTTACGGACGACGACCTCGTCCGCCTCCGGGCCTGGGCGCAGACACCCGATAAGCACACCCGCATCAGCCTCTACGGCGCAGTTTTACAGGCCGTCCAGAGCGGGGCGGAGGATGACTTCACCCGCCGGGTGCAGGCGTTCTACCAGCGTCTGACGGCCCTGCGCCGGATGGCCCGGAGCGTGCCGGTGGAGGAACTGCTGGAAGAAATTTTTGTTTCCACCGGCTACCTCGCCGCCCTCGGTGCCATGGAGAACGGCCAGCGCCGCCGGGAGGACGCGCGGCGTTTCGCCTCCTTCTGCGCCGGGGCGGGCGCGGGCGGCATCTCGGCCCTCATCCGTGCCATCGACGCGGCCACGCTGGCGGGCTCCACCGGGCAGGAGACTGCCCCCGGCGGGGCGCGGCCCGGCTGCGTTACTATCATGACCATCCACCGCTCCAAGGGCTTGCAGTTCCCGGTGGTGTTCGTGGCTGACACGGCCCGGCAGTTCAACGCCGCCGACACCCGCCAGCCTGTCCTGCTCCACCGCGTCTGCGGCGCGGGCCTTCGTCTCCGTCCCGAGGGCGGCGAGGGGGCCTATAAGACGGCGGCCTACACCGCCCTCTCCACGGTCCATGCCGCCGAGATGCGGAGCGAGCAGATGCGGCTTTTGTATGTGGCCCTTACCCGGGCGCAGGATAAGCTGATCTTGACGGTCCCACTGGGCATTGGCCGGACGTCCAACCCCTTCGCCAAAGCTGCCGCCTTCCTCGCCGCCGGGGCGGGGGAGACCCTGAACGCTCAGGCGGGCAGCTTCGCCGACTGGCTGCGGGCGGCGCTCCTCGTCCACCCCAACGGCGGGCCTCTCCGCCGTCTGGCCGGGAACCTCGAGCTGCCCTTTGCGGACACCGGGAGCACCATCGCCCTTACGGTGCAGGCCGATGTCCTCCCGCCCGAAGAAGCCCCCGCCGAGGCGGAAGAGCCGCCCCGGCCCGAGGCCGACCCGGCCCTTGTGGAGACGCTGCGGCAGGGCTTCGGCTGGCGGTATCCGGCGGCAGCGCTGGCGGACATCCCGGCCAAGGTCAGCGTGACCAGCCTCATCCACGCTGCTGAGCAGACCACCCTCGAGCGCCCAGGCTTCCTCTCGAAGGACGGCCTCACCGCCGCCGAGATGGGTACGGCTCTCCATGCCTTCCTCGAGCACGCCGACTTCGGGGCGCTGGCCGCTGTGCGGGACGCAGAGGACGACGCCGTTCTGGCTGCCGTCCTCGCCGAGCGGGAGCGTCAGGCGGCGGCGCAGCTCACGCCCCCCGCCATTGCCGGGAAGCTGGATGTCTATAAGATACTCCGCTTTGTGCGCAGCGAGGCGTTCCGCCGCATCTGCGGGGCAGAGGATGTGCTGCGGGAGCTGGCTTTTATCACGTCGCTGCCTGCCGCCGAGGTCATGGCTGCCCAGGGCCGCGCCCTGCCCGACGGCCCTGCCGCCGACGCCGGGGTGCTGGTGCAGGGCATCGCGGACATCGTCCTCGTCTACCCCGACCACCTCGAGCTTCTGGACTACAAGACGGACCGCCGCAAGACTCCTGCCGATTTCGTCCGCGCCTACCGCGCTCAGCTGGAGCTCTATGCCAAGGCCATTGAGAAGCGCTTCGCCCCCCGGCGGGTGACATATAAAGGGATATATTCGCTGGAGCTAGGAGAATTGATACAGGTATAATAAGAAGACAAAACCTTGCGGAATGCCAAGGCCTCCCCTCGATAGGGGAGGTGGCATCGCGTAAGCGATGACGGAGAGGTTGGATCTGGCGGTGGCCTGCGGGCAGGCTGTCCTTCGTCCAACCTCTCAGTCTGCTTCGCAGACAGCTCCCCTAGTAGGGGAGCCTCTGGCGAAGAGGCGAGGCTTTCCGATATGCCAAGGCCTCCCCTCCGTAGGGGAGGTGGCATCGCGCAGCGATGACGGAGAGGTTATCCCTCTTTAACTTGCGCTTCCTCCGCGCAGAATATACCGTTTGCCCGGCAGACAGCTCACCCGGCCCGCAAGCTCGAGCTTCATCAGGACGCCCAGCAGCGCCGCCGTGGGCAGGCCGCTCTTGACGCCCAGCTCCTCCACGCCCTGCGCCTTTGCGCCGAGACAGGAGAGCACCAGCCGCTCATTTTCACTCAGGGGCCGGGGCGTCTCCCGGGGTGCCGGGGCCGGTCTTGCGGTCTGCAGCCCCAGTGTACCAAATAAATCCGCCGCTGTACAGACCGCTTTTGCGCGTCCGTCCCGCAGAAGGGCATTCGTCCCCGCCGAGGCGGGCGAAAAAATGCTGCCCGGAACGGCGAACACCGGCTTACCGTACCGCTCTGCGTGGCCCACGGTGGACATAGTGCCGCTCTTTTCCTTGGCCTCCACCACCACCAGCGCCCCGGAGAGGGCCGCGATGAGGCGGTTGCGCTGCAAAAATCCCACGGCACCCACCGGCTCACTTTCGGGCGGGTACTCGCTGATGACGCAGCCCCGCCTCTCGATGGCCCGGCGGAGTTCCCGGTTGGCGGCGGGGTAGGTCCGGTCGATGGGGACGCCCATCACCGCGATGGTGGGGCAGTTCTCCCCTACCGCCGCCCGGTGTCCGGCGCTGTCCAGTCCGTCGGCCAGACCGCTCACGATGACGGCCCCCGCCCGGGCGAGGCCCCGCCCAATATCCTCTGCGGCCCGCAGACCGTATTCGGTGGGCTTCCGGGTCCCCACCATTCCCACAGCGGCAGGCTCATTGAGCCAGCGGGGGTCGCCGGTGCAGTAGAGCACCAGCGGCATATCGGAGATGCGGGAGAAGGCCAGCGGATAGTCCGGGTCGTCATAGGGCAGGATGCGGATGCGCCGGGCCGCGCACCGCCGCGCAAAGGCCCGGTAGTGCTCGGGTGTGTTATCCGGCAGGCAGGCGCGCTGGACGGCGGCAGGTCCTGCAGCGGCGGCGAAGGCATCGGTGTCTCGGGCCTCCCATGCCTCCTGCGCCCCGCCGAAGGCGTCCAGCACGGCTCCGGCCCGCTGACTGCCCGCGCCCAGCGTCCCCGCCAGCCAGAGCCAGCACAGGAGCGGGTCGGGGGCCGGGTCGGACGGGAAAAGGCTCAGCTGCCCCTCCCCGGCCCGCGTCACAGGCTCTCCTCCCGGAAATGCCAGAGCAGGATGCTGCCCGCGATGCCGGCGTTCAGGCTCTCGACCCGGTCGGTCATGGGGATGCGGACAGTGCCGGTGCAGGCGGCGATGGTCTCATCGGTGAGGCCCTGACCCTCGCTGCCGATGACGACGCAGACGCCGTCCGGGTAGCTGGACGCCGCCGCACTCAGGGGCTGGGACTGGTAGAGGGCGGCGGCAAGGCAGGTGATGCCCTTCTCCCGCAGCAGGGCGATGGCCTCGGGCATCTTCCCCGCCTCGATGACGGGGATGCGCACCGCTGCGCCCATGGAGGCCCGAAGGGTCTTGGGCGCAAAGACGCTGGCGCAGCCGTCGCTGAGCAGCACGCCGTCAAAGCCGAAGGCCGCCGCAGAGCGGAGCAGCGTTCCCACGTTGCCGGGGTCCTGCACCCGCTCGAGGGCGAGGTAGCGCCCGCCGGTCTTCACCTCTTCTAAGGTATGCACCGGGGTGCGGAAGACGCCGAACACGCCCTGATGGGTCCCCACGTCGGCCAGCTTATCGGCCACATGGTCTTCCACAAGGTAGTGTTCGCCCGGCAATTCCGAAAGCTCCGGGCATTTTTCCAGCGCCGACTCGGTGCAGAAGAGGGTCTCCAGCTCTGCGCCCCGGCAAAGCTCGGGGCAGAGCTTCCGCCCCTCGGCCAGAAAGCGGCCCTCGGCCCGGCGGAACGCCCCGCTGGACGCCAGACGGCAGGCGTATTTGACTTTTGCGTTTTCCCGGCTGGTGATCTTCTCCATCCGTCTTTCCTCCAACTACCAAAACATACAAAAAGGACGCCCGCG
>OLYM01001233.1_pt1 | contig 10034 bp, 9 predicted proteins | sample 1673691 | NCBI WGS metagenome assembly OLYM01 (sample SAMEA103958123, study PRJEB25191) | human gut metagenome | reverse complement strand
GATCGTTTTGCGTATGCCTATTTTATCTGGCACATTGTGTGCCTCACTTATGGAGCGACTCCATCGAGCGCGGGCTGACGCCCTGCGGAATGGGACAGACGTAGCCCTCCGGGCCGACCAGACGGCGGTGCTCCTGCCTTGCCTGTGCAAGAAGCCCGGCATTGACCATCAGCTCCGCGCCCAGCGCGGCGCGCGGAAATTCTGATCTGCGGATAGAAAAAGCGCCATGCCCATCGGCATGGCGCTTTGAGCCTGTCAAAATGACTATTTTGACAAGCTCAGAGAAGGCAGCCGCAGCAATCCTTGACGCGCGTGGAGGTGCTGCTGAGCGTGAAGCGAAGGCGCATTGCGTGCCCGGCAAGGTCGGTCAGGCGGTAGCGGCGGACGCTGCAGACGCTGTCGTCGAGCGCAAAGCCCGCGGCGGTCTCTGCGGGGGTCATCGGGTGCCAGATACCGCCGTCCATGCTGCGTGCAAGCGCGGGCGGCTCGCCGGTGTAGTAGACCCAGAGGTCAAAAACGGAGCCGCTGCCGAACGCAAAGGCGCGCGTGGTGAACGAGCCGCTCGGGTATGTTGAGCCCGCCGTCGTGAATGCGCACGTGCCGGCCGGGAACGTCCAGTCGGAAATGCCCTCGATCATGGTGCGGCGAAGCTGGAGCGCGTAGGTACACCCGGCGATGATCTCGCATTGCAGCGGGACGGTTTTCTGAGCCGATGCTGCAAAATCCATGGGCGCGCTTTCGTAAATCACGCGCTCGCCGCGCGTGATGCGCACGGTGACGGCCTTCATGCCGCTCTCGGGCGCAGGCAGCGTCACGGAGGCGAGGCTTCCGTAGCCGCTGGGCGTGAAGTTACAGAGCGTTCCGGCCGCGCTGGCGAACACTGTCAGCGCCTGCGTCTGCTCGGTAAAGGCCGGCTGAATGGACGGGACGAGGATGGGCGTGCCGTCAATGTTTTGCAGCTGCTCAATGCGCTGTACTTCGCCCTCCTCCTTTGAAAGATCGACGCTCAGCAGATTCTTCCGGCGTAGGAGCGAGCGCCCCGCATGGTGCTGTGCCTGCGCGTCGTGCGCGAGGTGATGGCGGAGCGTCTCGGCGGCGGTGTTGTAATTGCCGCCGACCGTCTCCAGCGCGTCAAAGTTGGCGTTGACCTGTTCGAGGTTCACGAAGTCCTCGGGGACCCAGCGATACAGCTGTAAATGCTCGGTTCTTGTCATATTTTTCTCCTTTTTGCGCCGGAGTGCGTCCGGCGCGGCGTATTTGGAGACTGCTCTCCTACCATTGGGAGAAAAAGAACGCGCGGTTGCACCTTTCGGTACAACCGCGCGACTGTTTTTCAAAAACGCGGGACAGGCCGTGGGCGCGTCACGGCGCGATCTCGCGGTACATGCCGACGGCGTCGTCCTTGCGGACGTTGTCCGTCACCTGAAGCACCTCGACGGCGACGGTGCGCGCTCCGAACTGGATCTCGATCCGGTCGCCGACCTTCACATCGTAGGAGGCCTTGGCGGGACGGCCGTTGACGGACACCTTCGCGCCGTCGCAGGCATCGTTTGCGACGGTGCGGCGCTTGATGAGGCGCGAGACCTTGAGATATTTGTCAAGACGCATGATTTCTTCTCCTTTGTGGATAAAAGCGCTGCGCCCGTCCGGCAGGCCGCGTGCGGCGGCTGACCTTCGGGCGCAGAGGCGGATTATTTTGCGACCTTGTCCTTGAGCTGCTTACCGGCCTTGAAAACGGGGACGGTGGTGGCGGGGATCTCAATGGCTTCCTTGGTCTTGGGGTTGCGGCCCATGCGCGCCTCGCGGGACTTCGTCTCGAAGCCGCCGAAGCCGACGAGCTGAACCTTGTCACCGTTGCAAAGCGCCTCGGTGATGGCATCAAACGTGGCGTTCACGGCCTTTTCGGCGTCCTTCTTGGGCAGGCTGCACTTTTTTGCGACTTCCGCGATCAGTTCGGTTTTATTCATGATGGTTCCTCTTTTCGTAAATGATCAGATTTCAGATGGATTTGCGCTTTTCCGGACGGCAGTTTCTTTTTGTGCGCTCCACAGCGCGAGCAGCGCCTCACGGGAAAGACGGGAAAGCGCCGTCCCGTTTTCCTGCGCGGCCTGCTCCATTGCGCCGAAGCGGCGGATGAATTTCTCACACGCGGCGTGCAGCGCCTCCTCCGGGTCGGCGTCGAGCTGAACGGCCACGCTGACGGCGGCGAACAGCACGTCGCCAAGCTCCTCCTCCGCGCCGGAGCCTGCACGGCAGGCGTCGCGAAGCTCGGCGGACTCCTCGTCTAGTTTGTCCAGACTTGCCGCCAGAGATTCCCACACGAAGCCGCCCTTGGCAGCTTTTTTCTGGATCTTTTCCGCGCGCCAGAGAGAGGGAAGCGACCGTGCCACGCTGTCAAGCGTCTGGGTGACGCTCGACTGACCCTTTTCCTGCTGCTTGAGCTCCTCCCAGCCGATGTTCTGCTCGTTGCTGAAGACGTGCGGGTGGCGGAAAATGAGCTTTTTGCAGATGCCGTCGCACACATCGTCGAGCGTGAAGCGGCCGGCCTCGCGCTCGATGTCGGCGTGGAACAGGACCTGCAAAAGCACGTCGCCCAGCTCCTCACACATGAGCGCCGGGTCGTCGCGGTCAATGCCCTCGCACGCTTCGTAGGCCTCCTCCAGGAGGTTGCGGCGGATGGACTGATGCGTCTGCGCGCCGTCCCACGGACAGCCGCCGGGGCCGCGCAGCAGCGTGACGATCGCCGCCAGATCGTCCATGCCATAACGCTCTTTGCTAGTAAAATTTATCATAATTCGACCTCTTTCGCAAGTGGCATGTGGATTATTTTTGCCGGATCCGGAGAATTTTCGCGATTTTTTCACCCTTCGGCAGCAGCATGCAGTCTTCGTAAGTGATGCAGCGCAGTGCCACCGCCAGAACGAGATAAACACACACCGCAAACACGAGCGCCGCCAGACAGGCGAGCTTCACGGACGGCAGATAGTGCGCCAGCACGCGGTAGACCATGAACGTGGCCGCGCCCATGAGCGCCGAGGCCAGCAGCGGCCGGATGAGGTTGCGGACGATGGGAAGCCCGCCCCGGACGCTCTTTCGAAGCGAGCGGATGTTCAGGATCGTGATGACGATGTAGCACACCAGCGTCCCGGCGGGCGCGCCGACGATGTTGATCGACGGGATGCCGACGAGGACGAAGTTCACGGCGATCTTCACAATGCCGCCGATGAGCATATTGATGACCGGCGAGGTCACATCGCCGTGCGCCTGCATGAAGGCGTTGAGCAGCAGGACGAGGGAGTTAAAAATGACGGCAATGCCGAGGATCGAGAGCATCGGCACGGCAACGGCAAGCTCGTCTGCGCTGTAGCGGCAGAGCAGCCGGATGACCGGCTCTGCCATGCAGAACAGACCCGCCGCGCACGGCATCGAGATCAGCGCCATCGTGCGCAGCGCCGATTCCTCGGTCGCGCGGACGCCCTCATGGTCCTTGCGCGTCAGCGCCGCCGTGATGGCGGGGATGCAGGCAATCGTGATGGTGGGGATGAACGCGCACGGAAGGGCGAAGATGGTCTGCTGGTAGTTGTAGACGCCCTTGAGGCTCTCGGCCTGCGCCACGCTCCAGCCAAGCCCGTCCTCCAGACGGCGCATGTAGATCATGGTGTCGAACAGGTTGATGATCTGAAGACCCGCCGAGCCGAGCGTGATGGGGACGGCGATGGAGAGAAGCTCCTTCATCGTCGCCTTGCCGGTCTTGGGCGTTCCGGCGGCCGAGGCGGTCAGCGCGGCGCTTGCCCGGCGGAATTTCCCGTGCAGATACAGCACGGACACCAGACATCCGAGCGTCACACCGAGGATCGCGCCGCCCGCCGCCAGCGTCATGTCGCCGTATTGCAGGGCGGACTCGCCCGGCGCGAGCACAAGGCCGTTTTCGCGCACGCAGCGCTCGCCGGTCAGCTTCATGATGAGCCACGCCAGCGCCAGACCAACGACCAGACGGGTGATCGACTCAAAGACCTGACTGACCGAGGTGGGGGTCATGTTGCTCTGCCCCTGGAAGAAGCCGCGGTAGGCGGAGATCATGCAGATCAGCAGCACGCACGGCGCAAGCGCCGCGATGGCTGCCCACGAGTTTTCGCTGTTGGAGACAAGCACCGAAAGGGGCCTGCAAAACACCAGCATCACGAGGCTTCCCACGATGCCGATGGCGAGGAACACATAGATGGCGGTCTTGAAAATGCGGCGGATCTGCGCCTCATTTCCAAGCGCCTGCGCCTCGGAGATCATGCGGCTCATCGCCACGGGCAGACCCGTTGTGGAGATCATGAGCAGCACGTTGTAGACGTCGTAGGCGCTGTTGAAGTAGCCGAAGCCCGTCGAGCCGATGATGTTGTTGAGCGGGGTCTTGAACAGGAAGCCCATCAGCTTGACGAGGATCGTGCCGAGCGCCAGGATCGCCGTGCCCTGCAAAAAGGACTGTTTTTTGATCGGCTGGCTGCCGAGCGGTTCACTCATTGTGCATCCTCCTCTGTGTCGGGGCCATCGGCTTTCGCGTCGGAAAAGATGGTCGGGATGGCATAGTCGCGAAGCTCCTGCATCACGGCGTCCAGATCGATGGAGGCGTATTTGCCCGCCGCGTACAGGACTTTTCCGCGCACCATCGTCAGCGCCACATCCTGCCCGCAGACGGTGTAGACGAGGTCTGTGAGCATGTTGTGGCACGGGATGAGGTGCGGCTGATTGAAGTCCAGAAGAATGAGATCGGCGTCCATGCCGGTCTTGATCATGCCGCACTCGGCGGCGCGGCCCTGTGCGCGTGCGCCGCAGACCGTCGCCATCATGAGCGCGGCCTCGGGCGGAAGCGCGTCCACGCGGCCGGCGGCGGCCTTTGCCATCAGCGCGGCCGTCCGCATCTCGGAAAACACGTCGAGACTGCCGCTTGCGGCGGCGGACTCGGTGCCGAGACAGACGTTCATGCCCGCCTTCACCATGGCGAGCACGTCCGCGCGCCCCATGCCGAGGCGCAGCTCGCTGCGCGGGCAGTGGACGGCGGAGACGCCGCGCCGCGCGAGCAGGCGCATGTCCTCCTCACTCAGGTGGCAGCAGTGCGCTGCGGCGGCAGGCGCGGCAAACAGCCGGTGGCAGTCGAGAAGCTGCGCCTGCGTCAGACCCGTGCGGTCGAGGCAGTCCTCCTCCGCGGCGGCTGTCTCCGAGAGATGCAGCTGCATTCCAAGCCCGTTTTCCAGCGCGTAGCCGCTGACGGCCTCCCACGCCGGATGGGTCGAGGTGTCATACGAGTGGATGGCGCAGTCGATCTTGATGCGGCCGTTGTCAAAGCCGTGCCAGCGCTCGTGAAGCGCCGCGGCCTCAAGACAGTCGGGATCGGCGTCAAAGTCAAAGCCGTCGGTCAGCTCCGTCGTGACGGGGTGGCAGAGATTTGCCTTGATGCCGCTTTCCGCGACGGCCTCCGCCTCGGCGTCGGAGAAAAAGTACATCTCACTGACCGAGGTGACGCCGAAGCGCAGGCACTGCGCGATGCCCAGAAGCGCCGCGGCCTTGACGCTCCGCGCGTCCATCCGCGCCTGACGCGGAAAAACGCTCCGGCGCAGCCACTCGTCCTGCGCAAGCTCGTCGCCGTAGCCGCGCAGCAGCGACAGCGGCAGATGCGTGTGGCAGTTGATAAGACCCGGCATCAGAACCATGCCGGAGGCATCAACGATGTGCTCCGGCTGCTCCTCCGGGGCTTTTTTTCCGAGATAGGCGATCTTCCCGTCCGTGACGCCGACAAAGGCGTCGAGCCAGACGGACATCCGTTCGTCCATGGTGAGGACGGAAACGTGCGAGAATAAAGTGTCCATGCAATGCTCCTTCGATGAGACGTTCAAAGTGCGGGGCGCGGGGCGCGGGTCTGCTCCAGAAGCGCAAAGATCTCGTCCTTCTGGCGCAGCACCGTGTCGATGCGCTGGATGTAATCCTGCGGGTATTTCGGGTTGTGGAAGCGCTCCAGCGCACCGGCGGGCAGATTGATCTTGTTCATGCCGCCGCCGCCGAGGGAGAGGATGCTGTGCAGCTCCTCCATCATGTATATGTTGTAATATCCGGTATAGCCCGCGCGGCACCAGCCGACGTTTTCAAAGCTGCCGGACATGTACTTCTGACGGTAGAGATAGTACGGCTCAAGCGCCGCCGCGCGGAGCTGGCGTCCGGAGGCGTCGAGCATCTGCGCCACGTCCTCGCGCGTGGGGAGCGTGACGCGCCGCTGGAACAGATCGGCGCCCTTTTTGAGTGCCAGCGTGTGAACGGTGACGTTGCTCGGCTCCAGCGCGAGCACCTGCCGCACCGTCTCGGAAAACGATGCCGGCGTGTCGCCGGGAAGCCCCGCGATGAGATCCATGTTGATGTCGTCAAAGCCCGCCTCGCGTGCCATCCGGAACGCCTCGACGGTCTCGGCGGCAGTGTGGCGGCGGCCGATGGCACGCAGAACGCTGTCGGACATCGTCTGGGGGTTGATGGAGATGCGCGTCGCGCCGCCCGCGCGGATGGCGCGGAGCTTCGCAAGGTCGAGCGTGTCGGGCCGGCCGCCCTCCACGGTGAACTCCAGCGACCGCGAGAGGTCAAAATGTGTGCCGATCGCGTCCAGAAGCCGCGTCATCTGCGGCGTGGAGAGCGTGGTCGGCGTGCCGCCGCCGATGTACAGGCTGCGGATGTGCCAGCCGGAGCGCTTTAAAAGCGCGCCCGTGTACTCGATCTCGCGGATGAGGCAGTCGAGAAACGGCGGCAGAAATTCCCCGAAGCGCTCGACCGATTCGCTCACGAACGAGCAGTAGGCGCAGCGCGTGGGGCAGAACGGGATGCCGATGTAGAGCGAAAGATCGTCCGGAGCGAGCAGCCGCGCCGCCTCGAGCGTGTGCCGCGAGGCGTCCAGACACAGCCGCCGCCGTTCGGGCGTGACAAAATACACGTCGCGGAGCATCCGGTCGGCGTCCTGCTCGCGCCCGCCCTCCAGCAGCACCTTGGTGGCAAGCTTCGTGGGGCGGACGCCCGAAAGTGCGCCCCACGGGGGCGCCTCGGGCAGAAGCTGCACCGCGGCGAGGTAGTAGCTCTGCTGCAAAATGCGGCGCGTCAGGCGCACATCGGCCTTCGTGAGCGGGATGCGGCGCGCGGCGGTGGCGGTTTTCCCGTCCAGCGTGATCTTCGCCGTCGCGGTACGGTAAATTTTTCCGTCATGGAGCGAGGAAACGGCGCCGTCCTCGCCAGAGAACGGCGTCTCGACAAATTGCGTGGGCCGGTCGCCAAAGAGCTGCATTTGCAGCTGCTCCACGGGATAGCGCTCGGCGTGGCCCTTCAGATACAGCTTCATGTGCGCATCGCCTCTTGCATGTAGAAATTGCTGCTGCGCTCACGGTCGAGCGTGGAGGGCTCGCCGTGACCGGGGCAGACGGTCAGATTTTCGGGGATGCCGCCGAGCCGCCGGAGCGAGGCAAGCATCTGCCCGGCGCTGCCGCCCTCAAAATCGGTGCGGCCGCAGGAGCCTGCAAACAGCGTGTCGCCGGAAAACAGCGCGCTGCCGCAGCGCAGGCAGACCGAGCCCGGCGTGTGGCCGGGCGTTTCGAGCACGGTGAATTCCAGCGCGCCCAGCTTCACGGTGTCGCCCTCCTGATAGGTGTCGGTGTAGACGAGGTTGCCGTGGCTCATGTTGCGGGCATTGTCGCTGTCCGCCGGGTGGACGTAGATCGGGACGGCGGGCAGCGCGCTGTGCAGCGCCTTCAGGGCGCCTGTGTGGTCAAAATGCGCGTGCGTCAGCAGGATCAGGCCGATTTTCCAGCCTGCCTCCTGCACGCGCAGCAGGATCTTCTGCGCGGACGCGCCGGGGTCGATCACGGCGCAAAGGCCGCTCTGCCCGTCGGAGACGAGATAGCAGTTCGTGCCGAGCGGCCCGAGCGGAAGCGTGAGAATGTTCATAAAAAGCTCCTTTTCAAAGCATGCCGCCGGCTTTGGCGGCGCAGGACGGGCGATCATACAGAGCCACGGCGGCGGAAACGCGCCGCCGCACTATTTTATACTAAAACCCGATTAAAATCTTCCATGCTTTCTGGTCTAAATTGCGCCAGAATGCGTTATCTTCCTTGCTGGGCAACCGCCCAGCTGCGTCATCTGCCTTTTCTGGCACAATTTATCCTCAGAAATCTTTTAAAGATTTCAAACAGGTTTTAGTATTAGATCTTTCGTGTCAACGATCAGGGTAACCGGCCCGTCATTGACAGACTCCACCTGCATATACGCGCCGAACTCGCCGTGCTGCGGCGGGAAGCCCAGCCGCGTACACTCCGCGAGGAACTGCTCATACAGCGGGATGGCGGTCTCCGGCCGCGCCGCGCCGATGAAGCTCGGCCGGCGGCCGTGGCTGACATCGCCGTAGAGCGTGAACTGGCTCACGACCAGCACGCCGCCGCCCACGTCAGCCAGGGAGCGGTTCATTTTGTCATTTTCATCGCGGAAAACGCGCAGCCCGAGGCACTTTTCCGCGAGCTTGCGGCAGCTTTCCGGCGTATCCTCCGGGGAAATGCCGAGCAGGATCAAAAAGCCCTGCCCGATCGAGCCGTGCAGCTCGCCGTCGATGCAGACGGAGGCAGAGCGCACGCGCGTGACGACTGCTTTCATAGTCAGACCTTTCTGCCGCGCAGGCGGCGGGTTTTTCGGGCAACGTCCGATGGAGAGATGTCTCAACCCCGCTTTCTTTCTCGCATGAGAAAGAAAGCGCCGTTGACGGTTGAAAGAAAGAATGGCAAAGGGGGATTTCGATTTCCCCCTTTGCAATCCCCTTAAAACGACCAAGAAGGGGGCTGCGGCCCCCTTCCTTGGATTTTCCCTGGGGCTTGGTTTGTGCGGAATTTGTTTTCAGATTTACAAAACGTGCTACAGATGCGTTTTTGTTAAACTGGCGTGGTAGTCGAAATACTCTGCGGCTATTTCAGGTATGAGTTGAGCGGCAGTCCGTTTGTGCGCGATACGCAACGCTGCCCTTGCAAGAAGAACGGCCTATCGACTTCCATACGTCAAATATTCAACGGGCGCAAACAAAGCGACTTGTACGGCGTGTCGTGCGCTCGGGAAACCCGATCCTACGGCCGCCCGAAGGGCGTTCAGACGACGGAAACAAAACGATAACACGTACAACGAAACGAAAAGCTTTTCAGGCGCGTAAGCGCTATTTCGTACCCCAGCGCCCCTTTTCTCCCCATTCTTTTCTGGCAAGACAGAAAAGAATGGGCCCGCGGAGCGGCGGTGACGGCGCGCCGAATCACACCGCACCGATTGGTGCAAAAATCACTTACCGACGCAGAAGCGTTCAAAGATACGATTCGTGATATCCTCGCGCATGGTGCGTCCGGTCACCTCGCCCAGCGCGGACATGGCGGCCTCGACATCGACCAGCACGGCGTCGGGCGTCACGCCCTGACGGAGCGAGGTGAGCGCGGCGTCGAGCGATTTTCCGGCGCGCAGGACGGCGTCGGCCTGCCGCTCGTTCGTGAGAATGGAGCCGTCGCACGGTGTGCCCTCCGGGAACACCAGATCGAGCGCCTGCTCGAAAAGGTCAAGCCCTTCGCCGGTCTTGGCACAGACGGGCACGACGCAGTCGAACGGCAGGTCGGACGGCTGGAGCACGGCGGGCAGGTCGGATTTATTGAGGACGGTGATATAACGCTCATCGCGGGCGGCGAGCTCATGTACTTCGCGAACTCCTTCGCCGGCGACACGAGCTACTACGGGCCGGCCTACGTGGCCGCCGCCGTGCTGTACTTCGCCATCTGCTTCCCGCTGTCGCGTCTGGCTCTGTACCTGGAGCATCGCACGCGCTCGCATAGGCATCTGGCCACCGGCGACGCCACCGAGGCGTTGGCCGAGGACACGATGGAGGTCACGCCGGGCACGCACGACATCACCGGGCGCGCGGCGGCCGACACGATGGCGGGCGGCGTGCAGACCATGTACGGCACCGTGGACATCGCCCCGGCGCGCGTGGCGCCCTCGCCGCG
>OLYM01001219.1_pt1 | contig 10109 bp, 8 predicted proteins | sample 1673691 | NCBI WGS metagenome assembly OLYM01 (sample SAMEA103958123, study PRJEB25191) | human gut metagenome | reverse complement strand
CTTTTTGTTTACTATTTTGGTAATTTTATAGGTAATTCCGTTTGTGATGGTTTACTTGGATATTCTTTGCCAGAATAAGTTTCATGACTATCTCTTGTATTTTTCGGGAATGAACGAATTCCGTGGAGTTGCATGGAAAATAAGGTGTAAAATTGATTCATAATGCAAAATATTGATAACAGGAATTTTCTCTTCATTGTTTAACTGCAGTTTTAGCGGAAAGATTGTACAGATATTTCAGAATCGACAAACAACATTTAAGACGGATCAACTTTGTTATGCGACCATTTTTTCTAATAATCAATCCTAAATGTTGAAGTTAAGGGAAGGATGATTATCACTGTCTCTTTTTCTGATGATTGTCGTTATGCCATTTTGTATCTATATTATGGCAATATTTGTTTCATTTGAGAAAATGATGTTTAACGACTGAATGATATTCGTTAAGAGGGAAGATACCAAAGAATGGCTAAAGAAAGGTTAAGAAATACCAATATGATGGTATTGTACAGCTATAGGGGTGCCGGTAATTTTGCAAGCGAAAATTATAAAATTTACTGATATGAGAATTAAATCTATTTTTATGTTGCCTTTGGTGGCTCTTTGTTTGATGGCATGCAAAAAAGAAAACCCGATGTCGGTGTCCCCCGATATATCCGGCAGTTATGAAGGTTATTCTTTGGCAAGTTGTGCTTATTTTCAAAACAATTGTTCAATAAATGAGACAGTTACTATAACGAAAAATTCCGATGGTACGGCAAATATCGCATTTTTATCCGGTTCATGGGGAGAGTTTACTGTAGCTTCGGCACAGGTAGATGAAAATGGAGGCGTCAGCAATCTCTCGGGTAATGGGCAGACTCAAATGGGAATGGGTGGTAATGTATCTTCCTATGATTGTTCCTTCACGGCAGTGATAAAATCGAAAGAAGATGCCCAAATGCAGTTTGTGGTTCCGGCTGTTATGGGAGGGATGACGATTGATTTTTCAACGGGCGAAGCTCCGGCAGATCTGCTGTTGGCTGGCACTTACGAGGGATATACTGATGCCGACTGTGCTTATTTTCAAAATCAATATAGTGACAATGAAAGTCTTACTTTGACTCCTAATGGTGATGGTACTGTTGCTCTTGTCTTCGAGTCTGCTATGTGGGGAAAATTCGATGTGGCATCAATGACAATTTCCAAAGATGGTGAAAACTATGCTTTCTCAGGAAATGGCATTGTGGCAATGGGCATGGGAGAAGTGACGAATAATTACGATTTTACCATGACAGGAATAACTGATGCAGCAAAAGATGTTTATTCTTTTGTATTCAATGTTCCGGCAGTCATGGGAGGTCTTACCATAACCTTGTTGCCGGGTACTTCTCCTGTTGTGGTTAATTGATAATGTATAACATATCGAATGATGTCCGGAATTTTTGAACGAATGGGGATGTTCATGTTCGGAGTGACAGTCATGCTGTCGCTCTGTGCATGCAACGGCATATTCGAAAATATTTATGACGAGCCGTCGCAGGAAGAAAAAAACGAGTTTGGATTCATTATTGTCGATGATGCTACACGCACCGGTACAATTTATATAGATGCTACGGATTATACCGAGTGGCATTATATAGATTTGCATGACAAGCAGGTGACAACGACATCGGTATATGACAGTACTCCTGACAACTGGGATTTTGCCATACACCGTTATGATGCCAAAACCAATAATGGTGCTGTTTTGGAGAGCACTGCCGTTGATTTCAACTCGCTTCCTGATATGGCTTCTTTGCCTCAGGAGTCTTTTGTTGCCGACGAATGGACTACAGACCGCATAACAGTTGACATGTCGCAGATGATGGATGGAATAATAATATATGCAGAAGATTATTACAATCCTTGTCTGTCGCGTTGGCTCGATGTGGATACTTCTACAATGCCTCCAATATATACGCTTTCGAATAAGGTATATGTTCTTCGGTTTTCTGACGGCACGTATGCTGCATTGCGTCTCTCCAATTTTATGAATGATGCTGCAGTAAAAGGCTTTATGACAGTTGACTATTTATATCCTGTAGAGTTATGATGATTAGATTTATTTTGGTTTTACTGTTCGGCATATTTTTCTCAGCAGAAGTTTTTTCTCAACGTGTGATATACGGTACAGTTAAAGATATTAATGATAATCCGCTTCCGGGTGCGACTGTTTCAGTAAAGGAATTGACGTCTGTTGGCACTGTCAGCGACGTTGACGGTCGTTATGAACTGGAGCTTCCTGATAATAAGACATATACTTTAAAGATATCGTTTGTAGGCTATTATGATGTCATTAAGAAAACAAGTAATGTCGATGATACAGAGTTGAATTTTCGGTTGGAAGAAAATTCTACGATGTTGGAGCAGGTGGTTGTTACCGGGACACGAACGCCCAAGTTGTTGAAAGATGTTCCTATTGTAACACGTGTAATATCTGAGATAGACATTAAAAATGTAGATGCAGTAAACATTGGAGATTTGTTGCAGTCCGAGTTGCCGGGAATAGAGTTCACATATTCCATGAATCAGCAACTGTCGCTCAACATGTCAGGTTTTGGCGGCAACTCGGTGTTGTTTTTAGTGGATGGCGAGCGTCTGGCGGGTGAAACACTCGATAATGTGGATTACAACCGTCTTAATATGGATAATGTAGAACGTATCGAGATTGTCAAAGGTGCTGTCTCGTCGCTCTACGGGTCCAATGCCATAGGTGGTGTGGTTAATATCATCAGCAAGGATTCGAAGGAACCATGGTCCGTGAATGTAAATGGTCGTTATGGGTCTCATAATGAGCAACGTTATGGAGGGTCTATAGGTTTTAATCAAGGCAGATTCAATTCCATGACTAATGTGCAGTACACCTCTATCGATGCTATTGATCTGTCGGAAGGTACAGACAATGAAGATGTTGGTGATTATAGTCTTATATATGGAAATTCAACACTTAATATCAAGGAACGGTTGGTGTTCACTGCCATGGACGATTTGAAATTTACGGCTCGTGCAGGTTATTTCTTTCGTGAGAGAAATTCTTCTGAAAGCATAAAGGAAAGATATCGAAGTTATTCATCAGGATTGAAAGGCAATTACAGCATTACCGATAATGATGATATGGAGTTGTCGTATTCTTTTGACCAATATGACAAGAGTGATTATCTCGTACCCAATGACCGTGATGTGCGTGATTACAGCAATGTACAACATACACTCCGCACACTTTATAACTATTCCATTGCCGACAAGCACATTATCACGGTCGGGGGCGATTATATGCGTGATTATCTTATGTCGTATCAATTTGAAGATAACGGCAGTCATGTCCAGCATACTGCCGATGCTTTCGCGCAGTTCGACTGGAATCCGCACAAAAGGTTTAATGTTATTACCGGCTTGCGTTTCGATTATTATTCGGTATCAAAACTCAAACACCTTTCACCTAAGATAGGACTGATGTATAAATTGAACAATTTTTCTCTGCGTGGTTCCTATGCCGGAGGCTTTCGTGCTCCTACTCTGAAAGAGATGTATATGGATTTCTTCATGGGCAATATTTTTATGATATATGGCAATCCGGACTTGAAAGCCGAGACAAGTCACAACTTCTCGCTTTCCGGTGAGTATATGAAAGGAAGACATAGTTTTACCGTTACAGGATTTTACAACCTTGTAGATGACCGTATTACCACGGTTTGGAATATGGCGCTTGCAGGACAGGTATATACCAATATGTCGAGACTTCATGTGACAGGAGTTGAAGCCAATGCGACGGGACGATATCCTTTCGGTCTGTCATGGCGTTTGTCGTATGCTTATACTTATGAGCATATAAAAAAAGGAGAGCCTCTGCTGTCATCTACACGTCCCCATGCTGCCACTGCTCGTCTGGCATACGACAAAACATGGAAAAACTATGCTCTGAGTGTGGCACTCTCAGGTCGTTATCTTTCAAGATTGACGACAGATGTTTATACTGAGATGACTTCTTATGAGGAGACAGTGGAACAGACATATCCCGGTTATACTATTTGGAAGTTGAGTGTCACTCAGCAACTGCTGAATGGTATCGCTATTTCTTTGGCGATAGATAATATTTTCAACTATCGTCCTGATTATTATTACAGCAATTCTCCGACTACCACAGGTACGACTTTTTTGATGGGATTGTCAATGGATGTAGAACAGTTATGTAGGAAAAAACAGGAAAACAATAATATATGAAACGTAAAGGAATATTTTGGGCAGGTGCAGTACTGCTGGTTCTGGTTTTGGGCTTTGTGATTTGGAAGATATGGTTTTCCACCACACGTGTTGCATTTATTAATTATCAAGTCATAACACTTGGTCAGATTGCAAGAGCCAATGATAATGACCGTATTAAAATATTATCGTTGGATGTTGACGAACTTGAACATATAAACAGATACGATATGATATTGATAAATGGCATGGGTCTTCGTATCACGGAGGAACAGCGTTCCGTGATACAAGATGCGGCGAACAAAGGACTTGCAGTGATAACGACCATGGCTACTAATCCTGCCAATGAGATTATCTCGGCGGATTCTGCGACAGTAGCTACAATTACTGCATACCTCAATGGAGGCGGACGTCGCAATTATCGTAACATGTTGACTTATATACGACGCTCGGTTGATGGCAAGACTTTCGACAGCGAGAATCCCGATGCTCCGATAATGCGTGAGTTGAAACAGTTTTACCATGCTGACCCGGAAAATCCTGATGATGAAGAGACAGATTTTGAAAGCGTGGCGGAATATGATGCATTTCTCTTGAAACATAATCTTTTGAAAAAGGATGCTCCACGAATCATTATCACAGGTCAGATGGGGGAGCCTCAAGACTTGATAAGACGTTTGGAAGAGACCGGCAATGTGGTATATCCGGTACGTAATATGCAGACTTTGTTGCAGAATCGTCAGATAGACTCCATATCTCCTGCTGCTGTCATCAACATGGCGCACGGTCGTATGGGTGATTATATGGTGGATTATCTTAAGAGACAGAATATTCCGCTCTTTGCTCCTCTCAATGTCAATCAGTTGGTCGATGAATGGGAAGCGGACAAGATGGGCATGAGCGGAGGGTTCATGTCTCAAAGCATAGTGATGCCGGAGATAGACGGTGCCATACGTCCTTATGCTCTTTTCGGTCATTATCTTGATGAAGAAGGATTACAGTATGCATCTGCCATTCCGGAACGGTTGGAGTCTTTCGTTCAGATGGTGAATAATCATATTGCATTGAAAAATAAGCCTAACAGTGAGAAACGTGTTGCCATTTACTATTATAAGGGCCCCGGTCAGAATGCGCTTACAGCAGCCGGCATGGAGGTTGTTCCTTCTCTTTATAATCTTCTGACAAGAATGAGGGATGAAGGTTATGATGTTGAAGGGTTGCCGTCATCGCCCGCGGGATTGGAAGAGCTTATACGGAGGCAGGGTGCTGTCTTCAACGCGTATGCCTTAGGGGCAAAGGATGACTTCCTGAGGACCGGCAATCCGGAACTCATCACCGCAGATGATTATGCCGAATGGACGTCAAAGGCGTTACGTCCTGCCATGATGTCGGATGTGGTAGCTGTAGATGATGAGTTCCCCGGCAGCTATTTATCTGCCGATGACGGACGTTTGGCTCTGCCGCGTGTCGAGCTTGGCAATGTGGTGCTGCTGCCTCAGCTGGCTGCCGGCGCGGGCGATGACGACTTCGCCATAGTACATGGCACCGACGCTGCTCCGCCTCATGCTTATATAGCATCGTATCTGTGGGCTCGATATGGATTCGGCGCTGATGTGATGATTCATTTCGGTACCCATGGCAGTCTGGAGTTCACTCCTAAAAAACAAGTTGCTTTGAGTGATAACGACTGGGCGGATGTCCTCGTGGGTCCTTTGCCGCATCTGTATGTTTATTCTATTGGCAATGTGGGCGAAGGTATCATAGCTAAACGCCGCTCCTATGCCACGTTGCAGTCTTATCTGACACCTCCCTTCATGGAGAGTGACGTGCGTACCATTTACCACGATCTTAATGTCGCCATACAAGATTATAACGACTTGCTGTATGCAGAGGGAAAGCCAAATACTCAAGATGCTGCCTTGAAAGTGAAACGTCTGACTGTGGAGTTGGGCATACATCGTGAGTTGCGTCTCGACAGCGTCTTATCTGTACCTTATTCCGAGAAAGAAATTGCCCGTATTGAGACTTTCGCTGAAGAACTCGCCAACGAGAAGGTGACGGGTGAGCTTTATACCATGGGCAAGCCATATACGGAAGAACGTATCCGCAGCAGCGTATTTGCAATGTCGGCAGAGCCTATTGCATATTCTATTCTGGCATTGGATAAGTTGCGTGGCAAGGCGACGGAAGATACGGAGAAACATAAGTCATTGTTTTCCCGCCGTTATCTGTCTCCTGCCAACGACATGGTCGCGAGCTTGTTGAATGGTACTGTACTGCCTTCAGATGATGTTATATGTACGGCAGCAGGTATTACTGTAGAAGAGTTGGAAAAAGCACGTACAATAGAACGTTCTTTGTCGATGCCGCAGGATATGATGTCGAGGATGATGGCCATGATGTCATCTGCCGGTACTATGCAACATCCTGCCGGAGTGTCTAAGTCGAATAGCGGTGGAGCAAAACATCCTTCCTGGATCCCAAAGATAGGCTCTCGTCCGGAAAATACTAAAAAAGAATATGAAGAGTCGGTTGATGATGAGTCAGCCGCCATGCCTTCAAAAGCCATGTCGGTTTTGATGGGTGCTGCAAATGACTATACTAAAGAAGAAAAAGAGTTTGCTCGCGTGGTGATGGAGATAGAACGTACCATACGTAATGTGGGCAATTATAAAATGGCGTTGGAGAACAGTCCGGAAGTCGAGTTGTCTTCCCTCATCAACGCTATGAACGGAGGTTATACTGCTCCTTCTCCCGGAGGAGACCCTATAGCTAATCCCAATACAATACCTACAGGACGTAATCTCTATGCTGTGAATGCTGAGGCGACGCCGAGTGAGATGGCATGGGAGAGAGGTAAAGAGTTGGCTGAAAATACTATAAAAATGTATCGTGAGCGTCATAACGACTCTGTACCGCGTAAGGTGAGTTATACGTTATGGAGTGGTGAGTTTGTGGAGACGGAGGGCGCCACTGTGGCACAGGTGCTTTATATGTTGGGCGTTGAGCCTGTCCGCGATGTCTTTGGCAGAGTCAACGACATACGTCTTATCCCTTCCGAACAGTTGGGACGTCCGCGTATCGACGTGGTGGTGCAGACCAGCGGACAGCTGCGCGACATTGCGGCTTCGCGTCTCTTCCTGATATCACGTGCTGTCGAGATGGCTGCTGCAGCGAGAAATGACAGATATCGTAATTATGTCGCTGAGAGTGTGGTGGATGCAGAACATTCATTGATAGAAAAAGGTCTGTCGCCTAAGGTCGCACGCGAAGTATCTGCTTATCGTGTTTTCGGCGGGGTTAATGGAAACTATGGTACGGGAATCACCGGGATGGTGCAGAGTGGAGACCGTTGGGAGAGTGCTTCGGAGATAGCAGACGTGTATTTGAATAACATGGGTGCATATTACGGCAGTGAGAAAGACTGGGAACAGGTGCAACAGTACGCTCTCGAGGCTGCATTGATGAATACGGATGCCGTAATACAACCGCGTCAGAGTAACACCTGGGGCGCCTTGAGCCTCGACCATGTATATGAGTTTATGGGTGGAATGAACCTCGCCGTGCGTGAGGTGACAGGCAAAGACCCGGATGCCTATATGAGCGACTATCGTAACCGTAACAATATGCGTATGCAGGAACTTAAAGAGGCAATAGGTGTTGAGAGCCGAACCACAATATTCAATCCTAACTATATAAAGGAAAAGATGAAAGGTGATGCCGGTTCGGCTGCCGGTTTTGCCGAGATAATACAAAATACGTACGCGTGGAATGTGATGAAACCGGAAGTGATTGACGATGAGATGTGGGACGAGGTATATGATATCTATGTTCAGGATAAGTTCGACATTGGCGTTAAAGGTTATTTTGAACAGAAAAATCCCGCTGCCTTAGAAGAGATGACTGCCGTGATGATGGAAACGGCTCGCAAAGGTATGTGGAAGGCTTCGCCGGAACAGTTGGAGGCTATAGCTGAACTGCATACCGAACTTATTGATAAATACAAGTCTTCTTGCTCCGGCTTTGTCTGCGATAATGCGAAGTTGCGCGATTTTATTGCTTCCAAGACTTCTGTGGAAACTGCTCGTCGATACGAACAGAATATACGTGAGATACGCGAGGCATCGCTCAACAGTGACAAAGGTACAGTGCTGAAACGGCAAGACTTGTCCAATAATGACAATATGACAACTCTTGTCAGTAATACCGTAGTGATAATACTCATTGTCGTTGCTGTCGTTGTATTTGTCATAGTGGTTCGTCGTCGCCGTAAGAAAATGGAGGAATAATGGAGACTGTGGTACTTGTAATGATGATTATGGTCTGCTTCAATTATATCTTGAAGCAGACTTATCGCAAAGTCTCTTTTGTGGCATTGTCCTCAGTTATATGTGCCTTGTTTGTAGGGTTGATGTGGCAATATGCCATAGAACAGTCGAAAAGCAGAATTTCGGATTGGCTTGCCGACACGACTCTGATGCTTGATATCTCAGTGATACTTACTTTGGAAGTGCTTGTACAGATGACATTTTGTATTTTGGCTGCTCATATTCATTCTTCCGGTAAAGTAAAACATTATATCATACAGATATACCGTGTTTTGCGATGGTTTCCCGGAATATTGATATTCCCGGTGTTGTTCAGTGTATTGGTGGCTGCTGTTTTTGCCTTTCCCGGAGTGTCATTCCCCTTGGTGGCATGGTGTCTTGCTGCTTTGGTTCTTGTTGTTGTACCACTATCGACATGGTTATTGAAACGACTTCTTCCGGAAAAAGAGATACGCCTTGAATTGCTGTTCCTGTCCAATGCCTTGATGGCGATATTGAGTATAGTGGCTACTGTAAATGGCAGGACGGCAGTCGCCGGTAATACCGAGGTGGACTGGTTGGCATTGGGAACTGTTTTGTTGTTAGTCGCAGCCGGTCTTGTATGCGGTATTGTGACATACAAATTAAAATTGAAAAAAATAATAAAAAAACAAATAATAAAATGAATTACATTTCAGACATTCTTTATTGGATTTCGACGGGTCTTCTGGTTCCTGTCATAGTGTTGCTTATCTTTTTCTTCGTACGTTCATTGCTGCTGATTGGCAATTTTTTCGGACAGTATCTTTCTATACGTCGTACTGCCTCGCTTATAAGTAAAGAATTGGACACTCTCGACAGTGATACGGTGTTGACTCTTGCTGAACGGCTGCCTAAAAAGAACCCTTCTATTGTGGTGACTTATCTGAATCGACTGTTGGAGGCTAAAGACAATGCAGCCATGCGTCAACGTCTTCTTGCTGATTTCGAGGTGGAAATTGACAAGGACCTTTCATCTTCAAAGATCCTTTGTAAGATGGGTCCTATGCTCGGCCTCATGGGTACTCTGATACCTATGGGACCTGCTTTGGTGGGACTGTCAACAGGACGGAGAACTTGAATTTGTGGAGGAAAACACAATGAAGATGAACCGGAATGAAATGGAAGCCCTTTATGCCTTTGGCTGTCCGAACCTGAAAGCAACTGTCGAGCGTTTGCGTATGGTAGCTGCCCTTGCACCCGATCCAGTGGCGAAGAAGCTGTTTTATATGCTTTCCGTCAAGCTGAGTGCTGAGGGTGTTGAAAGGTGGTATCGCTGCTTTTACTGCAAGCTGCGTGTGTTGAAAAACCATAGGGAGGGCTGCTATGACGAGACTGACGAAGATTGAGAAAGAAACAATCGTTCTCTTTAATGAGGGCGAGGACAAGGCAAATATCTACACCCACAACGCCGGATTGAAAAAGAGGTTGGCTGCTTTTGCTAAGAAGTACCCTGACCTTTGCCGACTGGAAAAATCCAATGTTCAAGGCGGTGTTTCTTATGAGCTGGCAAAGTCCCGTCTGTCTATCCGTTTCCTGCCG
>OLYM01001217.1_pt1 | contig 10117 bp, 9 predicted proteins | sample 1673691 | NCBI WGS metagenome assembly OLYM01 (sample SAMEA103958123, study PRJEB25191) | human gut metagenome | reverse complement strand
CCGCGCCGGGACCCGCTAGCAAGAGGCTGACGATCACTTACGGCGTCGTCCTTTCGCGCTGTGACTTATCCTAGCGCGATTATTAGCACTCTGCCAACTCGAGTGCTAACGCTCTGAGAGAAATTATCAAAAAAGCCTGAAACCATGCGGTTCCAGGCTTTGTAAAAAACGGTTCAAGCGTTTCGTCAGACGCTACGACGGGCCAGAATGGCCTCCAGGCCGGTGCCTAGGGAGTCCGAAGTCACATCCGGAGCCTCCACATCGGCACGTACTTCGGCATCGTGGAATCCCGGAACGTCGACCTCTCTGAGGTGCACGCCCTCATCCACGCGGGCGGCGGCCTCATCGGCATCCATGCTGCCCATTGCGTCGCTTGGCGGAATCAACGGCTCAGCCTCGTCGGAAGGCGTTTCGACGGGCACGGCCTTGGCCACTTGTTTGGTGGATTTGATCTCCATGCTTTCCGGAGCATCCACCTCAACGTCGGCACCGTCGCGAGGCGCACCCAACGAGAAGGAAATCAAGTCCTGCGTGGACTTGACGGCAACGGTTTTGGCTTCTTCGGCCATATTGTCTCGCTCATCGTGGATGGACAGTCCCACTTCCTTGACGTCAGCGGGCGCGGCATCCGCACGTTCGGTTGTCTGGTCGACGGCCTTCTCGGCAGTCTGCGTCTCTTCCTTGGAAGACATCTCTTCCTTGCGCCGTTTCACCGCGGCGTCCCGATCGGCCTTGCCGCGGGCGATCGCCTGGCGAATCTCCCCCTCGGGAACGACATCGGTCTTCAACTGCTCGTCGGCGACCTTGCGGGCCTCGGCCAGCTCCTGCGCGCGCAGTCTGGCACGTTCCGCCTGCTCCGCCTGCGCACGTTTGCGTTCGGCGGCGGCACGCTTCTTCACCTTGGCATGGTATCTGGCGACCTTCCGCTCCCACGCCACGGCCTGCTTGGACGCACGCACACCCAACGCGAGCACCGCGGCCAGCAACGCGGCCGGAATGAGCGCGAACAGCGGACTGAAGTGCAGTGCGAACGCACAGACCAGCACAACGACCGTGATTGTCAGCAATGAGACGGCGATGGCGCGCCTCCTGCGGACCGCGGCGTGACGAAGGGCGCGAATTTCCGCGATCCGTTCTTCGGATGTTGCGCCTTTGTGCGCCTCTGTGGACTGCATCAGTACCCCTTTCGCTGCCGCGACGGTCTCATCGGAAAATCGCGTTCCGCTGTCGGCATCCACCAGATGCAACGACGGTGAAAAGCGGTCCTCGCGATGTTCGATCACCCTCTTCATGCCTTTAATCGTCCGTCTGGGCAACCAAATGAGCATCAGGATGACAACGATCGCAAGCACGACCACCGTGCTTAACGATTCATAACCCATATGTCATAAGAATAGGTGACATTCCGACATTCGAGGCGAGTCCTCCCCGGCGTGTCGAATCAGGAGGGTGAATTCCCTGTCATCAGACGCGCGGTGAAACCGTTTGGCGCGTCCTCGGCCATCAATACGTAGCTTTCATGATCGCGCCATTGGTCGTTGACGTACATATACGCGCGCCGCACCCCCTCCAACGTTGCTCCGACCTTGCGTGCGACGGCACGGGACCGCTTGTTTTCCGGCAAAATGTCGATTTCCATGCGATGCAGTCGAGGTCCGGTCGGGTCGAACATGGCCCAATCCGCCAACAGCGCCACCGCCATCGGCGCGTAGCCACGCCCGGCGCAACGCTCGTCCACCCAATAGCCGACGACGCCGGAACGCATCGCGCCGTAGCAGATCGCGCCCAACGAGATCTGCCCGACGATACGGCCATGCTGTTCGATGGCGAACACGGCACCGGTACCGGCCCGTTCGTTGCGCCGCAGTTGTTTCATCCATTCCTTGTAGGTGATGGGGGCGCCGTGCAGCGGATCGCCGGATTCCCACGGCTTGAGCCAGGCATCGTTGCGCCAGCGAACCTCGTTCCACTCGTCATAGTCGGCACCCGTCAACGGGCGCAGACTCACCGGGACGCGCATGCTATGCGATTGGATGAATTCCGGCATTTCAAAGGAATTATTCCCCGGACGACGCATCATGTCGCTCAAGGATTGCAAAATCGTCACCCTTCCATTGTGCCCCACCCATACCCCATGTTCCGTTTTCCACGCAATCGAACCGTGGTACAACGAACGATATGGACATGTATGAGCAACAACGCGAGCTGAAACGGCATTGGCGCGCGGCTGCGATCGAACGACGAAAGCGGACGTCCGCCGACCAGCGGCGCGAAGCGGGACGACTGCTTGCCGAACACGCATTGGAAGCGTCGTTGATTCGACCGCGATCAACCGTCGCGGCCTTCGCCTCGATGGGCAGTGAAATATCGATGATGCCGTTGCTCGAAGCGACGTTCGACACGGATTGCCGTGTTTTGGTGCCGCGTCTGGGTGCTGGCATGGAAGTCGGCTGGAGTGAGCTGAACGGTCTTGACGATCTGCGCGACCAGCGCAATGCTGATGGTTCCATCAACACACATCGCCCGCAGGAGCCGGAAAACGCAGCGGAAGGACCGGAAGTTCTCACTTCGGCCGAGCTGATCATTGTGCCAGCGTTCGCTGTGGACGAACATGGTTTCCGATTGGGGCGCGGCGGCGGTTGGTACGACCGCGCTTTGGAGCATCGTAGCAGCACCGCGCGCGTGGTCGCCGTTTGCTGGCCTTGGGAGCCGACCGACGAGACCGTGCCGCATGAGCCGCATGATATTCCCGTCGACGGCGTGCTCACGCCGGATGGTTATGCCGATGTCCGAGGATAGGACGGTTGCGGGGCCGTCTCAGGGAACGTACTAGGATATGTCCCGTTAAGAAATTTGGGATTGTGCGTAAAGCGAGGATATCGTGCCTACTTACCATTACCGTTGCAAGAACTGCAACTACGACTTCACCGAGCAGCAGTCGTTCACCGACGATCCGATCACCGTATGCCCGGAATGCGGCGAGGAGCAGGTCCGCAAGGTTTATTCCGCGGTGCCGATCGAGTTCAAGGGGTCCGGCTTCTACCGCACCGACAAATCCAAGTGACCCACAGGCGCGGAATCCAACGCGACACGCCGGAGATTGTGGATAACTCCCATTCTCCGACCACAACCCCGGATTCCGCTTGCCGTGGTCATAACAATCAGGTCATCATGCATGCATGATGACCTTTTTTCATTCCTTGATGGACCGCCGGCCACATTCGAGTTTGCGCACATCGACGGCTTCGGAAGGACGGACCGCGCGCACGACGCGTCTGCAACGAGACCGGCATGGTTCGACTGCCGCATCGTTGGAAGCCAGACGAAGCAACGCACGCCTGCATCGGTTCCTCGCCGCATTGTGCGCTGGCCTGACGGTATTCGCCACGCTGCAATGCGTACGCGCAGCCATCGCCACGCAGCCTATTGTGGTCGCGGTGCGGAATGTCGCCAAAGGCACGGCCATCACACGCGAAGCCGTGGAGTTACGTGAGGCGCCGAGCGATGGCTCGCTGAGCAACGCCTTCCATACGCTTGACGACGCCGTCGGCCTGATCGCACAGGTGGGCATCGGCGCGCACGATGTGCTTATGTCGGGCATGGCCCGTGCGTCCCCCGTTGTGCCGCAGGGCCATACGAGTATCGAAGTGCGTTTGGCAAGTGTGGCCGACGGTTTGATTCCCGGAGACAAGGTGACACTTTCCAGCGCCACCATGACAGATGCTGAGATGCAGTCCGGCACACCGAATGTCGCGGATATGCCAAACGGTACGGAAACGCCGTCCGGCATGGCTAATGATATGCCGGACGGTGGTGTGGATGCGCAGTTACGCACGATCTGCGCCGAAGCGCTGCTGACCGGCAAACCGGCTAAGGATGCGCAAGGCAATACCATCGCGGTGTTCGCCATGCCGCCCAATGAGGCGGCCGTCGTGTTGCGGGTTCAGGAATACAGTGCGGTCATCGCCACCATCAATTAATGGCTGATAATCCTAATCGATAGCTGGCACCCGGCTGGACGTATCAGCGGCCGCGTTCGGAGAAGACCGCCCAATGTGGCGGAAGCTCGTTTAGGATGCGCTTGTCGTCATCCGCCTCGCGTTGGCGCTTGGTGAGCACGTCCGAAGGTTCGAGTTTGACGCCATCGGCATCGAACAGTTCCGTACCTTGGCGGACCACGCGCTTATGCTTGCGTGCGGTCCGCCGCGTGGCGGAATAACTGGGTGTGGAGTGCGTCTCGGACTGGGTCTGCGAATCGTCATGCTCCATGACGTTTTCGATATGCTCGGCGCTCACCGTTCCTCCCGGTACAGGCTTCCCAGTCGTGCCACGATGCGGTCGACTTCCTTATCGGGGTTCACGAACGCGCCGACGCTCCATACCGTCATCACCGACCAGCCAAGCGATTCGATGTCCTGCAGCAGCACGCGATGGCGTTCCCTGGTGGATTGCAGTCCCATGAACTGCGCGTCATCGGTGAGCACGGCCAAAGCGAACGGCTCGCCTTTCAGACCAACCACCAACGGCAGTTTGAGTCCGTCATCGAAACCGTAATCGACGGCCACGTCCAAGCCGCGTTCGCGGATCCTCTCGGCGAGATCGTTGAAGAGCACGTTCTCTCCGGACTCCTTGATCGCCGGGCGGACCATGCTGTCATCAAGCTGTTCGGCCCAACGCAGCACGGTTTTGAGCGCCTTCGGACCATCCTGATGCAGTCGCTCGTCGTCCATATCGTCGGATGCGAAGGACGAGACGATGTCGAGATGACGGTCCGGTACCGCCAAAGCGTCCAGCAGCATGCCTCGGCCGCCATCGGATTCCAGCGCGCCGAACTGCTGCAGCAGCCTGCCGTGCGAGGTCTTGGCGTAGCACATCGCAAGAATCGCGTCGGTGGCGTGGGCGCCGGCCACATCGACGATGTCCACGATGCGCACGTGGCGCAGGAACATGCCCATGGCCTTGTCTTTGTTGGCAAGCGACTTGAGCTCGGCACCCAGACGGATGCGGAACGTGTGCGTGAGCGCCACCACGGTAAGCACATACGATGCGGGAACGATGGTGAAACCGGCCGCGCGCTTGCGGATGATGCTCACCACTTCGTCGATCTCCTGCTGGCTTGATTCGACCAGACCGGAATTGATGACCGGCACACCGTTGGCGTCCGGCACGAAATGGTACGCGACTTCGCCTTGGTATCCTTCACGCGCCACATCGCACGGCACGGAGCCGTATCCTTCCGATTCAAGGAAGGCGTTGAGCTTCGGCGCACGGCGAACCGGCCTGTCGGTTATCTTCACGCTTGGCAGCAGTGCGATCAGTCGCTGCAGGCCATCGGATGTGACGGTCTTGCGGTGCGCGATCACCACGACCTGCTTCGCGCGGGCGATGATGCTGAGCAGCTCGATGGACGGAATATGCGCGGCCGTATCGATGATGACGGTATCGGCAAGCGGCGCCAGGTCGGTGATGGCAGCGAGCGTGGCTGGCGTTGCCACCAGAATCGGCTTTGCCGCGGCCAAAATCTGCGGATGCTCCCTACGCAGCCTGTTCAACGGCACGTTTCGGGAACCGGCAAGCGTGGTATGCAGCAGATTGGCTTCCTGCGTGCGGGAGAAAAGCATGTCGCACAGACGGCGTACGGACTCTTGGGCGACCATCGGTCCGATGGAACGCACGTGTTCGACATCCACCTGGGTGAATCGGTCGGCGGCGCTTTGCATGGCGGAGCCATCCTGGTTGGAAATGATGGCGGAGGACTTCACGATGTCTTCGAAAGCCGTGGTCCACCACGCCAGCTGCAGTTCTCCGGCCACGGCGTCGTTCGGCACGCCGCGGTTGCTCAGGTCCGCCACAAGCTCATCCAGACCGGCCGAATGGAACTCACGTTCCAGACGGGCGCGTTCCGGCAGCGTATCCAACGCCTGCTTGTCGTCATACAGGGCCTTCAGACGCTCTTCCACCTGGTTGAGGTCGACGGTGTCCAGATTGCCGCCCTGCGGTGTGGTGGCGAGCGCCACGTTCAACGCGGTCATATCGTTCGTCAGCTGGTCCTGCGTGTTGATGATGTCGTCGAGTTTGGCGGGCAGCACCGGCCATCCGCCGTGAGGAACGAACATGTGCCACTGTTCGGCCTGCTTGGCCACCACGAGCAGCGCCTCATGCAGGTTCTCCACCTGCGCGCCGACGCGCAGCATCGACTTGGCCTCCTTGATATGGCGGCGACGTTCCCAGAATCCCATGGAGCTGCCTTCGGCCTTGCGCTGGGCCTTGGGCTTGGTGGCCTCGATCATGGAATCGATGTCGCGTTCGAAGATTTCCGGCTGGAAGACGTCGAGCACGCGGCGCAGGTTCTTGAGCACCATGACCTGGCGTCCCCACTCCTGCGCGGTGGTGGGAATCGGGAAGCCGCAGGTCTGCACGGTGCTGGACACCTGTTTGCGGGTGGCGGGCAGCACCTTGCGCAGCAGCTCGACCACACGCTGGTATGCGCTGACCGCTTCCTCTTCGGAATACAGGGAGGCTTTGTACCAGGCGGTGTCCTGCGTGCCGATGGTGTATTCGCCGAGTTCTCCCGCGCGATACAGCTTCTGGGCCCATTCCTCCATCTTGTCCGCGATGGAATGGGCGGACTGCTTGGCCAGACGCACATGCGTGGTCGGATGCGTGGGCAGGACGGCGATTTGTGCGAGGTTCTGGATGGTCTGGTATGCGGACACGCCCCATTCCTGGCTGACGCCGTGCAGGTCGCCCAGATAGCGGGCCAGGCGGGAACGCACACCCACCAGCTCATCCGAAATCTGGTCGAAACGCGAAGTCGCGACGCCGGATTGGAAACCGACTGCGGCTATCAGCTGACGGTCGATTGCCGCATTGGCGCCGTCATCGGCGATGTCCAGCAATTGGCCGCTCATCTCGTTGGCCGCGATCGTCTGCATGAAACGGCGCTTTTGGTCGGTGACGCACGGCACGTACAGCACGCTGTGTCCGCTCATCACGCAACGGGAGGCGATTGCCGCGGCCTGTTCGGCCGTGTTGCCGCTGATCGCGCTGTCCACGAAAATCGAATGCCCGGATGCGGCCAGCTGCGCCGCGTATCGGACGGTGTTGTCAACGTCGCCAATCTCGTATTCGCCATGGGGATCGGCGTCGAACGGACTGTATTCGGGAATCTGCGCGTCTTTCAGCGCGTCCGCGGCTTCCTTGTTCCCGGCGAGCGCGTCCAGGACGGTGTTGCCTGTCGGGCCTTGGGACAGCTGGTTGATGATCTGGCGACTTTCCACCAGCATCTGCGAGGACGGGTCCATGAAGCAGCCGAGGATGATGTGACGTTCGATTTCGAAATCGGGGAAAACGCTGGACGCGCGCGCTGTGATGGCCGCGAACACCGCGGACGTTTCGGGGGTGCCGCTTTCGTAATTCGAACCATCGAAGAGCTTGGTCTCGTCCAATGTCACGTTGTTTTCACGCATCACGGCGGCGAAGGCCGCGTTCAGACGCACTCGTCCGGTGAACGCGATGACGGTGCCGTTCTCGATGTTGCGGCCTTCCTTGCGCACTTCGACCGGATACATGAGCACCGGCATCTGGTTGCCTTTCCAAATGGCCACGCCGACCACCAAGGAGAGTTCGCCGACGCCGCTGACACGGCTTTTCGCGTCACGGTCGTCGAGCACGCGTTCCACACGCCTGCCCGCGGCGCGCAGCATGCCGTTGTCTCGGAACAACGAGTCCAAGGTGACGTGTCCTTTGGCGAACAGCTGCGCGATGCCCGATGGGTGCGCATGCGTCAGGTCAAGCTGGGCGCTCAGTTGCGTCACATCCTCAAGCGGGGATGGTGCCAGACCAAGGCGATACTCCTCACGCCATCCGCGGATACGGTCCAACGCGGTGGCCGTCTCTTCGTTTTCGCTCATATACCGACTCACTTCCCTACTGCCTTGCGGTATTCCTCATATCCCGGATTGTGTGCCAAAGCCGCATCGATGTCTTGGTTGCCCAATGCGCCCAACCACGCGTACAGGTCATCGTATAGGGATGGGTTCATGGCGAGGAACGGCAACAGTTCCGGATGACACGCCATCTGGAACTGCACTGTGAAATCATCCGTGCGTTTGGCGTCATCGGAGGTCAGGCCGTCGACCTCGATGGTCTGCTCCTGCTTGGCGAGGCCGCCTTTGGACACACGGTCGAATACCGATCCCGGTTCGAAGATCGGCTTGAATGCGGCGGTTTCGTCCGGCGCGGGCTGCGATTGGCTGTTTTGCGGGCGGAACCGCTCGTCGTCGTCTTCCGCGGTCACCGTTCCCGGCTGTTCCGTCTGCGGCTGCGTAGCGTGCATCGGCTTCGACTGCTGTTCGGCGGGCTGCTGTTCGGCAGTTTCCGATGTGGGTTGTTCCGCCATCTGCGATTGTTCGGCGGACTGCGTCTGTTCCTGGGCGGACGCGTCAGCCGCATTGTCAGCCTTGTCAACGTTGCCTGTGTTATCGCCAGTGTCGTTCCTGTCGGGCAGAGCGACGGCGATTGGCGTGCTGGGGCGCGCGCTGAACAGCTTGTCCACCGGAATCAGGTTGTTCTTGTTACCGTCATGGGATGCTTCCAAGGGCTGAGCGGCTGTCTCGGTTGAGACGGCAGCCACCTCGGCATCGGTCGCAGCCGCATCAGCGGAATCGGCCGCATCGGCCTCGATCTCAGCTTCAGCCTCGGCCTGCGCTGCGGCGTCGGCGAACAGGTCGCGGGGCTTGTCCGCGGCCACGACGGTTTCCTGAACCAAGGAGACCGAGGGGAATGCATCTTCGAGTTCCGGCTTGTCGGCATGCTCCGGCGTGAAGGTCTGACGTTCCGCCTGGTGCAGAGCATCGGCACGGTCGGTGACATTGCGTGCGTGGAAGAACGTCGTCGGCTCGCCGGCACGCAGATTGAGGATGTCGTCCACGGACATGTCGGCTGCATCCGGTTCCTGCGGAGCCTCGTCGGAGACCGCGTATTCGAACAGGTTCGAAACCGGCTGGCTTGTATCATCCGAGACACCGGAGGTGGCGTCGTCATCCTCGTCATCGTGTTCGAATGCGGATTCGAGCGTAAGACGCACGTCGCCGAACTGCAGGGTCATCGAGTCGATGGGCAGCTTGATGTCCTCGCCTGCAGGCAGGCGCATCAGTTGGCCGTTGTTCGTCACCACGAACGAGCCGTTGGTGGAATGCAGATCTCGTACGGAGCAATTGCCCTGCTTGTCGACGGAGAGGACCGCATGTCTTTTCGACATGGACTTGCCCGGATCCATGATGTCGAGACGAACGAACCCGTCATCCGACAGCGGGCGCAACGGTTTGCGCCCGATTTCCACGCTTTCGCCGTCATGAAGCGTTTTCACGTTGTTTCCGTCAACTTTGACGGTCCACTGCCGCGTCATTCGTCGATCCTCGCTCACCGTTGTCGGCCTTCCTTTCGCACTACACTATCTGCCATTGTGGCATGATTCATCGCGAAAGTAAGGATTCCGAACCGATAAATTGACAACTTTCGCCTAATTCCCCCATTTTAGAACATGCCTGAGTCATGCTCCATATGCGGGAAACCCCGCTGCCTCACGGCAAACGGGGTTTCCATTACAGCTTGGTGATTGCGGCTTGAAGCCGCGCGAATCACTTGAGCTCGACGGTGGCGCCGGCTTCTTCGAGCTGGGACTTGGCCTTCTCGGCGTCTTCCTTCTTGGCCTTCTCCAGGACAGCCTTCGGAGCGCCGTCGACGAGAGCCTTGGCCTCAGCCAGGCCCAGGTTGGTGATAGCGCGGACGGCCTTGATGACCTGGATCTTCTTGTCGCCAACGGCGGAGAGGATGACGTCGAACTCGTCCTTCTCTTCCTCAGCAGCAGCGCCAGCAGCCGGAGCGGCGGCAACAGCGGCGACCGGGGCAGCAGCCTCGACGTCGAACTTCTCTTCGAAGGCCTTGACGAACTCGGAGAGCTCAACCAGGGTCATCTCACCGAAAGCTTCGAGCAGCTCATCGTTGGTGTACTTAGCCATTATGGCTTCCTTTCAATCTTGGCGGCGGACGAAGTGGTAGATCCGCTGCCTAATAAACCTTATTGTTTAAATTATCGAAGCGACTGATTCATGCC
>OLYM01001213.1_pt1 | contig 10141 bp, 9 predicted proteins | sample 1673691 | NCBI WGS metagenome assembly OLYM01 (sample SAMEA103958123, study PRJEB25191) | human gut metagenome | reverse complement strand
CTGCCTTGACGAAAAATCTCTCGCCGAATCTGCTTGCCAAATTGCGCGGTGCCGCCTTATCATTTTTTCCGATGCTATTTATCGGTTTTTCCGTCCCGCTCCGTCAGGGAAACGAGCGACGCCGCCTCGCGGATATTTTCGGCGATCTGGTCGTGCAGCTCCCGTGCGGAGGGAAACTTTTTTTCAGGCCGCAGGTAGGCGCAGAAATCGAGCCGCAGCTCCTGCCCGTAGAGGTCGCCGTCAAAGCCCGTCAGGTAGGTCTCCACCGTCACGCGGTTTGCCTCGCTGACCGTCGGGCGCACGCCGACATTCGTCACGCCGACGCGCTGCGTGCCATCGGGAAGGTAAGCCCGCGTGGCGTACACGCCGCGCTTCGGCACGATGCTGTGCGCGTCGGGCACAAGGTTCGCCGTGGGGAACAGGCGCTTTCTGCCGATGCCCTCGCCGTGGCGGACCGTGCCGCTCATGCGGTGCGGGTGCCCGAGAAAGCGCGCGGCACGCTCCACCTCGCCCGCTTCGATGAGCGAGCGGATATAGGTCGAGCTGACGGTCACGCCGTCCAGCTCCACCTTGGGAACGATGTCGCAGCCAAGGCCGAGCGCACGGCATTTTTCGCGCAGCTTCTCCGGATCGCCCTGATTCTTGTAGCCGAAACGGAAATCGTGCCCCGCGACGAGGTGTACGGCGCGGTACTTCTTCACCAGCAGCTCGGTGATGAAGTCCTCCCACGGCATGGTCATCATCGCGCGGTCAAACGGCTCGACAAACACCGTGCCGATGCCGTAATACTCACGGATGATCTCCGCGCGCTCCGCCGCGCTTGTGAGCAGCGGCACGGGAACGCCGGTGACAAACTCCTTCGGCGAGCGGTCGAAGGTAAAGGCCGCGGGCGTGACGCCCAGCTCGCGGGCGCGTTCCGCCGTTTTCCGCAGCAGCGCGCCGTGGCCCAGATGCACCCCGTCAAAAAAGCCGAGGGCGATAACAGTTGCTTCACTCATGGTCGGTTTTCCTCAAAAGAAATTCTTGATGGCGTGCAGCTCGCCGTCCTCCGCGTGGGAGAGCGAGAGGAAGTTCCCCGCGCGGTCGTAAACGCGGTATTCCCCATCCGCAACGCCGCGCGCGGTGAAGGCGTTGCCGTTGTAGGCGCGCTTTTCCTGCGTCTCATTCTGCACGGTAAAGCGCGGGTAGGCACGGAAATATTCGTCCAGCGGCAGGAGCAGGGCTTCGCGCTCCTCCTGCGCCCGCTCAAGCGTCACGGCCTCCTCGATGCGGAAACCCGCCGCCATCGTGCGCCGCAGCGCCGCCATGCAGCCGCCGCAGCCGAGCGCCTGTCCGAGATCGTGGCAGAGCGTGCGGATGTAGGTCCCCTTGGAGCACACCACGCGCAGGGTAAATTCGTCCGGTGCGGACTGCTCCAGCAGCTCCAGCTCGTAAACGGTGATGGCGCGCGGCTTGCGCTCCACGGTCTTGCCCTGCCGCGCGAGATCATAGAGCTTCTGCCCGTTGACCTTGAGCGCGGAGTACATCGGCGGGAGCTGCAAAAGCTTGCCGGTAAAGTGCTCCAGCGCCGCGCGCACCTCGTCCGCGCCGACGGTGACCGGATGCGCTTCCAGCACCGCGCCGGTCGTATCCTGCGTGTCGGTGACCGTGCCGAGCTTCAAAACGGCGCGGTATTCCTTTCGCCCGTTTTCGGCAAACTGCACCGCCTTGGTCGCGCGGCCCACAAACACGGGCAGGACGCCGGTCGCCATGGGGTCGAGCGTTCCCGCGTGACCGATGCGCTTTTCGCGCAGGATGCCGCGCAGCTTGGCGCACACGTCCATGCTCGTCCAGCCTGTCGGCTTGTCGATGATGAGAATGCCGTCCGGCATAGATTGCGCCTCCTTTGCGCCAAGCATTCGGCGCGTCTGCGCCGTTCAAGCGTTTCGCCGCAAGGCGGAACTGCTCTTTACTCCTCCACCGCAGCCTGCACGGCGGCGAGGATTGCCGCCTTCGCGTCGGCAAGGGAGCCGTGGTACACGCAGCCCGAGGCCGCGCGGTGCCCGCCGCCGCCGAGCGCGGCGCAGGCCTTCGTCGCGTTGACGCGCGCGCCGGTGCGCACGCTGATCTTCCACGCGCCGTCCTTCGTCTCCTTCATTGTGATGGAGCAGTCCGTTCCCTCTACCACGCCGCCGAGGGCGGAGACATCGTCCATGTCCGCCTCGGTGAGCGAGAGTCTTTCCGCAAGGCTCAGCGGCAGCGTGACGACGACCACGCGCCCCTCGTCGTAAAACTCCATCGTACGCAGCAGCTCCGCCTCCAGCGCAAGCCGCTTCTTCGTTTTGGTGCGGAAGTGGCGCTTGTTCGCCGCGCGGTAGTCAATACCCGTCTCCATCAGCGCGGCAGCCACGCGGTGCGTGTTCGCCGTCACGTTGGAGTAGACGAAGCAGCCTGTGTCCGTACTGACCGCGACGTAGAGCGGCAGGGCGACGGCAGGTGTGAGCTGTCCCAGCTCGACCGCCAACTCATAGAGAATTTCGCCGCAGGCGGCACACTCCGGGTGGACGCAGCTTTCCCTTCCGAAGCCCTCATAGCTCGGATGGTGGTCGATGGCAAGATCGACCCTGTTCTTAAAGCGCTCCGCATTGTCGGGGAACAGCCCCAGCGCCGCGAGATCGACGGAGACGACCGTTTCATAGCGGTAGTCCTCCGCCGCCCAATAGGGCGCGACGTAATCGGCATAGAGGCTCGTGACCTCGGCGTTCGGCAGCAGCGCCGCCGTTTTGCCCATTTGCCGCAGCATGGCACACAGCGCCGCGGCGCAGCCGAGCGTGTCGCCGTCGGGGCGGCGGTGGGTCAGGATCAGGTAGCTGTCATGCGCGCGCAGAAAGGCGGCGACCTCCTTGACCGTCATTCTTCCTCACCGTCCAGTACAATATGCTCGTTTGCGGGGTTCGCGGGCTTGACCTTCGTCGGGTCGCGCAGCATTTCCAGAATGTGCGCGCCGTACTCGATGGAATCGTCCGCCGTAAATTGCAGCTCCGGCGTGTAGCGCAGGCTCATCGCCATGCCCAGCTCGCGGCGCAGATAGCCCGCCGCGGACTTCAGGCCGCGGATCACGTCCTTCTCCTGCGTTTTATCTAGCACGCTCACAAACACGCGGCAGTAGCGCAGGTCGGTGGTGGTGTCAACGTGCGTGATGGTGACCATGCCGCCCTGCACGCGCGGGTCCTTGAGGGTGCGGAACAGAGAGCTCAGCTCGCGCTGGATCTCCTCGTTGATGCGCCCGATGCGATTGCTTGCCATAAAAATGACCTCCTTTGAGAAAGGTGAGGACGGGCGACCGCCCGCCCTCACCTAAGGCTTCGCAGAATTGCGCCGCGCACGGCGCAAAAATTGTGATCGTTTTTCTGACGACATGCGCGTCAGAAAAACACTGCTCAGGGTGCAAGCGTGCGAGCACAGCGCGTGCGCCGCAGCACCCTGCATCCTGCTCAAAAATACGCGATGCATATTTTTGAAAATATCTTACTGTTCGATTTGCTCCATGACGTAGGCCTCGACCACGTCGCCCTCCTTGATGTCGTTGAACTTCTCGAAGTTCAGGCCGCACTCGTAGCCGGAGGCGACCTCCTTGACGGCGTCCTTGAAGCGCTGGAGGGAGGCGAGATGACCCTCGTGGATCACGATGCCGTCGCGCACGATGCGCGCCTCGCAGGAGCGCTGGATCTTGCCGTCGGTGACGTAGCAGCCGGCGACGGTGCCGACATTGGACACCTTGAAGGTCTGGCGGATCTCGGCGTGGCCGATGACGTTCTCGCGGAACTTGGGCGCGAGCATACCCTTCATGGCCGCCTCGATCTCGTTGATGGCGTCGTAGATGACGCGGTACATCCGCATATCGACGTGGGCGCGGGCCGCGCTGTCGCGGGCCGCCGCGTCGGGACGGACGTTGAAGCCGACGATGATGGCGTTCGAGGTGGAGGCGAGCATGACGTCGCTCTCGTTGATCGCGCCGACCGCGCCGTGGATGACGCGCACGCGGACCTCGTCGTTGGAGATCTTCTCCAGCGAGGCCTTGACCGCCTCGACGCTGCCCTGCACGTCCGCCTTGACGATGATGTTCAGGTTCTTCATCTCGCCCGCCTGGATCTGGCTGAAGAGGTCCTCCAGCGAGACCTTGGAGACCGGCGCGTTGGCCTTGGCCTTTTCCTCCGCCTTGCGCTGCTCGACCAGCTCGCGCGCCAGGCGCTCGTCGGCGACGGCGTTGAAGTTCGCGCCCGCGCCCGGCACCTCGCCGAGGCCCGTGATCTCCACGGGAACGGACGGGCCCGCGCTCGTGAGCTTCTGGCCCTTATCGTTGGTCATCATACGCACACGGCCGACCGCCGTGCCCGCGATGATGATATCGCCCTGATGGAGCGTACCGTTCTGCACGAGGAGCGTCGCGATGGGGCCGCGGCCCTTGTCAAGGCGCGCCTCGATGACGGCGCCGCTGGCGGCGCGGTTCGGGTTGGCCTTGAGCTCGCCGACCTCGGCGGTCAGCGCGACCATCTCGAGCAGATTATCCACGCCCATACCGGTCTTGGCGGAGATCGGGCAGACGATGGTGTCGCCGCCCCAGTCCTCAGCCAGCAGGTCGTACTTCGTGAGCTGCTCCTTGATGCGCTCGGGGTTCGCGTCCGGCTTATCCATCTTGTTGATCGCCACGATGATGGGGATGCCGGCGGCCTTGGCGTGGTTGATGGATTCGACCGTCTGCGGCTTGATGCCGTCCTCGGCGGCGACGACGAGGATGGCAATATCCGTGATCATCGCGCCGCGGGCACGCATGGAGGTGAACGCCTCATGGCCCGGGGTATCGAGGAAGGTGATGGGCTTGCCCTTGATCTGCACCTGATAGGCGCCGATGTGCTGGGTGATGCCGCCCGCCTCGCCGGAGGCGACGTGGGCATTGCGGATATAGTCGAGAAGGCTCGTCTTGCCGTGGTCGACGTGACCCATGACGACGACGACCGGCGCGCGGGGCTGGAGCTCGTCGGCGCTGTCCTCGTGATCGTCGATGAGCTTTTCCTCGATCGTCACGACGACTTCCTTTTCGACCTTGCAGCCGAGCTCTTCAGCGACAAAGGACGCGGTGTCGAAGTCGATCATCTGGGAAAGGGACGCCATCACGCCGTTTTTCATCAGGCACTTGACGACCTCGGCGCCCGTCTTCTTCATGCGGGAGGCCAGCTCGCCGACGGAGATCTCGTCGGGAATTTTGACGGTCAGCGGCGTCTTCTTCGCGATCTCAAGCTGCAGGCGGCGCATCTTCTCGGCCTCCTCCTGCTTGCGCTTGCCGGAGAACGGCTGCTGACGGTTGTTGCGGTTTCTGTTGTTGCGGAACTTTTCCTTGCTGCCGCGCTCTAAGTCGCGGCGGTCACCGGAGCGCTCGGCCATGTCCTGCAGCTTTTCGTCGTACTTGTCAAGGTTGACGTTCGTGACCTTGCGGGTGTCGACGATCTTCTTTTCCGGCACGCGCGTCGTGGGATGCTGCGTGGCGGTGGACTTGCTCTGCTGCTGCACCGGCTGGGTGTTCTGCTGCGGCTGGGCGGGCTTACCCTGCTGGCCCTGCTGGGGCTGGGGACGGCTGCCGCCGTTATTGCCGTTATTGTTTCTCGGCTGGTTCTGAGCGTTATTCGCCTTCGGCTGGTTCTGCGCGGGGGCGGGGGCAGCCTTGGGCTCGGGCTTTTTCTGGGGAGCGGACTCGGCGTAGATCGACTCGATCTTCACCTGATTCTTCTGCGTCAGATGTTCGAAGATCAGGTTGATCTCATCGGCCGACAACACCTGCGAAGGCTTCTTGCTCCCGTCTTCATAGGCACTCAGAACGGACAGAATGTCCTTCGACGCCATGCCGAAGTCCTTTGCCAGATCGGATACCTTGTTCTTGTTCATTGTAGTAGCCAAATTACTGCACCTCCGTGTGTTGTGATCTCTGCTTACTGTCTTTCTTGACGCTGCCCTTGCCCTTCTTCACAGGGCGGGCGTGGGCAAAGCGCTTTGCCGCGCGCTGCTTTTCCGCGGCGCGGTGCGCCTTTTCTCTCTCGGCGCGCGTGCGTCCGTGCTTGACCGCGCCTCTCGGGCGCTTGCTCTCGCTCTTTTCCGCGCTCTTGGCCTTTGCGGCGGGAGCGGGCTGCGGCTCTTCCTGATGCGGCTTTTTCTTGCCGGTGCGCACATTTTTTTCGTGCTGCTTGAGCTCTTTCCTCCGCTCGGCGGCGCGGGCCGCCTTGATCGCCAGGCGCTTGGCCGCCTCGCCGTAGTGCGCTTCGTCACTTTCCGCCAGCTTTTTCGCGACGGCCTCGGCAAAGCCGATGTCCGTCAGCGCCAGCAGCGCGCACGACGTGCGCCCCAGCGCTCTGCCGAGGTCCTCCTTCGTCGGCGGGATCTCAAGGCAGATGCACTCGCCCGCCTCGCCGAAGTGGAGTGCGCGGCGGCGCGTGTTGTCCGCCGCATCCGAGGCGATGAGGATGAGCCGCGCGTGCTTGCTTCGTGCCGCCGCGCCGACGGGCTCTTCACCGACCTCCAGCTTTCCGGCCTTTTTGGCAAGGCCAATCAGATTGAGCAGTTTATCCACCGTTTGCCATCTCCTTTTCCATTTCTTCGTAGACGCTCTCGGGGATGGCCGTGTCCAGCGCGCGCTCGAGCGCGCGGGATTTGCGCGCCCGCTTGAGGCATTCGCTGTTCGGGCAGACGTAAGCGCCGCGCCCGGGCTTTTTGCCCGTAAAGTCGAGCGACACCTCGCCTTGCGGCGATTTGACGGCGCGGATGAGCGCGCGTTTGTCCTTCATCTCGCGGCAGCCCACACACTGGCGCTGCGGGATCTTCTTCACTTTCTGCATGAGCCGCCCTCCTCTTTGGCGCTTTCAGCGCCTCGGACTTTTTTGCGCCGCGCACGGCGCAAATGAACTGAAATCGTTTTTACTGGCGACCGGTGCGTCAGTAAAACACTTCTCGCCCCGCAAGTGTGCGAGCGCAAGCGAGTGCGCGCAGCGGGGTGCAAATTGAAGCTCAAAAATGTGCCTATGCACATTTTTGAAGATCACTCTTCTTCGCGATAGCTCTCGGGCTTGATGTCGATCTTGTAGCCGACGAGACGCGCGGCAAGGCGCGCGTTCTGGCCCTCCTTGCCGATGGCAAGGGAAAGCTGATCGTCGGGCACGATGACGCGGCAGGCCTTGCCCTCTTCGGCAAGGCGCACGCTGATCACGTCCGCCGGGGCGAGCGCTGCGGCGATGTACTCCGCGGGGTCGTCGCTGTATTTGATGATGTCGATCTTCTCGCCGCGCAGCTCGTCAACGATACTGTTCACGCGCTGGCCGTGGGGGCCGACGCAGGCGCCGATGGGATCAACGTTCTCGTCGTTGCTCCACACCGCCATCTTCGTGCGGGAGCCCGCCTCGCGGGCGATGGAGCGGATCTCGACCGTGCCGTCGTAGATCTCGGGCACTTCGAGCTCGAACAGGCGCTTGACAAGGCCGGGGTGCGTGCGGGAGATGACGACCTGCGGGCCGCGGGACTGGCGGCGCACATCGACAAGGTAGACCTTGATGCGCTGGCCCTCGACAAGCGTCTCGCCCTTGACCTGCTCGCCGGCGAGAAGAATGGCGTCTGTCGCTTCCGTGCCGGTGCCGATGCGCAGGGAAGCGTTGCCCGTGCGGGGATCGATGCGCGTGACGACACCGGTGAGAATTTCATGCTGCTTGGAGTTGTATTCGTCGTAGACCATGCCGCTCTCGGCTTCGCGCAGGCCTTGGATGATGACCTGCTTGCCGTTGCCCGCGGCGATGCGGCCGAATTCGATGTTGTCGACGGGAATGTTGACGATATCGCCGACGTTGTACTTGGCGGAGATGGCCTTCGCGTCATCGAGGCTCATCTGCGTGCCGGGGTTCTCGACCTCATCCACGACTTCCTTCTGCACGAACATCTTGAGCTCGCGCTTGCCCTCGTCCACATCGACCACGACGTTTTCCACGCCCTCGTGGTCGCGCTTGTAGGCGGTGGTGAGCGCCTGGACGATCTTATCCATCATAAAGGCCTGAGAAATGCCGCGTTCCTTTTCCAGCATCGCAAGCGCTGCGAAGATTTCATCACATTTCATGGGTATGCTCCTATTCTGTATAATCAAAGTAATTGGTATTCTTTTTGGTTAAAAGTCGCAGCGCAGGCGCACGAGCGCCACCGTGTCCTTTTCAAAGCGCCGCTCCTCTTCGCCGATGCGCAGCGTGACAGCGCCGTCTTCATAGCCCGCAAGATCGCCGGAGAACTCCTTGCGCCCGTCAACGGGCTTATAGGTCTTTAAAAGCACGGGCGAGCCCATGAACTGCGCAAAGTCGCCCGGACGCTTGAGCGGGCGCTCCGCGCCGGCGGACGCCACCTCGAAAATATAGCTCGACTCGATGGGATCGGCCTCGTCGAGAATGTCGCTCAGCGCGCGGGAAATGGCCTCGCAGTCGAGAATATTCACGCCGCCGTCCTTGTCAATGTAGATGCGCAGGTACCACTGCCCGGCCTCGCGGACGTATTCCACATCCCACAGCTTGCAGCCCTGCTCCTCGACGACGGGGAGCGCCAGCTCGCGCACGGTCTCTGTCACTTTTTTCATCTGATTCCCTCGCAGTTTGTGTTTTTTCCGAAATTTGCAAAAGAAAGAGCGGGCCAAACGGTCCACTCTGCGTTTCCTGCATCCATAACACAAGCATACTATCACACAAAGCTGCGGAATGCAAGCGTTTTTGCGCGCAGTTTGCGGCTTTTTTGAAAAAATTTCCGCTGTTTTTCGTTATTTTTTGCGCGCCGCACCCTTCCCGCTTGCAAAGCGGGGAAAAGTATGCTATAAGGATAGGACTCTGAATAGAGAATGAGAGAGAGGGATATTTTATGGCGCGTTCCGCCACGCTCGATATGACGCAGGGCAGCCTTAGCCGCCAGATCATCGGCTTTTCGCTGCCTCTGATGTTCACTAACCTTTTGCAGATGCTCTTCAGCATGGTCGACCTTGCGGTCGTCGGCCGCTTTTCAAGCTCCGCCGCCATGGGCTCGGTCGGCTCGACCACGACGCTCATCTTCCTGTTCACGGGCTTTCTGATGGGCCTTGGCAGCGGCGTCAACGTGCTTGTCGCCACGCATTTCGGCGCACGCAGCGAGAAAAACGTGCGCGAATCCGTCCACACGTCGTTTCTTGTCTGTCTGATCGCGGGCTTTTTGATGCTGGCGCTGGGCCTTATCTTTGCCCGCCCGCTGCTCGAGCTTCTGAACACGCGCGACGATCTGATCGACGGCGCGGAGCTGTACCTTCGCATTTACTTTCTCGGCATGCCTGCCGCCGCGCTCTATAACTACGGCAACGGCGTTCTGAATGCCATCGGCGACACGAAAACGCCGCTCATCTTCCTTTCCACCGCGGGCGTGCTCAATGTCATCCTCGACCTTGTGTTCGTCATCGGGCTCGGGATGTCGACCGACGGCGTCGCGCTCGCGAGCATGCTCTCGCAGTGCGTGTCCGCGGGGCTCATCGTCCGCTCGCTCATGCGCAGCAAGGAGATCTACAGCCTCAGCTTAAAAGAGGTCCGCTTCCACAAGGACAAGGCCATCCACGCGCTGTCTGTCGGCGTGCCGGCAGGTTTGCAGAACGCGATCTTCTCGGTCGCAAACCTCTTCATTCAGGCGGGCGTCAATTCGTTCAGCACCGTCGTCGTCGAGGGCAACTCCGCGGCGGGCAATGTGGATAACCTCGTCTACTCCGTGATGAACGCGTTTTACATCGCCTGCTCGAGCTTTGTCGGGCAGAACTACGGCGCGGGCAAATCGCGCCGCGTGCTCAAGAGCTACCTGCTGACGCTCTGCTATTCCGCAGTAGCCGCAGCGGTGCTCGGCGGGCTGTTCCTGCTGTTCGGGCACCAGTTTCTCTCGCTCTTCACGTCGGAATCCGACGTCATCGAGGCGGGCCTCGCGCGCATCTGGGTCATGTGCTTCTCGTTCCCGATCTCAGCCACGATGGACTGCACCACCGCCGCCTCGCGCGGCCTTGGAAAGGGCCTCGTGCCGATGATCTTCGTGTTCCTCGGCTCGTGCGTGTTCCGCGTGGTCTGGGTCTATACGCTCTTTGCGCATTTCC
>OLYM01001210.1_pt1 | contig 10165 bp, 5 predicted proteins | sample 1673691 | NCBI WGS metagenome assembly OLYM01 (sample SAMEA103958123, study PRJEB25191) | human gut metagenome | reverse complement strand
GCCGCAGCGGGTAAAGGCTCCGGCATCAACACACTCTGGCAGTTTGTCAAGTTCATCGTCGTCAGCCTCGGCGCCTGCATCGTTCAGGTTGCATCTCTCGCGATTCTTTACAACATCCCCGCGATCAAGGCTCTGAGCACGCAGGCGTTCCACTGGTTTGTCTTTGACTATCCGGTCATTGAGGGTCAGCGCTGCGGACTTGCGCTCTTCATTGCATTCAACGTTTCGAACCTTCTGGCGCAGATAGTTGCATTCTTCATCAACAAGGAAAAGACTTTCAACTCGGGCTCCAACACCGCTATTACTCTGCCCATATACATAATCTTCACCCTTGCTCTCGTCTGCTTCTCTGCGTGGTTCAACCCCGTAGTTTTCGAGTTCTGCACCTCGAAGTTCCATCTGAACAGCGGCCTTTCGCTCACCATAGCCACCGCCGTCTGCTCAGCTCTCCAGTTCTTCCTCTATTTCCCCGTGGATAAGATTCTTTTCCACAAGAAAAAGGAAGACAAGGACGCTAAGAAAGACAAGGACGCAAAATAAGAAAAACAAAAGGAATCGGTACTCGCTGTGCCGATTCCTTGATTTTTGTTTGTCGCCCAGCACGTTCGCGCGGGGTGATTTTTTCAGCTTCTCAGCCACTCAAGAGCCGCTTCAAGAGGGGAGTCGGTGGCGACATCCGGCTCGATAGAAGTCTCTTTGAATATCTCGCCCGTGCGCGCCTTGTCAAATGCGACGGTCAGATAAAGCTGCGCGCCGTCGTATAAACTGTAGAGCATATTGACGCTCGTGTATCCGGCGGTCGGAGCGCCGAAGGTTTTCACGTTTTCAAGCCCTCTGAAGCAGAGAGTCAGCGCCTCGCCGGAGCTTGCGGTCATGCCGTCTGTGAGTATGGCGACAGGGACCTTCAGCTTTTCGTCGGGGTAGAGGCTCTTGCCGCCCGTGCCCGCGTTGCTTATAACTCCGTCCTTCAGCGTGACGAGGACATCGTAGCTGCGGTAGTGGTAGTACATCAGCTCGCCGTCTGGCAGCAGCGATGAAACAGCCGTTGCCATCGGCCCCATGTCGCCGCCGGTGTTGCCGCGCAGGTCGAGCACAACCCCATTTATTTTATCGCGGTTTTCGTGGATAAAATCCTCGGCGACCTTTGCATATTTCCGTCCGGCTTCGGCAGTGCCGAGAAAATCGGGCAACTTTATTACCGCGATATCGCCGTTTAGCGATACAGTGGGCAGAACCTCGTCATAGCTGTCGGAGGTGCTCTGCGACTCCGATTTTGTCATGAGCATAGAGTGCTTGCCGCCGCAAACCGAAAGAGCCTTTTTAATCGCGGGGTATGTGTCCTCATAGCTCTCGGCGTTTTCTATCATCTTGAGACATTCTTCGTAAGTGCTTTTCCACTCGTCGCTTCCCGAATATATCCCGTTTTTGCCTATGGTTGCAAGAGCGTCCTTGCCGTATCGCTCGGCCGACGGCGGAACGAGATACAGGCCGAAGTCAGGCCCGTATTTCGCAACAACGGTAAGCGCTGCCGCGATAATCAGCGCGAGCGGTATGCATATTCCGAGCGCAATGCGCAGCTTTCTGCTTTTTCTTTTATTGCTTTTCATTTATATCCCTCCGGTCGATTGTATTATATCAAACGGCGGCCGGTTTCTCAATAATAAAGTCTTACATTACCCCCCGAGCCTCTTACATTTTTGTAAGCTCTGATTGCGAAAAAAGTTGAAAAAGTGAGCTTTGGGTATTTACAACGCGGTGACAATGTGATATAGTATTCACAGCAAAAAATCTTTAAGAGCGGTACAGAGATGCCGACAAGATGGTCATATTCAGTGCGGATAGGGGATATCCGCGTGTTTTTGTGCGATTTTGTCGGTGAGACAGAGTCGTATTTTTTTATGCCCCGGGGGTGAGAAGATGGAGTTCAAGGCCTATATCATGGACAGCGCTGCTGTCAACCGCGCCCTCGCGCGGATATCGCACGAGATAATCGAGCGCAACGGCGACGCGGATGAGATATGCCTTGTCGGCATAATGCGCAGAGGCGCTCCGCTTGCCGATATCCTCGCCTCAAGAATAGAGAGCCTCGGCGTAAAAACACAGAAGGGCTACCTTGATATCACGCTCTACAGGGACGATTTGAGCGAGAGCTCGAGCCAGCCCAAGGTGAACTCCGGCAAGCTTGACTTCTCCGTTGAGGGAAAGACGGTCGTTATGGTTGACGATGTGCTCTACACCGGCAGAACGGCGAGAGCCGCCATGGACGCGATAATCTCCCTCGGCCGCCCCGCAAAGATACAGTTTGCAACGCTCGTCGACAGGGGACACAGGGAGCTTCCCATAGTCGCCGACTATGTGGGCAAGAATGTTCCGACCTCGCGCAGTGAGGTTGTCGTCGTGAAGATTCCGCCGTTCGACGATGAGACAAGCGTCTCGATATACGGCAAATAAGACTTTGACGCAGAAGCGGCTCGCCGTGACTGTGTTGAGTATAGACAGGCAAAATTTGAGGAGGTCAAAAGTATGAAATTGATTTACGGTATCAAAGACAAGCCGAAGTTCGGCAAGCTTATCGTCTTTGCGTTCCAGCAGCTGCTTGCAATTATGGCGGCTACCATCGCGGTTCCCATGATAACCTCGGGTGTATATGACTGCGGCAATGTGCAGATGAGCACAGTCGCGGCGCTCTTCGGAGCGGGCGCTGGCACCCTTATATATGTTCTCTTCACGAAGGCCAAGAGCCCCGTTTTCCTCGGTTCTTCTTTCGCTTTCCTCGGCTCGATGGCAGCCGCTTTCGCAGGCGCGACCACCGTTGCGCTCGGCTATCTCGGACTGATTCTCGGCGCTGTGTTCGCGGGTCTCGTCTATGTTGTTATAGCAATAGCTGTCAAGATTTCCGGTGTCGGCTGGATCAATAAGCTCATGCCCGCCGCCGTTATCGGACCCACCGTCGCTATAATCGGACTTTCGCTCGCAGGCAACGCTATCGGCGATCTCCAGAAAGGCTCCTATGCAGTCAACGGCGAGCCGACCGCAAGCGTCTATGTCGCTATCATCTGCGGTCTCGTCACTCTCTTCGTGACAATGTTCTGCTCCGTCTTCGGCAAGAAGATGGTCAAGCTCATCCCGTTCATCATCGGCATCCTCTCCGGCTACGCTGTTGCGGCTATCTTCACCGTCATCGGCATCAAGACCGGAAACGACGCTCTCAAAGTTATCGACTTCAGCGGCTTCACTGCACTCGTTGCTGACGGAGTGGGAGTCAAAACCTTTGTTTCGATACCCGACTTCACCTTCTTTGAGGCTTTCGGTGCCTTCGGCGAGCTCAGCGGCTCTTATATAGCGGCTGTTGCAGTGGCTTATGTCCCCGTTGCATTCGTTGTCTTCGCAGAGCACATCGCTGACCACAAGAACATCTCTTCCATAGTCGAAACTGACCTCCTTGTTGAGCCCGGTCTCCACAGAACCCTGCTCGGCGACGGCATCGGCTCGATGGTCGGCGCATTCTTCGGCGGCGCACCGAACACCACCTACGGCGAGTCGATAGCCTGCGTGGCTATCTCCGGCAACGCCTCCGTTGCAACTATCGTCTGCACCGCAGTGCTTGCGATAATCATCGCTTTCCTTTCACCCTTTGCAACCTTCCTTGCATCGATTCCCTCCTGCGTCATGGGCGGCGTGTGCATCTCGCTCTACGGCTTCATCGCCGTCAGCGGTCTGAAGATGATTCAGAAGATAGACCTTGAGGATAACAAAAACCTCTTTGTTGTCTCCGTCATCCTCATCGCTGGCATCGGCGGCCTGACCGTCTCCTTCGGCAAGGTCACGATAACCTCCATCGCCTGCGCACTTCTTCTCGGAATCTTCACGAATATTGTGCTCGGTAACACCAAGAAGAACAACAAAGAGGAAGTCAAAAAAGCCGAATAAAGGACTGCCGCATTCGGCGCGGAGCAAAGAGCAAAACAACAGAGCCGCGGTTCGCAGAAAAACGTGAACCGCGGCTTTTGCTATTATGCAGGGGTCGGCGACTCGACGACCCGCTGCAGCCGTCGGCGGCACAGCCACGCCCAACATGGGGAACTTACTGCGAATTTTATTTTTGCCTTTTTCTCGATTCGTCATTCGTCAAATTGTACAGCTTTAGGGGCTTATTTTTGTGACAACAGACAGGCTTTTTTGTGGTATAATTATACAATACAAAAGGGGTTCAAATTTTTTTGGGGGAGGAATATATGCTTTATAAAAAGAATTATATGAGTACCCTGTCCGATGAACTGTTTCGCTCTCCGACGAGCGAATACCGCGCTGCGCCGTTTTGGGCGTGGAACTGCAAGCTCGAGGAAAAAGAGCTTCTGCGGCAGATAGACGTGTTTCACCGGATGGGCTTCGGCGGCTTTCATATGCACGTCAGAACGGGCATGGATACGGAATATCTGAGCGATGAGTTTATGCAGCTCATCCGCGCCTGCACCGACAAGGCAAAGGGTGAAAAGATGCTCGCGTGGCTCTACGACGAGGACAGATGGCCCTCGGGCGCGGCGGGCGGCATAGTCACAAAGGATAAGCGCTTCCGCTCCCGCCACCTGCTTTTTACCGTCAACCCGTATAACGGTACTGCCGGTTTTACCGACGACTCGACGTCGCGCGGCGTGCGCTCTGAGGACGGAAAACTGCTCGCGTGCTATGACATAGTGCTCGACGCAGACGGATATTTAAAGAGCGGCAAGCGTATCGGCGAGGGGGACTCCGCCGAGGGCACGAAGTGGTACGCCTATCTCGAGATAAGCGGCGCGAATCCGTGGTATAACGGTCAGGCGTATCTCAATACGCTCGATAAAAATGCGGTCGAGCGCTTTGTTGAGGTCACCCACGAGCGGTATAAAGAGGTTGTCGGCGACGAGTTCGACGAGACTGTCCCCGCGATATTCACAGACGAGCCGCAGTTTACGCACAAATCGCTGATGAACAATTCGACCGACACGGACGACCTTATCATGCCGTGGACGGACGATTTCGCAAAGACATATTTTGACACATATTCTCAGGATATTTTGGATTTTCTTCCCGAGATATTCTGGGATCTGCCGGGCGGAAAAGCCTCCGTTGCCCGATATCGCTATCACGACCATATCGCCGAGAGATTTTCCTCGGCCTTTGCCGACACTGTCGGCGGCTGGTGTCGCAAAAACGGCATCGCGCTGACGGGTCATATGATGGATGAGCCCACGCTCGAGAGTCAGACGGGCGCCTTGGGCGAGGCGATGCGCTCCTACCGCTCGTTCGACTTGCCCGGCATAGATATGCTCTGCTCGTGGAAAGAGTACACTACCGCGAAGCAGGCACAGTCCGCCGCGCATCAGTTCGGCTATGAGGGCGTGCTCTCCGAGCTCTACGGAGTCACCGACTGGGATTTCGATTTCAGAGAACATAAGCTAAACGGCGATTGGCAGGCGGCTTTGGGCGTTACGGTGCGCGTGCCGCATCTGTCGTGGGTCTCCATGGCGGGCGAGGCAAAGAGGGATTATCCTGCCTCGATAAGCTATCAGTCACCGTGGTATAAGAAATATTCCTGCATGGAGGATCACTTTGCGAGAGTTGCCACGGCGATGACCCGCGGCGTGCCGATAGTAAAGGTCGGCGTGATACACCCGGTCGAGAGCTTTTGGCTTCACTGGGGACCCAACGACAAATCGGGACTCTTCCGCGAGGAGCTGGACAAAAATTTCCAAGAGCTCACTAAGTGGCTCATCTTCGGCAGCATAGACTTCGATTTTATCAGCGAGTCGCTTCTGCCCGAGCTCTGCCCGCAGGCGGATGCTCCGCTTAGAGTCGGCGAGATGAAATACGATGTTATAGTCGTGCCCGGATGCGAAACCCTGCGCTCGTCAACGCTCGACAGGCTCGAAAAATTCCGCGAGGACGGCGGCAGGGTAATATTCCTCGGCGAAGCTCCGACGCTCGAAAATGCGCAGCCGTCCGACAGGGGCGCAAGGCTCTTTGCGAGCAGCGAGAATATACCCTATCAGCGTGCGTCGCTTCTGACGGCGCTCGATTCCGAACGCTCCGTCTGCATCCGCGACGAGGACGGCTATCTCTCCGACGGGCTTATTTATCAGCTGCGCGAGGATACGGACAGCCTGTGGCTGTTTGTCGCACACGCGGAGGATTCATATGATTGCGATCTGGCGTTTTACGACGATATAAAAATAACCGTAAAAGGCGAATATTCGCCCGTGATATACGATACCTTGAGCGGCGAGCTGAAGCCCGCGCAGTTCGATTATCTCAACGGCGACACCGTGATAAGCGCGAGGCTCTTTGACTTTGACAGCCTGCTGTTAAGGCTCTATAACGGCCGCTCCGAGAGGCAGTATGCCGAGCCGAAGAAGCTTGAGGATAAAGAAATCCTTGTCCCCTATGAGACTGAATACGAGCTCGACGAGCCGAATGTCATGCTTCTTGATATGGCTCGATTCGCGCTCGACGGCGACGAGCTGAGCGAGCATGAGGAGGAGCTTCTCAGAGCCGATAACATCTGCCGCGAAAAGCTCGGCTTCCCGCTTCGAAGCGGCGCGGTGATGCAGCCGTGGGTCATACATGAGCCTGTGCCCGAGCATAAGGTGAGGCTCCGCTTTAAGATAGACAGCGCTCTCGCGTTTGACGGCGTATCGCTCGCCCTCGAGGACGCGGAGAAAGCGGAGATTACGCTGAACGGTCGGGCGGTTGACAATACCGTTATCGGCTTCTATGTTGACAGAGCCGTAAAAACGGTCGCCCTGCCGAGAATAGAGCAGGGGGAAAATATTCTCGAAATCGTTCTCCCGTTCGGCAAGCGCACAAATGTCGAATGGTGCTATTTGCTCGGCGACTTCGGAGTTGAGGTGCGCGGCAGGCTCAAAAAGCTTATAAAGCGCCCGGATAAGCTCGCATTCGGCAGCATAGTCAATCAGGGCTTGCCGTTCTACGGCGGCTGTGTGACCTACCGCTTCGGCGTCGACTGCCCCGGCGGGGATATCCGCCTTACCGTCCCGCACTACGACGGAGCGCTGACGGAGATATTCGTTGACGGCGTTCACGCGGGGGAGATAATCTTCCCGCCGTATGAGCTGGAGCTTAAAGAGCTTTCGGCAGGCAGGCATGAGATAGCGGTGAAGCTCTATACAAACCGCAGAAATGCGTTCGGCACAGTTCATCTTTATGATAAAAAGTGCCACTGGATAGGCCCCGATGCGTGGCGCACAAGCGGCTGCCAATGGAGCTATGAATATGTTCTTCGCAACGTAGGCGTGGAATCCGCGCCTGTGATATACAGTCTGAAAAAATAAAGATAAAGGAGAAACAAACGATGAAAAAAGCACTCAAATCGATTCTCGCAGTCGTTCTGGCGCTGACGATGATTATGTCGTGCTCCTTCGCTTCGACCGCAAGCGCGGCGAGCGCGAATGCCGCACCGACTGACGTCTCGGTCTCGGAAATTCCGCAGATTATCGCGGGACTTGTGAAAATCGGCATTGAAGTCGCCAAGAAAGCCTATGAGTACTACGACAAGTATGTCCCGGATTCGGTAAAGGACTTCAATTCTACCGTTGCCAAGGACGCTGCCGGCGCGGTCAAGAATCTGGCAAAAATCGAACCGCTCAAGGTTTTGATAGGCGGCAAGGAGTACGATGTGAGCACCCCGTGGGGACTCATTACGGCTCTTGCGAAGATGGAGACGGATAAAGAGAAGACAAGTATTCTCATGGTTTATCTCGACTGCGTCTTCACGAAGATAATCAGATTCATCGCGGACATGGTTCCTCTCCCGAGGGGACTTACCAAGCTTGAGGACTATAAACCCGAGAGCGAGAACTTCTACAGAGGCAGCAAGGAGTTTGTCAGCGAGGCATCAAAGGACGCGAAGTGGCAGCTCGGCTACAGCCAGGCGAGCCTTGTGCCCGACGATGTTCTCAACGGCAACTATTATCTGGCGGGCTACCTGCTCCAGAACTTCCCGTCGAACACTGTCGAGACCGTGCTCGACGACATGAAGGTTCGCACAGTCGTGCTTGACGACGGACGCGGCAAGGTCGTTTTCTCGACTATCGAGTGCATCGGCATTGCGAGCGAGGACATCAAGCAGATACGCGACCGCGTGGCAAAAGAGCTCAAGGGCGAGAATATAATTTCCGTCAACGTTTTTGCTACTCATTGCCACAGCTGCATCGATACGCAGGGTCTTTGGAATCCCTTCTTCGTCAAGCTTGCGAAAAATATCGGCGTCACCTATAGCGGTAAGGGTGAATATGCCTCCGGTACCGACCCGAAGTATATGAATTTCCTCTTTGAAAAGACCACTGATACTATAGTCGAGGCGTGCAGGAATATGAAGTCCGGTGAGATGTACGAGGCGACTCTCGATCATCTCGGCACGGATTATATCAACGACAAGCGCGGCGTTTTCGACGCTGTTGACAATCTCACGAGACTTCGCTTCGTCCCCGACGACGGCAGCACCGAGACTTATATAGTCAATATGTCCGCTCACCCCTATATCACGGGTCTCAAGACCGATAAGAGCAGCGGCAAGGAGCTCTCCGCCGATTATACCTACTACATGGAGCAGATAATCAGCAGCAAGGAGAACAACAATACGAACTTTATGTTCGTTAACGGCGCTCTGTGCGGAATTTATTCCGCCCGCGGAGTCACCAACGACGGCGTTGCCACCGTGCGCAGAAGCGAGGAGGCCACCCGCTACGGTAACGAGCTGGGCAGAATGGTAGTCGCCCTGACTATGACCAAGGACGAAATCATGCGCGCCGGCGATTGGCTTACGAACGATAAGTTCTATGCCGATGCCGCCGAGGCGATAAGAAATAACGAGGAGCTCACCGACGAGGAGAAGCAGAAGAAGCTTAGCGAAATAAGCGTCTGGTATGAGAATTGGGAGCCCGTCAAGGAGACGAGAGTCGAGCCCATACTCAATATCAGACACAAGGAAGTCTTGGTCGAGATAAGCAATCCCGTTATCGAGGCTGTCGGCAAGGCGAAGCTCGTCGGCAACAAGATTTATTACGATAAGAACGAGACTCTCTATACCACGACGGAGATAGGCTATCTTGAAATAGGCAAGAATATAAAGGTAGCGCTCATGCCCGGCGAAGTATCGCCCGAGCTCATTGACGGAAAGGGCGCTTGCCTCGCCGAGAATGCCTACAGCGGCAAAGATTTCGGCTATCCGTCGCTCAACAGCATGGTCAGCGACTATGCGGGCAGAGACGTTGAGCTCTATGTGTTCGGCGAGGCAAACGATGCCTGCGGATACGTCGTGCCCGACAATGACTACTGCATGATCTTCTTTGACGGCTCCGACCTGCTCGGCGACCATTATCAGGAGACCATCTCCTTCGGCAGAACGGTTGCTTCGACCCTCGTCAAGGCTTATGCCGAGATGATGAAGGAGCTCAAGGCCGGCAAATAAAGCCCACGGCGCTTTCGGCGCAGAATAATAGAAAAAGGCTGCAATTCACGGCTCAGTCGCGGATTGCAGCTTTTGCTTTGTTTATATTTTTCTGCCTGCGCACGGCGCGGAGCATAAAAAGACCGCCCGACAGCTCGGACGGCCTTTGTGCTTTTTATTTCACTTCTTCTGCGGTGCGAAAGCCTTTGTCGACAAGGAGCTTGTTTATCCTGTCCTTCGGGTCGAGAAGCTTGCTGACCGAGGTGTCGTGGTTCAAGGTGTCGATAACATAGGAGATGTACTTCGACAGGTCAACCTCGACATACCACTCGCGCTGCTTGAGCTCGGGGGTTCTGTAGATGAGGTTCGTGGTGAACACTTTGCTGATAAGGCCGTTTTCATATGCCTTGTCAAACGACTCGAGTCCGTTGCAGAACAGACCGAAGGTGGTGCAAACGAAAATGCGGCCGGCCTTCAAGCCCTTCAGCTTGGAGCAAACTTCCAGCATAGACTCGCCGGAGGAAATCATATCGTCTACGATAATAATGTCCTTGCCCTCTACGGAGTCGCCCAGGTACTGGTGCTCCACAATGGGGTTGCGACCATTGACCACGCGGGTGTAGTCCCGGCGCTTATAGAACATGCCCAGATTTACACCCAACTGGGTTGCAAAATAAATGCAGCGTTGCAGGGCGCCCTCATCCGGAGAAATGACCATCA
>OLYM01001206.1_pt1 | contig 10175 bp, 8 predicted proteins | sample 1673691 | NCBI WGS metagenome assembly OLYM01 (sample SAMEA103958123, study PRJEB25191) | human gut metagenome | reverse complement strand
CGCCCGGCAGAACCGCGTGTGCCCTTGTCAATCGACGCAAACGATACCCTATAGAACAACCTCCCCGATTGCAGCTGCATTCGGGGAGGTTGTTCGTCTCGGACAGGAATGTCAAAAGAGAAGTTTCATTCGCCTTTTTTCGTCCGGGGTTATCGTTGGTTTTTCGGTCCGCTGCTTTTTTTACGCAGGCAACTGGCCGCCCATTCCAAAAACCGTGGGGAGGATTCATACAGATACGTGGAATTCATCACGGCGTCGGTCAATTCCTCCGTGGTCGATGGCCGGTATCCGAAGGGGGAAAGCTCATCGACAAGATCGTCCAGACCGCCGCGTGCAGCCGTTTGGAAAAATCTTTTGGTGTCCTTGTTTACGGTCGTCAGACAGCGGAGATATTCTTCGGCTTTTCCAGCCCGCGGCAAGCGATGGCCGCGCCGACGGCGCAGACCGCCGCCGCGATCCATGCCGTTGCCGGAGCAGAAAGAACATCGAGCAGACGCCCGGAGATGAGACTTGCGAGCACGCCGCCTATGGTCGTCATGCTGAAGGCAAGGCTTTGCCCCTTGGCAGCGTCGTCGTAGGGGACGATGAGCGTGACATAGGCCACGATCGCGGGCGCGTACAGCGCATAGGACAGCACCTGAAGAGACTCCGCGGCAAAGAGCAGCGGGATGTTCGGCGCCGCGGCGATCGCGGCGGTCTTGAGCGCGAAGAAGATAAACGAAAACCGCAGCACGGCGGTGCAGCTCCTCCGGCGGAAAATGCGCGAGAAGAACAGCATCGTCGGCACCTCGAGCGCGGTGAGGAACGCGGTGAGATAGCCGAGCGTCTCGATACCGCCGCCGGCGTGCTCTACAAAGTTGATGAGAAACGTGGACGTGGTGTTGTGCGAGAAAAAGAGGAGCGCCATTCCGGCGAGCAGCAGACAGAAGCGGGGACTCTCCCGCAGAAATACGCCGAGCGAACGGCCCTGCGGCGCCGGTGCGGCATGGCCGGAGAGCAGCTTCCTGCGCAGCCGGAGGACGGAGCGCGAGAGCAGCGCGTTGGAAACGCCCTGCAGCGCGGTGACGGCAAGCCCGGCAATGGGGATGACGCGCACGCCAAAACGCGTGACCCAAACGCCGAGCAGCATGGAAAGCACCATATACGCCGCCGACCCCATGCTGCGGGCAATGCCGTAGTTGACGGGGGATTCGTAATGCTCAAAATCGGCGCAGAGCTTCAGATTGAGCGTGTTCACCGCGAGAGTGAACGCCAGCAGCAGCGGATAGCAAAGCGTCGTAACGACGCCGCGCGCCGGGAAAAACAGCAGAAGGAGGAAGAAAGCCGCCTGAAGCATCAGCACCGGCCAGAGCACATCCGCCGCGTTGAAGCGCGGGGAGGTGTCCACAAAGGAGGAAAGCCCTGTGCCGAGCAGAAAGCCGAGGACGCTGCCCAGCGCGAGCATGCTGCCGAGCTTTGTGTTGCTGTAGCCGAGAGCGCCGAGATAAACGGCGGCAAAGCTGCTGGAAAGGCAGAAGACCATCCAGAATCCCACTTGATTGAGCGAGTAATACACCGTGATCCGCTTCGTGCTCACGCCGCGCCTCCTTTCGCCGTTGACGGTGATTCTATTATTCACAAAGGACACGCCGGTGTCAAGTATGCGTACCTGCACCGGCGTGTCTTAATGATTCGGATTTTATTTCGCGGCGGCGTAGATCTTTTCGATATCCGCGGCGTACAGCCGGACAAAACCGCCGATCCTGAGCGTGTCGTTCTGCGTGCATTTCACGGCCATTTCGTGCATCTGTGCCCCGGTGATATCGCCGAGACCGAGCTCGCGCAGATTCGACGGCATGCCGACCGAGCGGCAGAAGCTCTCAAACGCGGCGACGCCCGCGAGAGCGGTCTCCTCGGGGTTCGCGTAATTCATCTCGCAGCCCATGACCTCCACGGCAAAGCGCGTGAAGCGGGGGAGATTGGCGTGCATCACATACCGCGCCCAGCTGCCCCATACGGCGGCGAGACCGGCGCCGTGCGCCACATCGAACATACCGCCGAGCTCGTGCTCGATCTTGTGCGTCGCCCAGTCCTGCACCTTGCCGACGCCCATAAGATTGTTGTGGGAAAGGCTGCCCGCCCACATGAGCTCGGCGCGCGCGTCGTAGTCGTTCGGCTCGGCGAGCGCCTTTTTGGTGTTCGCCATTACGGTTTTGAGCAGTCCCTCGCTCATGCGGTCGAGAAGCTCGGTGTGCTCGGTGTTGGAGAAATAGCGCTCCATCGTGTGCATCATAATGTCCACGCCGCCGCTGGCGGTCTGATACGGGGGCAGCGTGCAGGTGAGCGCGGGGTTCATAATGGCAAAGCGCGGGCGGGAGCATTCGTAGTTGACGCCCTTTTTGAGCCAGCCGTCCTCGTTGGTGATGACGCAGGAGTTGCTCGTCTCGCTGCCCGCGGCGGAGATCGTCAGCACCGCGCCGACAGGGGCGCACGCCTTCGCCGTGGCCTTGCCCATGAAGAGATCCCAGATATCAAATTCGGGATTGGCGAGCGCGTAGCCGATGGCCTTCGCCGTGTCGATCACGCTGCCGCCGCCGACGGCGAGCAGAAAGTCCGCGCCGGTCTCCTTCGCAAGAGCAATGCCCTCGCGCACGCGGCTGAGCCGGGGATTCGGCTGCACGCCGCCGAGCAGCTCGTAAGGGATACCCGCGGCCTTGAGCGAATCGGTGCAGCGGCCGAGCAGTCCCGAGCGCACGGCGCTGCCGCCGCCGTAAACGACGAGCGCGTGCGTGCCGCCGCATTCGCGGACAAGCTCACCGCAGCGGCTTTCGGTATCGCGCCCGAAAACAACCTTCGTGGGAACGCAGTATTCAAAGTTCTGCATGATGAGTCCTTCCTTCCAGTGTATCTATGTAGGATTTTACGTCAAATGGGTCGAGCGGCGTATCGCGCCGCAGATAGAGCGGATGATGGGGGTGGCCCTTTACGGAGCGCTTGCCCGCCGTGAACCACTCCGCGCCAAGCTCCTCGCCGACGGCGATCATGTCCGAAACGCAGCGCGGGAGATACGGGCGCATTTCAATGATGTTGCCCCAGGCTGCCCATACCGCCGGGCGGCGGGGGAGAGAGGCTTCAAGAACGTACCGGAACGCCGCCATATTCTCCGCGTGCAGATGCTCATTGAGCGCGGCGTCCATGTCGTTCGGGCGCGTGGCGCGCTGGGCGTAGACATTGAACATGATGAAGCTGTCATACCCGTTTGAGAGCGCAATGCGCTGCACGCTCTGGAGCGTTGGATCGAGGGCGTCCGGCGCGGCGGTCGATGGATTCACGCCGATGCAGATGAGCGGCTTTTCCCCGCGCGTGCCGAGAATGTATCGGTACTCGGTATAAAAATCCGGAACGTACAGCCAGCGCGCGGCGTCATAATCGCCGCGCTTTCCGCTCTTTTCCAGCGCCTCGCGGAACGGCAGCAGCTCGAGCGTATCGGTGTCGGCGGTCGGAATGTGCATGGAGAGGTCTCCTTATCTTTCGTTACTGCCGCAGCAGCGCGCGGCGCGCCTCGTGGTCAGGCATGACGGAGGCAATGAAGCGGTAAAAGGCCGCCGAGTGGTCGTGGTGGCGGATGTGCGCGAGCTCGTGCACGACGACATAGTCGATCGCCTCCTCGGGGTACTGCATCAGCCGCCACGAAAAGCTGATCGCGTTCCTGCCGCTGCAGCTTCCAAAGCGGGTGCGCGCGCCGGTGATCGTCACGCGCGTCGGGTGCACGCCCATGAGCGCGGCATAGTGCTCGATTTTCGGCGGAAGGATCGTTTTGGCCTTTTCGATGAGCGCGCGGCGCTGCGCTTCGTCCGGTTCGGGGTGCGCGGCCTGCCGCGCCGCGAACCGCTCATGCTCGCGCGCGAGCCACGCGCTCTCCTTTTCCACGATCCGGCGGATCTCTGCCTCCGACGTGCAATACGGCGCGCGAACGACGAGCCGCCCGTCTTTATCGAGCCGCAGCCCGACGGTTCTCCGGTTTGCGCGGATGACGGTGTAGCTTTCCATCAGTACCAAGCCCACCCGAAGAGGAGAATTTTGATGAGCCACTGCCCGACGGTATAGTCGACCGTTACGGGGATCTCCTTCGTGACGAACCCGTCGCCGGAAACGCAGGTGAGAACGGTCTCGCCGCGCGCGCAGGCACGCACCTCGCCGGTCGAGGGATCGACCGAGGCAATGTTGATGTTCGTGTACCAGCGGACGGTTTTGTCGGAAGCGTCCTCCGGCGTGATCACGGCTTCGAGCGTCACGGTGTCTTTATAGTGCAGCGTGAGCGCGTCCGGCAGTCCCTCTATGCCGCTCGCGGCGATGAGCATGGGGATGCTCTCCTCGCCGAGCAGCACGCCGCAGTCGGCGCAGAAGCGCTGGCGCAGCCCCTCGCGGTCATACGTCGGCGCGGTGACGGTCATCCAGTCGCCGGAAACGTGCTTCGGCACGGCGCGTTTTTCCATTTCCGCGCCGCAGAGCGCGCAGCGGAGCGTTTCCTCGCCGTCTTCGGTCTCGGTAGGCGCTTTCGTTTCCGTCCACTCGCCGGGGGTGTGCTGCGGCGGCGTGAATGTGTCGCGGTAGGAATAGCCGCACACGGCGCAGGTGTGCTCGGTATAGCCGAAGGTATCGCAGTTCCCGGTGACCACCGTGTCGGTATAGGACGGTTCAGCGCATTTTTCCGGCTTTACGGCGGCGGAGTAATCGAAGATCTCATTCCGCTGAAAATCGGCGGTGCATTCGGTGATGTTCGTCCAGGTGAGAAACTCTCCGGCAAACGCTTCGCAGTAGGCGCGCCGGTCGGCGTTGTCCTCGAAAAACGTGATCCTGCCGGTCACGGCGCAGCCGGAGATCGTGCCGATGTCCACGGTCTTGTCGTACTGATAGAACATACCGACAAGTCCGCCGTTGTGCGCATAGCCGCGGCAGGCGGCGTAGCCGTCGATCGCGGCGGTGCAGCCGGTGAGTGCCGCGTTGCCGCAGGAAAGAATGCCGCCGAGAAACTCCTCACAGCGGAGCGACGCAATGCTCTCATCGGAGAAAACGAGTGTGGAATCCGCGGAGCAGTTCGTATACGTTCCGCCGCCGAAGCCGACGAGCCCTCCGATACCGGCGATGCAGCGGTCGTGCTCATCGGCGGGTTCGCGCTGGCATGTCTCCGTGAGATCGATGCGGGCATCAAAAACGGAGACGTTTTCGAGCACCGTTTCAGGCGAAGCAAAGCCCGCGAGCGTTCCGGCGAACACATTCTCCGGCGTCTCCACGGCGATGTTCACGCCGCGCAGCGAAAGATCACGGACCGAAGCGCCGCTGAGCACGGAGAAAAAGCCCGTGAGCGCGGTGTCGTAGGTCTTGTCGTTCCCGTCCACCGTCTCGGCACGGTCTGCGCCGAGCGAGGTGACCGTGAGATTGTAAATGGTATGTCCGCCGCCGTCGAGCGTGCCGGAAAAGGCGATCGGCTGCCAGTCCACGCCGGTCATGTCGATGTCGGCGGTGAGAACAAAGTCGCCGTCGGGCGTCTCGCGCAGGAGCGAAAGCTCCTCCGCGGAGGATATTTCGCAGGGCGCGTCCGCTGCCGCAGCGGGGCAGAGCGCGAGCAGAAGCACGGCGCAAAGCGCGCCGGAAAGAAAGCGTTTAACGTTCATACGATGCCTCCTGTAATGCTGTCTAAGTATAGCACGCGCGTCAAATGTTTTGCAACTGCCGCCGCTATGCGATATAATGAAAAACCGGTAGGGACGGGGCTTCGCTCCGCCCGCGGACGATCGCATCTTTCTTATGGAGTTATGCAGACATGAAATACTATTTCGCCCCCATGGAGGGGATCACGACGCACGTTTTCCGCGCGGTCCATTCGCGTCGTTTTCCCGGCGCGGACCGGTACTATACGCCGTTTTTCTCCCCGACGTCCGACCATCTCTTTACGCCGCGGGAGCTGCGCGAGCTGACGCCGGAGACGTCCTGTGCCGCGCCGGTCGTGCCGCAGATTCTCTCCAAGTGCGCCGCGGACATCGTCTGGGCCGCCGAGGGACTGCAAGACATGGGATATACGGTCTTTAACCTCAATCTCGGCTGCCCGTCGGCAACCGTGACGGCAAAGGGCAAGGGCGCGGGGCTTCTGCAAAAGCCGGACGCGCTCGACACGCTGCTCGCGGACGTGTTTGCCGCCTCGCCCGTTGCCGTGTCGCTCAAAAGCCGCATCGGGTATCTTGCGCCGGAGGAATTTCCGCGCCTTCTGTCGATCTACCGGCAATATGACGCGCAGGAGCTCATCCTTCATCCGCGCACGCGAAAGGAAATGTATTCCGGCGCGGTGCATATGGACGCCTTCGCGCTCGCCGCGGCGGGAAGCCCGTTCCCGGTCGTATACAACGGCGATCTCTTCACCGCGGAGGACATCCGTGCGTTTGAAGCCGCTCACCCGGAAACGGAGGCGGTCATGCTCGGCCGCGGCGCGGCGGCCGACCCCGCGCTGTTCCGCCGTCTGCGCGGCGGGGCGGCGGCCTCCCGCGAGGAGCTGCGGCAGTTCCACGAGGAGCTGTACGAGGCGTACCGCGCCGAGCTCGGCGGCGTGAACGCCATGCGGAAAATGAAGGAGCTCTGGCACTATCTCTCTTCGCTCTTCATCGGCGGCGACGAGCTCGCCAAAAAGATCGCCCGCACAAAGGACGTCTATAAATTCAATGACTATGTATCCGAAGCACTCTCCAACCTGCCGCTCCGGAGCGGGGAATAGAAATCCAAAAGCTGCCGCGACCGAAAGCCACGGCAGCTTTTTTCAGAAAATATGAAACCTTTTGCTCCGCTTTTGCGACTTTAGGTGTGTAAGGAGGTGGGAAGCATGAACGATGCGGGCATCATCGATCTCTATTGGCAGCGCTCCGAGCGCGCCATCCCGGAAACGGAGAATGCCTACGGCCCGTACTGCCACACGGTGGCGTATAATCTCCTGCGGAATGCCGAGGACGCGGAGGAGAGCGTGAACGATACGTGGCTCGCGGCCTGGAACGCCATGCCGCCGGAGCGACCGAACAGCCTGAAGGCGTTTCTCGGCCGGATCACGCGCAATATTTCCGTAACGCGCCTGCGCCGCAGCGGAAGCCAAAAGCGCGGCGGCGGGGAAGCGAGCCTTGCGATCGACGAGCTCTCCGAGTGCCTGCCGGGAGGGAGCGACCCGGCGCGGACGGCGGAAAACCGCGAGCTTCTCCGGAGCATCGATGCGTTCCTCTCATTGCTTCCCAAACGTGAGCGGGTCATTTTCCTCGGACGGTACTTCTACGCGCTGACCGCCGAGGAGATCGCCGCGCGGCTCGGCATGAAGACCGCGGCGGTGAAAACCTCGCTGTACCGGACGCGGAAACGCCTGGCGCAAAAGCTGGAAGAGGAGGGATATTGAATGAACGGCGGAGATATTCTGTTTGACGCGCTGAACGGCGTATCCGACCGCTATGTTCTGGAAGCGGGGGATTTGCTCCGGATCGGCGAGGAAAAGCCGCACGGACGCGGAAAGGCAAAGCTCTGGAAAACGGCGCTGCTTGCCGCGGCGCTCGCGCTGCTGCTCGCCGCTGCGGCTTATGCGGCGGGGCTTTTGCACTGGAAGGATCAGACATATTCCATTGAGGGAACGAACCGCGTTATCGTTGTGCCGAACGGACTGCGCGGCACAAAAACATACGAAGGCACCGCCGCATGGTGGACGTGGGCCGCGGCGCAGCGGAAGATCTGGACGGAACCCGACTGGAGTTTCACGCAAGGGGACGACGCTCTGCGCAAAACCTGCGAGACATACCGGGCGACGACACCGGAGGCCGCGGCAAAGCTGCGGGAGATCGCGGAGACCTACGGTCTTGAGCTTTATTCCGAGAGCTTCCCTCTGACCGGACGAGACGAGCTGTATGACCGCAGCGGCATGCAGCCGTATGTAAAAGACGGTACCGACGAGCTGCAAAGCGGGTATATTTTTCCGGACGGCTCCTTTTATGCGGAGGGCTGTCTGGCGTTCGGAGAGACGCGGCTTCCCGTGACGCTCCAACGCGTCTCGACCGGGGCGCTCTATCCCTTCGGCTTCCCTGCGCCCGCGGCGGAGTATACCGAGCGGGAATACCGAAGCGCACTCGGGCAGAGCGTGAATCTTGTCCTGTGGGAGAATGGGAGGCTGGAGATCTGGTATCTCTCCGAGGACGGCGAAATGTTCGCGGCGTTGCGCATGTACGAGTTTGACCGGCCGACGGCGCGGAAAATGCGCGCGCTCGGCGCGGAGAATGCCGGGGAGCTTGCGGAATTTCTTGCCGATCACATCGATTTCTCCGCGGTCTGCGAAAATAACGGCGCAGCGCGCTCTCTTGTGGAAAGAGCGCGTGTGTCGTACGACCCGGACGCGGCGGCGCGGCTGGAAGCGTTTTATAAGAGCTGCGCTTTCCGCGCGGCACGGGAGTTTCAGAGCTTCTTTACGGAGAATTTTTACGGCGCGTGCTTCACCGGTGTGTACGGGCAGAGCGGCTACGAGGACATCAGCGCAAAGCTCTCGGAGCTTGCGGAGCGGTACGGCCTTCAGTATGCCAGTGCTAAAACGAAGGAAGAAAACAAGGTCATCTACGATAACGGCGCGTTCTACGAGGAACGACCCCAGCCGGAGGCAGTGGGCAGCGGAAAATGGCTCGTACATTACATCCCAAAGACCGCCCTGTACACCCGCATGACGCACTACACGGATTTTGCCGAGTATCGGAGAGTGTGGAGCTGCGAAACGGCATCGGGGCAGAGCATTGTGTGCGCGACGGACGGGCCGGAGAAGATCAGCGGAAGCTACCTCTTTTATGAAACGGACAGCGCTTATGTTCTTGTCAACGTCGGCGTGAGCGACGCCTCGCTTATGGAGAAAGCTGCCGAGACGATCGACTGGACGGCGTTTGATAAGGAAGGAGACGGGAAATGAAACGGATCATCGTTTTTCTGCTGGTGGCGGCGCTGCTGCTCGGCGGTTGCGGCACGCGGACGCCGGAGGCGGAAACATCAGAAACACCGAACGCAAGTGCCGCCGCGCCGAACACGGAAATTCGCGACTGGTCGGAGCCGAACGCGGTGGACGACAGCTACTCTTTTCAGCACGACCCAACGGCGTATTATGAGCAGACCGGCGACGATTCCGGCCTCTACGGCTTGATAACGAAAACCTGCCTTCCGGAATATGTGGATCGCTGGGTAGACGGTGGGGAGATTTTGTGGACGGAGTTTCATGGTCTGAGCAGCGGCGGAAACCAGAGCGGCGCTTATTACGGCTGGATCGCCTTTACCGGTATGCCGAAAACCGAGCTCGGCTGGCGCACGGCGGACTTCAACGGGACTAAATGCTACTGCCGCAGTATCTTTATCCGTGAACTGCCCAACGGGGACAATACATACACCATTGTTGCGGCCAAAAGCTGGCCCATGGACGTTGTCCTTGTCAACGATACCGTCGCCGCCATTGGGATCGAAGACCTGTTTTCCGGCCGCGCCCTTCCGACGCTCGCGAGCGCGGAGCTGTATGTTCCGCAGCTCGGACAGAGCTTCGTCATGACGGAAGAGACAGCGCTCCGTTCGCTTGAAAAGGCGCTTTCCAAAGAAGCGGACACCGTGCGCATCACCCCCACGGGGGCGGACTTCGCCGGGCAGGAAACTCTCTGCCCACTCTACCTGCGCTTTGCCGACGGGAGACGCGCGCTTCTCTTTACCGCCGGAGACGGCGCGGACGGCTGCGCCGACGGGTCGCTTCTGCCATGCGCGGTGTTCGGTGCGGAAAGCGTATTTGAGCGCTTCGGCGTGCCGCTCGAAGCGGCAGGTTATACTCATAACGCTGACGGGACTACCACTGTGACCAATTCAATAGGCGGCGGCATTTCCGACGGCCTGACGAGCACGGCACGCTACGATGCACAGGGACGGCTGGTGTATTGGGAACGGGTTTGGACATGGGCCAATCTGGGAACCACCAGCTTCAATACCGAGACGGTCTCCTACCGCGAGGACGGAAAAGTTGCTTCTACCTTGGGGTGTTCCGACCTCAGCGGGAGCAGCGAAGAGTACACAACGCTCACAACGTACATCTATAATGAACGCGGCAATCTCACGCGCATCAACGTGGAATATGATCCGACGGATGTTTTCGGCCCCGGATACTACCACGA
>OLYM01001203.1_pt1 | contig 10190 bp, 3 predicted proteins | sample 1673691 | NCBI WGS metagenome assembly OLYM01 (sample SAMEA103958123, study PRJEB25191) | human gut metagenome | reverse complement strand
CGAGTCCGGATCGAAGCGGCGGAGAGCCGCAGGGACGAAAGTCCGCCATTTCGGGGCAACCAGCCTCGGGAGAAGGTAGATTCCGGACGAGGAAAAGAAAAACTTTTCACGCAGCGCGAGCCAGGAGAATTACCAAAGTCCGGAACCCAAGACAGCGGGCGAGCTCTCCGTATGTTTTTACTGATTGCAGATCCGCCAACGACCCTCCCTATGGGGGCAGTTCAGTTAACTGAACTGCGTCCGGCCTATAGGGTGTCCGTTGGCGTTCCTTTTGCGCACAAACAGCCCTCTGTCTTATCGATGGAGGGCTGTTTTTTTGTCAAAACGGCGCTCGGAAAAAAGGAGATGAAGATCGGAATGACGACAGCGATGCCGGACGAAATGACGAAAACCGTTCCGCCGGAGCAGACGGAACAGGACGAGGAGATCCTGCGCCTGATCCGCGAGCTGGGTTACGGCAAGATCGTGATCACGGTGAAAAACGGCCAGCCCGTCCACGCGGAACTCCAGAAGAGTGTTCTTCTTTAAGGAATGATCGTATGAGAAGAAATTTACAAAAAACACTGGCGCTGCTTCTTTCGGCGGCGATGCTCGCGGCAGTCTCGCCGGCTGCGCTGGCGGCCGACGCCGATGAACCGGCGGCGACGGCGGCTGCGGAACCTGCGCCGGAGATAACGCCGAGGCCGGAAGCGTTCCCCAAACCGGAGAAGACATCCGCACCGAAGGAGACCCCCGCGGCGGAGGACGTCCCGGAAACCGAAGAAGCGTCCGGGCCGGAGAAAATGCCCGAACCGGAGGTAACCCCGGAACCGACGGAAGCCCCGGAACCGACGGAAGCCCCGGAAGCGGCGGAATTCCCGGAACCGACGGAAGCCCCGGAGCCGACGGAAACGCCGGAACCGGCGGAAACGCCCGAACCGACGGAAACGCCCGAACCGACGGAATCCCCGGAACCGACGGAATCCCCGGAACCGACGGAAACGCCCGAACCGGAACTTGAAGCTCTCGAAACGCGCGAGACCGCCGTGGAGCCGAGCGAGTATTTTCCCGTCCTTACCGAGGGACTCCCGTTCCCGCAGGCACTGGACGCTCTCCTTGACGGCCTTGTGCAGACGCTCGTGCTGACCGAAGCGGAACAGAGCGCCGAGAAAGAGATCGAAGAGATAACGCTCGCCTACGGAAACGGTACGCTCACCGACAACATGGACGCGCTGCCGTTCATCGCCGCGGCGTTCGCCGCGAAGACCGGCAAAACGGCGGACGAGCTGACGGAGGCCAATCTCACGGCAAAGGAGCTCTCCGTGCTCCGCACGGTGTTCGGCGCTATGAGCGCCGTTTCCTGCACGCTCATGGAAACGGACATGACCGACGGCACGCTCAATGATGAGACCGGCGAGCCGAACGTTATAAAAACGAAGTATGCGCTTTCTTTTAAGATATTGCTCTCGCGCAGCGCATCGGCGCTTCTCGTGACCACGGAAGAGCAGGAGCGCTATCAGGCGCTGTGCACCGGGGATGAGTGGGACAAGCTCCTCTCTCTCTGGCGCGGGTACGGCTGGGTCGAGTCCGGCGCGGGGGAGAGGGTATATACGCTCCGCGAGGATGTGGTCCGTCTCGCGCTCGCGCAGCAGGGAAGGATCGAATATCTCTGGGGCGGCAAGTATAACAACCTGGGCCGCAGCCCCTTCTGGGGCTTCCCGCAGCAGAACGAGAACGGCGAAATATTCACCGACGGTCTGGACTGCTCCGGCTTTGTGACGTGGGTGCTGCTCAACGCCGCCGGGACGGTCGAGGCGCTTCCCACCATCGGCGAGGGGACGAGCGCGCAGCGTCTTGCGTGCGAAGCGATAACGCGCGAAGAGCTGCGGCCCGGCGATCTCGTCTTCGGCGGCGAGGGCACGGCGGAAACCGACCACGTCGGCATCGTGACGGGCTTTGCGGACGATGGGCGCGTGCTCATGTGCCACTGCATGCGCGGCGGCGTCACGGTCTCCTATGCCGAGGATTTCGGCATGGATAACTATTACCGCCCCGCGGCGTACTATGCGGCATACGAAACGCCTGAAACCCTGCCGGAGATATCCGTGACGGAATACGCCGGGAGCGAGGACGGTGCGGTGTATCTCGTGAAGGTCGCGGCCGAGCCCGGCACGCGCTGCCGCTGGACATTGGACGGCGCGGAAATGCTCTACTCGGAAACCTACGGCGCGTGGTGCGCGCTGACAACGGCCAACGATGCGGCGGCGCGCGTTTCCCGCGTGCGGTGCAGCGGCGGCAGCGATACGGTCTGCTACGACGGGGACGTGAACGGCTCCGGCGTTACGGAGATCAATGACGCGCAGAGAATCTATTCCATCAGCTGCGGACAGCAGCGCTTCGAGACGAAGAACGCCGAAGCCTGGCTGAAGGCCGATCTGAACGGTGACGGGAGGATCACGGCGGAAGATGCCTCGGAGATTCTGCGCTTGATATAATAAAAGGTAAGTTCAAGGAATCATTGGAAAGGAAGGGAAAAAACCAATGCAAACGGGTAAGAAAGGTCTTGCACTGCTTCTCGCGCTGCTGATGGTGTTCTCGCTGCTGCCGGTATCGGCGCTCGCGGCGGACGGATGCCTCACGGCGACGAATGCGGACAAAACCTTTGCAGCAAAGCAGGGAGAGAACCTTACGGTTCAGCTTGCGCAGTATTTCACCGACAGCAAAGGCCATACGCTGACCTATACGCTGGACAACGGCGATTACGGCGAGCATACCCAAATCGCCGAGGTCGATGGGCAACAGTGTCTCTCGTTCACGAACTCCGCCATGGGCACGTATACTCCGACTGTCACGGCGGCGTGCTCCAACGGCGAGACGGCCAGCGTGCAGCTCACGATCACCGTCACGGAGGCCCCGAAGGGCGACGAGAACCAGTACCGCTACGATGAGTCGCCCGCCGATTCGGTCACGGTGTATGTGACGATCTCGAGCGACGGCATGCCTGTTCGGGGCAAGGACGGCACGCCCATCTCGCATCTTGAGGTGACCGTCCCGTACTTCGATCTGGCCAGCCAGGATCTTGGCGCGTATTACCGTTACCACACGGAAAACGGCTCGGGCAAGTATGTGGATGAGAAGATCGTCGAGCGTCCGACGGCGCTGCATCTGTATCTTTACATGATTGGCGTATACTATCTCGGGCTGAATCCGGCGGAGGTCACGAGCGGCAGCACGAAGATCGTCGACCACGCCGGCGGCGCCGGTGTCTCGTGGATAAGCGGCGATAAGGCGTATGACGATACGGGCGCTGCTCTCAGTCTCTCCGGCAGCGCCACGTCCATGTACATGGAGAATTTCTGGGGTCACGACCAGAATCTCATGTACTACCGCAACCATATCTATCCTCTGATGAGCGCGGGCTGGGGTTCGACGGCGGACTACATCCTCCTCTCGGACGGCGACACGATCGACGTCGCCATGTACAGCAACTGGAACTTCTGGTCGGACGGCGGCGCGTTCGCGCGCTTCGATCAGGATGCCTACAGCGTTGCGCCGGGCGGCACGGTCAGTTTTTCCACGCTCAAGTATGACACCAAATCCGTCTCCGACGGCGGCAGCGATATGTTCACCGCCGTGACCGGCATGGATGTCGGCGTTTACGACGAGAAAATGACGCTTCTGGACGTTGTTTCGCCCGAGCAGGACGGCGGCAGCAGCTACGCCTATACGTTTGAAAACGCTGGTACGTATTACCTGATGGCGATGGACACGAATTGCTGCACGACCGACGCGCGCCTTGCTCCCGCGACGGCGAAGGTCACCGTTGGCAGCAGCTCGAAGCCCTTCGACCCGGCGGAGCATTATAAGAACTTCGATTTTGCCTCCATCACGCTCGACGAAGAGGGCACGCAGTATATCTACAACATCAAAGAGAGTTCGATTCATGTAAACCATTTCCAGGTTCCGGGCGATAAGAAGCTCTACACGGTGACCGTTCCGGAAGGCACGGACTATGTATACGTCAATTACCCGGCGGACTTTAAATATACGCCCCTGAGCTATTGCGCTCTGTTTGATACCACAGGCGCTGTTACCGGCTACGACTGTCCTGGCTTTGAACTGCTGGACAACGCCTCCGGCGGCAAGACGCTGAAGCTCCCGGTCCCGTATCTTGTTGAGAACAGCCGGTACTTCGCTGCCGAAGAGAAGAGCTACGATTACTTCAACTGCTTCGGCTTTGTGTATGGCGATAACACCGCCCCCGGCGGCGCGGTTGCCGTCACGGGCGTGACGCTGGATAAGAGCGAGCTTTCGCTCACCCGCCGCGAAGAGGCGAAGCTTACCGCGACCGTGGAGCCGCAGAACGCGGACAACCCCCGTGTTAGCTGGAAGAGCAGTAACACGGACGTTGCCACCGTCAACACGAAGGGTGTTGTTACCGGCGTGGGCACCGGTACGGCGACCATTACCGTCACCACGGCGGACGGCGGCTTCACCGCGAAGTGCACCGTTACCGTCACCGACCCGAGCAAGCCCGCTCTCGCGGAAGACGGCTATTATGAGATCTCGAACGCCGCGCAGCTCAAGTGGTTCACCGACGAGGTCAACGCCGGAAAATCCACGCTCAACGCCCGTCTGACGGACGACATCGATCTCAGCGGCATCTGCAGCTCGGCGAACCCGTGGACGCCGATCGGCGATCACGCGAATAACAGAATATACAGCGGCACTTTTGATGGCCAGGGCCACAAGATCACCGGTTTGTATCTCAAGGGCAACGCCTCGAACTATACGAACGGCAACACCTATTACATCGGCCTCTTCGGCGAGTGCGACGGCGTGACGATCAAGAACCTCTCGGTCTACGGCACGGCGATGGCCGTGACCCGCATGGTCGGCGGTCTTGCCGGACGCACGTGCGGCGTTTCCACGCACCGCCGTTCCACTGTCGAGAACTGCCACAACTATGTGACTCTCACCGGCTCTGCGACAAACGATGATATTTTCTCCCACGGCGGTCTTGTCGGCAGCGCGCAGGAGACCGACTTCATCGGCTGCTCCAACGAAGTGGACATCACCGGCTATCAGGGGCAGGTCGGCGGCATCGTCGGCAATACCGGCATCGGCGGCGTAACGCTGACGAACTGCTGGAACAGCGGCCACGTCCATCTGCGCGGCTACAAGAGCACGTTTGAGGGCGTCGGCGGTCTTGTCGGCAGCGGCAGCAACACCCTGACGCTCACGAACTGCTACAACACCGGCGCGGTGGACTTCTATTACCGAACCGCGGCGGAAAAACAGTATGTCGGCGGTCTTGTCGGCTGCTTCGGTGATTCCTATGGGACGCAAACGCTCACCATGACCGGCTGCTACAGCACCGGCAAGATCAGCGGCGACAAAGCCGATGAAGCTCTCATGGGCGCTCTTGTCGGAGGCACGAAGAGCGGCACGAGCAACAAAGTCGAAGTCATTGCCGCGAACGCCTATTATCTCGAAGGCACGGCGGCGGTCTCCGGCGTGGAGAGCGGCGCGGCAGCCTTCACCGCCGAAGAGGGGCTCAGCGCCTCCCAGCTCGGCGAGGGCTATGTGGATAGCTGCCCGGCCCCCGTGCTCAGCGGCCAGACCGTGGTCGAGCATGCGGACGCGGACGGCGACGGCAAGTGCGATACCTGCGGCAAGCAGCTCGCGGAGATCGCCGTGCCGACGCGCAAAGCGGATTATCCGGCCAATACCAGCGACAAGGCGCAGATCGGCAAGGCCTATGTCCTCAGCGATCTGCAGGCCAACAAGATCTTCGATCCCGCAGAAGGCCAGACGCTGTCCTACAAGAACTACTACTACGAGCGCTCCGCCGACGGTGGCGCGACCTGGAGCGCAAAGCAGACCTTCCCCGAGGCCCTCTTCGGCATGACGACCATCCAGATCACGGAAAACGAAGCCGGAACGTACATCTACAGCTTCTACGCCTCCCACGACGGCAAGCACTTCTCCAAGGACACCTGGACGCTCACTCTCACCGTAGAGGAAGCGCCGAAGCTGAACTTCTCGTTCTTTGTCGGCAAGGACTATACCGGCAATTACCCCGTTATCAAGCTCTACAATGTCACAACTGACGAGGAAGGCAACGAGGTCCTCGGCGACGAGATTACGAACGTGTTCCTCTACAGCGACTTCACGAGCACGCTGCCCGAGGGCGAGACCAAATACGATCCCGCGCAGGGCAAGCTCGTTAACAATTACCAGATGTTCTATGCCAGCCTCACCGCGGGCCGCTATGCTTACCGCGCGTTCGCCAAGAACGCCGATACCGGCGCATACGACATCGCGCTCGGCGGTATGACGCTTGACCTGCCGACCGACAAAAACGTTGACGGCGGCGCGGGCGGCGGCACGAGCATCTATCTCCAGTGCAACTCGTTCTACACGAACTCGAAGAAGACGGACAACACGTACTTCACGGCGGACGAATACCACGTCAAACTGGACTGCCCAATTATGGGCACGACCGCTGCAATGGGCACGCCTTACACCAAGAGCAGCTACGCCTACTACCCGACGGTGCTCTACGCCGCGGGCAACGCCTGCCTCTACAACGCGTATGCCTATCCCGATATCGACGGCTATATGTTCACGCAAGCCATCAACCAGACGTTCCGCGCCGGCTACTCCGCCGGTACAAAGTCCCTCACGATCAACACGGCAATCGTCCTGACCGTCACCGTGCCGCAGAACGCGGCGTTCGGCCTGTACTTCCAGTGGAACAACTTCAACACCACCGAAGTTGAGCCCGACGGCAGCTGGAAGCTCAACGACGACGGCACGATGTATGCGCAGTACACCATTTCCAAAGGCAACGGCAACTACACGTGGCGTCTGAGCGACGATACCCACGTCACGCAGGCCGGCTGGCTCCCGAGCCTGAGCGAGAGCACGGACGCGAGCTTCTCCTTCGATGAGAACGCCGCGACGAACCGTGTCTCCCACGATTTCAGCCGGCTCGGTTCGCAGACGGCCAAACGCGACGAGGCCGACCTGCAGGTGAACCTCGATCCCTCCGGCTATGAGGCCATTTCCGGCACGACGCGCGTGCGCGCCTACCGTCACTGGCAGCTCATCAACTCCGACGCCGGAAACATCATGGTCGAGCCGGACTTCCACTGGAACCTTGAGACCGGCGACGCCTCGATCCAGACCGTGAACGGCGGAAACACCACCGCGAACTGGGCGGACGTTACCCCCGGCACGGAAGACTCCATCATCACCGTTTACTATGACAGCGTTGACGTGGACCACGGCAGCTACGGCACGCACGGCGGTTACTATCCTGCGACGCAGCCGCAGCGCATCGGCGTCATCGTTGTCGGCGGCACGGGCGTGGCCCACGGCACCGCGGATGCGGATGTGGACTTCAACATGGCTCCGGGCACCACGACGACCCGCTCCATGGATTGGGACTACAACTACGACACCTGGTTCTACGGCGCGAACGAGGCCGACCCGGCGCTCGACTTTGCCGTCACCGCCACCGGCGATGTGACCGTTGAATACGCCTTCGTCACCGCGGACAACGCCATGAACCGCATCCGCACCGAGTTCGCCGCCATCGAAGCGGGCGGGGACGGACGCTACACCGTGCCTCTTGCTAAGTTCGGCGAGATCGGCAACGGCATGGGCGGCACCGTCATCATCAAGATGACCGACGATACCGGCGTGAGCTACCGTCTCGTGCGCGTGGCGAAGGTCACCGTCTCCGCCGAGAACGTCTCCCACCCGGAGGAAGACATCATGCCCGGCGATCAGGTCAAGCTCACCTTCAGCGGCATGTTCCGCGCGGTGAACAAGATCTCCGGCATCTTCAACCCGACGACCTTCAAGCCGACGTACTACGCCGGTGAAACGAAGTTCGAGGGCACGCTCGGCCAGTATCAGAAGATGGACAACGCCTCCGTTACCGTGACCATCCCCACGGACGTGGAGTTCGCCGAGGGCGCGGAGACGGCAACGTACAGCTTCACCAACGGCTATACCTTCGGCAGCATGTACTCCGCGGCCAACCCGTTTGCGTTCCTTTACAATATGACCGACGCCGGCGTCGGCACGAACTTCAACGCTGTGACCGTTACCTACTATATGAACCACTACGCGGACGCAGCCGTCACCGTGCACCGCAAGGTGACCTACGATACGAAGCTCGTCGTTCCCGATGCCTCCGGCAATGCGGTCGAGGGCGTCAAGATCACGCTGACCGGCTCGGACGGCAAGGCCGTCGAGACCAATGAGAACAACCGCTACACGCTCGGCTACGGCGATTACACCTATGTTCTTACCAAGGACGGCTATGTTGTCACGCGCGGCGCCTTCTCGCTTGGCAGCGCCGATGCGGAGAAGATCAAAGACGGCATCCTCACCGTCACGACCGCGGCGTTTCTCCCGGCGGGCGAAAACGCCTGGGACGGCACGGCGAAGACCGAGCCTGCGAAGGACGCCGACGGCGTTTATCAGATCGGTACGGCCTCCGAGCTCGCGTGGTTCGGCGCGAACGGCAGCAAAGTCTCGGCGGTGCTCACCGCGGACATCGATCTCGCGGGCTACGACTGGACGCCGCTGGATAAGTTCTACGGCAGCTTCAACGGCGACGGCCACACCATCCGCAACCTCTATATCAACAGCGCGAGCTACCCGGTCGGCCTGTTCGGTTATGTGAAAACCGGCGCTTCCGTCACGAAGCTCGGCATCACCGGCAATGTGACGACGACCAACAAGTCCTATGGACAGGCAGGCGGCATCGCGGGCTACATGGAGAGCGACACCTCCGTTACGGAGAGCTGGAGCTCCGTGAACGTCACGGGCGGTAAGCACGGCGGCGGCATCGCAGGCTACACGGCCGGCGGTTCGGCCATCACCGACTGCTACGCCACCGGCACGATCCGCACCATCTCCGCGAACGAGTGCTATCTCGGCGGTATCTGCGGCTCGTACTTCAGCAACACCAACGGCGCGACGATCACCAACTGCTACAGCACCTCCACCGTCATCGGTTCGGGCGGCAACGCCTCCTATGTCGGCGGCCTGTCCCCGATAAAAGCGGAAGCGAACTATGTCAACAGCTACTATCTGGAAGGCACCGTTTCCGGCGCGAGCCCGAAGTACGGCATCACCGGCCTCGGCACCGCCAAGACCGCGGATGAGCTCAAGGCCCTGGCCGCCACGCTCGGCGGCAGCTTCGCCGAGGACAGCGAAAACATCAACGGCGGTTACCCGATCCTCGCGTGGCAGGGCGCAAAGCAGCCTCTCGCGGGCGACGTGAACGCCGACGGCACGGTCGATGTGACTGACGCCGAGCTTGTGTACAATTATTCCATCGGCGCGGGTGAACTCACCGAAGCGGAGCTTATCCTTGCGGATATGGACGGCGACGGCCATATCACCGCGAAGGACGCAGCGATGATCTACGTGATCATCGCCGCGCCTCTCGCGGCCGTGACGGAATAAACCGGACGACAAACAGGAGGACGATATGAAAAAAATCTTTTCGCTTGTCCTTGTTCTGGCTCTGACGCTGGCGCTGGGTATCCCGGCGCTGGCGGCGGAAGCCGATGAGACGGCGGTGCCGGAGATCACTCTCTCGGCAGACGCGGAGAAGGTCCCGGCCGGAAAAACGGTCACGCTGACGCTCTCTCTCACCGGCGAACTGAAGGACATCAACAGCTTTGAGTATTACATCCGCTATGATCCCGCGGTCGTTGAGCTGGCCGAAAGCAAGGCGGGCGCGGCGAGCGATCTCACGAAGATCGGCACGCCCCCCGAGGCGAACTACAAGACCGGCGAGGGGGACACCTCCAAGGCCGTCACGGTCAGCGCCGTGAAGCTCGCGGATACCGGCGTGTTCTCCATGACCGGGGGCACGGTCGCTGAACTGACGTTCACCGTGAAGGCCGACGCTGCGACCGGCGCTTCCGCCGGGTTCACGCTCGAAAAGGTCGCCGTGTGCGATAAGACGTTCGTGAATGACGCCGTGAAGGTGCAGACCGGCGCTGCGCCCAAAGTCACCGTCGGCAGTGCGGTAGTGCTGGGCGACGTGAACGGCGACGGCAAGGTGAACAATATAGACGCGGCGCTGGTTTACGCTTACCACAACAAGAAGAGCGCTCTGACCGAGGATCAGCTTGCCGCGGCTGACGTGAACGGCGACGGCAAGGTGAACAATGTGG
>OLYM01001201.1_pt1 | contig 10207 bp, 4 predicted proteins | sample 1673691 | NCBI WGS metagenome assembly OLYM01 (sample SAMEA103958123, study PRJEB25191) | human gut metagenome | reverse complement strand
TCGTCTTCATCGACGGCTACCCCATTCAGGAGCAGGCTACCGAGTATGACGCCGCCGGCAACGCGCTTCCCAATGACAGCCCCGTGCTGACCAACGTGGCCGGCGTGGCCTTCCAGGAGCAGCAGGCCGGCTACCTGGCCGGTTACGCCGCCGTCAAGGACGGCTTTACCAAGCTGGGCTTCTCCGGCGGCGGCGCGGCAGGATTCGGGTCCGGCGCACCGCAGATCGTGCAGAAGCCGTCTTTATAGACGTGATCGTCAAACTCGCCTTCTTCACAGAAGCACAGGCCGCAATGGCTGCACACATATGCCCTGTGGCGGCAGTCATGCTCCGTCAGGACCAGCTCACCCGGACAGTCCACGCCGTTTTCGCCGTGCTCCAGCCCGCAGCCGGTGCAGACCCATCTTCCGCCCTGGAGCACATAGGCATGTGCCGCGCGCGAGCCCGGCTCCTCCTGCCCGCAGACGGCACAGACCGTCCAGTGCGCATATTCATCCGCGCCGAAGTCGCTGTAATTGTGACCGGGCGGCGGCGTTTGCTCGTCCTTCTCCATTCCGCACAGCGTACACACGCTGTGGATGCTTCCCGGCTCCTCACAGCCCTCGCCCTCGGTCTTGGTCGTATCCCAGACGTGGGACTCCGTCTCCGTGCGGCCGCAGCTCGTGCAGGTCTTTGTGTGCTCGGCGCTGTCCGGCCCGAAGCTGTACTCCCACATGTGCGGATGCGTTTCGTAGGGGAAGGTCTGGCAGTCGAGACAGAACTCGCCGCAGGTGCCGTCCTCTTTGTCGCGCGGCTCCGTGTGCGCATGCGGGCAGCCCTCCTCCAGTCCGCAGCAGCGGCAGACGTATTTCGTCACGCCGTTTTCATCCGTCTGCGGCTGGAACTGGTGGCTGACGGCAAAGCCGCCGTTTCCTGCCTGAATGCAGTAGCCCACCGCATCGCCGTAGCCGCTCGCGCCGCTGCCGACGTCCCAGCCGTAGGCCAGCGTATAGCGGAGCGTCAGCGTGTGGCTGTCGCCGGTGAGATCGCTCAGATAATGCTCGCTCATGCCGTGGTTCGGATATTCGCCGCCGTCGATGAGATAGAGCCAGCCCGAGCCCTGCGAGAAGTCAAATTCTCCGAAGCTCGTTGTTCCGGGCGGCTTGATGGGGATGTTGTTGCGGACGATGCAGCGCCAGAGCGTTGCAAGGTCGCTGCCGGCGCCGAAATAGCTGTCGATCGCCGCAAGGTTCTCCTCCTGCGAGGCCGCGTTTGACGGCTGCGGGAAATACTGCGGCGCGCCGAGCAGGCTTCCGCCGAGCGATTTGAGATAGAAACCGCTCCTGAGCGTCCCGCTGTAGCTGCAATACGCGCGGTCAAAGCCGAGCGTCTGCTCTGCCGCGTCTCCGAAGGTGTCGTCGGTGTCGTCGCCCCAGACCGTTTTTGCCACAACGTAGGACACGGGCTCTCCGACGCGCACCGGGTAGCTGACCGGGCCGTATACGCCGAGACCCAGCACCGTCAGATCGACGCTGACCTGCACGGTCGCGCCGGTCTCTTTGCCCTCCTCGCTGCGGATGCCCTTGAACGTCAGCTCGAGCGTGCCCTCGTTTCCGTATTCGTCTCTGGCGTAGATGCAGAGCGTGTGGGTGTTTTCATCGCCCTCCACAGGGTTTTTGGCGTTGAGGACGTATTCCTGTGTATAGCCGCTCGCGCCGGTATACGCCAGACGCTCGCCGTCAAGCTCCACGCGCAGCTCCGTCTCCGAGCCGGTCGCGAGGATGTGGCTGATGACCGTGCCGTCCTCCTCACAGCTCCACGCCTGCACGCGGAGCGGAATGTCTGTTTCGTTCGGGATCTCCTGCCCCTCGGTGAGATTTACCTGAATTCTGACCTCCTTATCCCCGCGCTTTTGATAGCGGACGAGGAACGTGAAGACATACTCTCCCCCGTCGGCATCGGAGGCCGTGAGCTTAAACTGGTTTTCACCGGCGCGGCCGCCGTTGTCGAGCAGCTGCACCGTGCCGGAATACTCCGGCGCGCCGATCTCGCCGGCAAGCGTTCTGGTCTTGCCGCTGCCGCTTTGAAACAGCGTCAGCCTCCGAAGCGTGACCGCAGAGGCATCCTCGCCCGCAAGGGAAACGGTAAACGGGAGCATGCCGTCCTCGAGCTGGTCGGAGAAAACGATCTCAGGCGTTGCCGTGCGGCCGTTTTCACAGCGGACAGTCTGCTCCGTGCGTCTGCCGTCCACCGTCAGGGCATAGCGCAGCTCCACGCTGACATCACTCGTGTAGGTGATCGTGATCGTGAATGCGGCGCGTTTTCCCGATTCCAGCTCCGCCGCTGCCTCCAGAGTATAGACGGATGCGCTCTGCCCCGCCGGAATGGAAAAGACCGCACTGCCGCTTTCCTGCATCGTCTGGTCAAGCCCTGGGCCGGTCAGCCGCGCAGAGAGCAGCTTCGCTTTTTCTGCGTTCGCGCCGGTCAGCGCAAGATGATAGGAAAACGAACCGTTTATGAGCTGATTCTGCTTGATCTTGGCTGCGGCGCCCGCGTCCTTTGCGCAGGTGACCCTCTCTGCGGTGACGCCGCCTCGGTACCATGTCAGCTCCAGCGACAGATCGTCGTTGTTTTTGTAGTCAAGATAGATGGTGAACAGCACCATCCGCGTTTCTCCGCCCTCTGTGACCTCGGCGGTCAGCGTGACGGTGTAGCGCTGGGAATCGCGGTCCTGCGGCGTCTCAAGTGCGAGCGTGCCGCCCGCCTTGTCGAGCGCACCGCTGCCGCTGTAAGGCGTGGTGTAGGACGCCGAGACAATGCGCGCATCCTTCGCGCTCTGTCCCAGCAGGGTGAAGCTGTAGTGGAGCGTCCCGTCCGTCAGATCGCTGCTGCGGACGTCCTTTTGGGCCGAGCCGTCCGCTCTGACCGCCACAGAGGTCTCGCCGCGTGTCTGCGGCCAGCGCATCTCCACGCTCAGATCCAGCCCGTCCTCATAGCTCACAACGAAGACGAAGCTCGTCTCCAGCAGCTTCTCTCCGTCCTGCGTGTCGCGCCGCACCGTGGCGTCCACGAAGAACACATAGCGCTGCGCGCCGTCCCCGGCGGTCTGCATCGTAAGGCTTCCGCTGTCGGAGACGGACTGCTCGCGCCCGTCTGCCACCAGCGTGACCGCATCGATCACGGCGCTGCGGCGCTCCGGCCCTTCCAGCGCGATCTCATAGTCAAAACGTCCCTCCCGAAGCTGGGAGACGAGGACACGCTTTCCCACACTCGCATCCGGCGCGCACACGACCGTGCTCGCCTGATTGCCGTATTTGTACCACGTCAGGACGGCGGAAAGCGCAAGCTGCGAATCCTCCTCGCCGTCCGAGCCGGTGTCGTCGGAGGCGGTCGTGTCATCCGGCTCCTCGGGGCCCTCGGCCGTTCCGATCTCGGCAGAGGAATAGTCCGGCTTTGCATCGTTCCGGCCGGAGCTTTGCGGCTCCTGTATGCCGTTTTCGTCAGATTTTTCGATATTTTCCTCTTTTTCGGTTTCCGCACTCGGCGCAGAGGCCGCGCCGGTCGTCACGGCGGCGGTATTTCCGCCCTTCGTGCCGGTCGTACCGCCGGTTTCACCGGCCTCGGCGTGCAGCTGCGACGCGCTCTGCCCGCCCGCATGGTGCGGCTGCGCCTCGCCGCCGCCAAGCAGCGTCACGCTGCGCTCCGGCTCCAGTTCGGGCGTCTGCGGCTGCGCACTGCCGCGCAAGCGCATGGGCAGAGCGACGCTCAGTATGAGCGCCGCGCACAAAAGCACACAGCAAATGCGGCTCCAGTTTGTGTTTTCCATAACATGCTTCATAGAGGCTCCCGCTGCCGCGCAGCGCGCCCTTCGGGGCGGCTGCACAGCCGTTTTTCACAGGTTTTGCGTGCGCAGGCGAAACACGCCGAACGCACCGATGCGAGGTGCGGCCTGCGCACCTCGCCGGGTATCATGGTTTTGTTTTTGTGCCGGTCTGCGAGGGTTTTTCCGCAGCCGTTCTGCGCTTTCTCAGGAGGTATCCTGCGCCGCCCGCAAGCAGCACGCACGCGGCGGCGGCAAACGGCCACACGGGCATCCGCGCCGTTTTCTGCGGCAGCGCCGCCTGCTCCGCGGCAGTCTCGGTCATCCAGCCGGCATAGAGCGTCATGTTGCCGCACACGGCGTCCTTCTCAAAATCCCACGGCTGTGTGCAGTCAAAATCGCGGTACCAGCCCTCCATGACATAGCCCTCGCGCGTGGGCGCGTCGGGCACGCGGAGCATTTCGCCGGAGGCCACCGTCTGGCTGCTGACCGCACTTCCCTCGCCGGAGTCGAAATGCACCGTGCATTCCGGCGAGACGCGCACCGTCACGTTCCTCGCCTCCGCAGTGCAGCTTCCCTCGCCGCCTGTGCCGGAGACGAGGAAATTGCGGCTTTCGATCACGGACGCGCCGCTCTCACCGATGACTTTCAGCCGGAACACGCCGACCGTGGTGTCGGCCTCCCAGCGTTCCGCGCCGCCAAGGGCGAGGTAGTTCATGTAATAGGCTCTGTTTCCGTCGCGCAGGGAAATCTCCTGCGTCACAACACCGGACGCGGCGAGCGCGCCGCCGTCCTCCAGAGAAAAGAAGGCGCTGTCGTATGTGATCTCGTCCTGCATGGCCTGAAGGGAGACGGGCTCGGTGCTGTCCGTCCGCACAAGACGGAGCGTCACCGTCAGAATGTCGCCCGGCTTTGCCTCCAGCTCCGAAGCGCCGTTGGCGGTGAGCTCAAAGGCAAAGTTCGGCACGGCCTCATCCGCCGAAACGCGCAGGCATGTGCAGACAAGCATCGCTGCCAGCAGCGCAAGGCAGAGGATCCTTTTCATAGGCGGCAGCTCCTTTCAGATTCGGTTTCGAAACGCTCAGCGGAGAGACTCCCACGTCTCGTGGACGCCGTCTCGCTTCACAGAATAGGTGTGGCCGTTGGTGGCCTCCTGCACATAGAGGTAATACCACTTGCCGGAGTCCATGTTGTCAGAGAAGGTGCTCATGCCGGGCAGCAGATCTCTTTCCGACTCGGGAAGCCGTCCGAGCATGCGGTTGAGCATCGCCATGGCCTCGGCTCTTGTGATGTTGGCGTTCGGGCGGAACGTCCCATCGGGATAGCCGCTGACCCAGCCCTTCGCGCTGACGGCGGCAATGGCCTTGCGCGCCCAGTGCGCAGAAACATCGGAGAAGGCGGCGCCTCGCGCCGAATCCGCGCCGCTCAGGCGGCTGAGAAGCGTTGCAAACTCCGCTCTTGTGATGTTGGCAGTCGGGCGGAAGGTGCCGTCGGGATAGCCGGTGATGACGCCCATCGAGGAGAGCGTTGCAACGCTGGTGGAATACCAGAGGCCGCTGGGCACGTCAGAATAGGCGCTGCGGTCGGTCTGATACTCTCTGCGCGCCTCATCGGTGAGCAGGCGATAGAGCATCTGCGCCGTCTCCGCACGGGTGATGGGCGCATTGGGACGGACGGTGCCGTCGGGATAGCCGCTGACGTAGGCGATGTGCGTCTCGGTGTTGAGAACGCCGGTGTTTGCGCCCGTGCCGGAGCCGCCGTTGATGTGAATGGTCACGTCATTCGCGGCGGCACGGTAGCTGTCCTGCCCATCCGCGGTGGAGACCAGATAGTTGCTGTTTTTCAGAGTGGTCGTCGCCTTGCCGTCATAGGTGACCTTCAGACGGAACGTGCCGACCGTCACATTGCTGTCCCAGCTCGCGCCGCCGGACGTGGAAACAAAGTTCAGGTAATGTGCGCGGCCGCCTGCGCTCAGCGCGATGTCGTTTGACTGGCAGCCGGTATAGAGAAGCTCGCCGCCGGTTTGCAGCGCGAGGTATTTGTCGTTGTAAAGGATCTCATCCTGCATGGCGTACATCAGGCCGCTGCCGCCGTCGGTGCGCTTGAGCTCCAGCATGACGGTGATCACATCGCCCGTCTTCACGCTGATCTCATGGGAGCCGTTCGCCGTCAGGTCGAACGTGTAGCTGCGCGACCTGTCTGCGGCGAACGCGGTCATACTCAGGCTGAGCAGCAGGCAGAGCGCCAATACGATGCTTGTAAATCTTTTCATATGTTCGGACCTCTTGTTTTCAGAATCAGACGCACGGAAGCGCCGTGCCGCAGGCTGTCAAAAGCCCATCGCGTTTCGCCGCACACGGCGAAACACGAGATTTTCAGGAAGGCTGCGGGGAAAGCTCCGGCGCAGGGCTGTACGGCAGCCCTGCGCCGGCCGCTCTGAGGTGTATCTGGACGCGAGGGGCTTAGGTCAACACCGCACAATTGCGTCTTCACGCTTCGGCGGATCTTTTCCGCCAATTCTGCGGTTTGAAAAGCTTGAAAGACATACAGTATTCCTGCGCTTTTCAAACCTTGCCTTGACGAAAAATCTCTCGCCGAAGCTGCTTGCCGAATTGTGCGGTGCTGCCTTAGATCAGATTGATGATGGCCGCTGCGTCGTCCACATTGAGAGTTTTGCTGCCGTTCATGTCCGCGCGGAGGAACATCTCCATCGTGGTCGTGCCGAAGGCGGCGTATTTTGCATTGTACATGTTCCAGACAAGCTGTGCGTCGTTGACGTCCACGCGGCCGGTGCCGTTGATGTCGCCGTCATAGCGGATCTCCGCCTTGACGCCCGCCTTCTCGCCGATCAGGCCGGCGGCGGCTTCCTTGACTGCGCCGAGCTGCTTGTCAGAGATGACAAGGTAGGCATAGGCGCTGTACTTTTCAGACCAGAACATGGCCTCTCCGCCATAGGTCATGACGTTGCCGTCGCTCACGGGGCCGGAAACGGTGACGAGGAACATGGACTTGCCGTTTAGCTTCACATATTCGCTGACCTCCACGGTGCGGTTGGCGGTCTTGCCGACCTCCACGGTGATGTCGGTGCCGTTTACATGCTGCTTGTCGATGGTGTAGGTGCCGTTGCCGTTATCCTTGACGGTGATGGTGCTGTCATTCTGCTTGGCGGTGACGGTGTAGGTGTAGCCGTCCTTCTTATTGATCGTGAAGGTAAACGCCTCGCCGGTCTTTGCCTGCTGGGTCACGCCGCCTGCCACGTCGCCGGAACCGGAGCCGGTAAACAGGATGGACGTGGTTGCTGGAGTCTTTTTGGTCTTGTTGATCGTGATCACGATGCTGCCGGTGATGTCCGCGCCGGAGATCGTGCACAGATACGCATCGCCGATGTCCTCAAGGTCAAGGTTTTTCTTCACGCCGCCGATGGTCATTTCAAAGGTGTAGTCATAATCGGCATCGACATTGACACTGAATACATAATCCTCGCCATACGCCGCGTCGTCTGCGATCGCAGCGTCCTTCGCGCCGCTTCCGTTTACCGTGATGGGATAACGCACCGCCTTGCGGGAGCCGGTGATGACCACATCGCCGGTCACATTCGCGATGGTGTAGGTGCCGTCGCCGTTGTCGGTGACCGTGGTATCCTTGCCGCCCATCGCTGCGCTGACGGTGTAGGTGTAGTGCTTCGGGTCCTTGTCGGTCTTGGAGAAGGTGTAATCCTTGCCGTGCTCGGCGGTGGTGTTGCCGGAGAAGAGCTTTGCGTCAAAGGTGACGGTGTGGCTGCTTATGACCTCGATGTCCGCGGAGGCAGCGGTGATGACCGCCTCGGGCGCGTCCTGAACGTTTGCATTGTCGCCGCTGTCGATGTTGGCCGCCGTCAGCGTGACGCCTGCCTTGCCGGCCGCCTTGCCGGTGAAGGTCAGGATGACCGGGTCGCTGCGGTCGGCGCCGTAGCCGGTGACGGTCAGCGTGCCGCGCTCATTTTTCACGGAGGCATCGGTGTTGACGCTCTTGTACTCCAGCTTTTCCGCGTCATAGGACAGAACAAAGCGGTAGGCATTGTAGGTGTCGGAGACGGTCAGCTTGACCTGTGCGTTTTCATCGATGCCGACGGTCGCGGGCGCTGCCGTGAGCGCAACAGAGTAGGCCGCGGACGCGGGCTTGACCTTGACGGAGACGCTGCCGCCGTCATGACCGGTACGGATCGGCTGAAAGGTCGTATCCATCGCGTTTTCAAACTCGGAGATGAACGCAGCGGTGGTTTCCGCGCTCACATCGCTCTTTGCCGTAAAGACGACCGTGCAGAACGCGCCGGCCTGGACGGTCTGGCCCTCGGAGGTCGGGTCCATCGTGCTCACGTTGACATAGCTGCCCTTGGCGTCTTTTCTGACGATGCTCATCGTGACATAGGGCTGGCCTGCCGCCGTTGTGCAGCTTTTCGGGGTAAAGAGGCTGCTGTCAAAGCGAACCTTATAGGCGATCGTAACAATGTCGTTCAGCGCGTCGCTCATAGACAGCGTCACTGCGACATCCTCGCCTGCCTTGACCGTGGGTTTGTCCACACTCACGTTTGCCGTTATCGCAAAGGCGCTGAGGCTGAGGCTGAGGAGCATACAGACTGCCAGCGCGGCAGACAAAATGCGTTTTTTCATAGAATCAAAATCCTCCTTCTATGACCTGTTGGGATGGTTTACTGGGCCTTGGGGAAGGCGCTGATTTTTCCGCTGTAGAATGCGTAGATCAGGCCCGCATCGATGTTGCTGATCTCGCCGTCGCCGTCTACGTCCGCGCGGGCAAGCTGTTCTTCGGTCAGCTCCGCCTTGCCGTTAAAGTACGCATAGACCAGCGCCGCATCGGTGTTGTCGATCTTGCCGTCGCCGTTCACATCACCGAGCGCGAGCTGCGGCTGCGCCGGGTTCTGCCATGCAAGGACGGGATAGCCGCCGTTGAGGTTCCGGCTGTCCGCCGCAAAGTGCTCACCGAGCGTGGCGGCAAGCGCCTTCATTTCTTCTGCGGTCTTGGCCGTGCCCTTGCCGGTCACGTTATACTTCGGGCTCTCGCCGGAGAGCGTGCCCGCAAGATAATAGCTGTTTACATAGCTCTCCTCCTTCGACGAAGCGCTCACGCCGCCGATGTAGGAGGCTGTGCCGCCGGAGCCGGTGACCGTGCCGATGCTGTAGCAGTTCGTCATGGTTGCCGTCTGCGAAGAGTAAGAGCTTGCGCCGCCGCAGATGCCGCCGAGGAAACACTCGTTGGCAGAGCCCGTGGCGATGCTGCCGGTTGCATAGCAGTCGGTGATCTTCGAGCCGCTCGCCGCATAGCCCGCGATGCCGCCTGCATGCTTATTGCTGGTGACGTTCACCGTGCTGAAGCACTGGGAGATCTCCGCGCCGCCGTAGAGATAGCCTGCGATGCCGCCCGCCTGCGCATTGCTTCTGGCGGTGCAGGTCACATTGCCGGTGACGCCCAGCTTTGTGACGAGCGCGCCGCTGCTCAGATAACCGAACAGGCCGACCGGGTAGCTGGTGCTGTCAATGTAGAGGTTATGAACCACATGGCCGTCGCCGTCGAATCTGCCGGCGTATTTCTTGACGGGCGTCCATGCAAAGCCGGACAGCTCAATGTCCGCCGTCAGTCTGGCGGCGAGTCCCTGCTGGCCGCCGGTGACGGTCTTTGCAAACCATGCAAGCTCCGCCGCGGTGCCGATCAGATATGTGCCGCTTTCATCCTTCTGCGGCTCGGTCTCGGTCTTGCCGTCCCACGCATTCTCGCCGCAGGCCGGCATGGCCGCAGTCTGAACGGTCAGGACGCCGTCTGCAACGCGCTCTGCGTCCGCGCTGCCAAGCGAGAACGTGCCGCGCGTGACGACATAGCCGTCCTTTGTCAGAACGTAGGCATATCTGCCGTAGCCGAGGGTGTAGAGGCCGCTTTCCGCCTCATACGTCTTGCCGTCTGCATCGCTCAGCGTGACCGCCACGCCGGAGAGCGTCTCGCCCGTCTCAGACGGAACGCTCAGTCTGACGCTGTAGGTGACCTTGCGGCTGACCGTGACGGCCGCGTCTGCATAGTGGTTCATGTAGTAGTTCACGGTCACGGCATTGAAGTTCGTGCCCACGCCGCTGTCCGTCATGTTGTACAGGAACGCAAACGGGTTTGCCGCCGAGTACATCGAGCCGTAGGTGTAGCCGTTCGTGAAGGTGCAGGTGGCCGTGTCCTTGCCGTCCTCGAACGCCACATCCTCGGGAATCGTGACGGTGACGGTGGCGTTATCCATCTTCTGATACTGGCCGAGCGTACCCTCAAACTTCGTCTCACCGGCATAGTAGGTCGGCTTAAAGATCGTCGGGTTAAAAATGCCGGAGACCTTGTTGACCGCGCGGTACATGCCGCTGAAGCTCAGCTTCACGCGGT
>OLYM01001199.1_pt1 | contig 10214 bp, 7 predicted proteins | sample 1673691 | NCBI WGS metagenome assembly OLYM01 (sample SAMEA103958123, study PRJEB25191) | human gut metagenome | reverse complement strand
TGTCGCTTTCGAGCGGCACGCGCATCTGCCGCGCCCTGCGTGAGCGCGGCCATCAGGCTGTGCTGGTGGATATGTTTTTGGGGCTTGAGGGCTATGCGGGCGCGCCGGAGAGCATTTTCGACGCGCCGGACGGCCTGTGCGGCGATTTTTCCGTCGCCCGTGAGGAGCCGGATCTCGACGCCGTCCGCGCGAGCCGGAAGGACAAGAGCGAAAATATCTTCGGCAAGGACGTTCTGCGCGTCTGCGCCATGGCGGACGTCGTGTTCATCGCGCTCCACGGCGCCTGCGGCGAGGACGGACGGGTGCAGGCGGCGTTCGACCTGCTCGGCATCCCCTACACCGGCTCGGGCTACCTCGGCAGCGCCATCGCCATGGACAAGGACCTCACCAAGCGCCTCGTCGCGCCCTACGTCACCACTGCGAAATGGCGCGCGCTGAAGTACACGGCGGACGAGATCGACGCCATCGCCGACGAAACGGAGCTGCCCTGCGTCGTCAAGCCCAACGCCAACGGCTCGTCCATCGGCGTGACGATCGCGCACACGCGCGGCGAGGTCGCCGCTGCGCTGACCGAGTGCCTGCGCTTCGGCGCGCAGGTCGTCATCGAGCAGTACATCCACGGCCGGGAGCTGCAGGTCGGCATTCTCGACGGCAAGGCGCTGCCCGCCATCGAGATCATTCCCAAGACCGGCTTTTACGATTACGCCAACAAGTATCAGGCGGGAGCCGCCGAGGAGGTCTGCCCCGCGCCCATTCCCGCGGAATGGGAGGAAAAGCTCCGCAGCGCGACCGAGACCGTGTTCCGCGTGCTGGAGCTGAGCGTCTATTCCCGCGCGGACTTCATCGTCACCGAGGACGGCACGCCCTATTTCCTGGAGATCAACACCCTCCCGGGCATGACGCCGACCTCGCTCGTGCCGCAGGAGGCCGCCGCCGCCGGCATCGGCTACGGCGAGCTGTGCGAGCGCATCGTGACAAGCTCCCTGCGGGCGCGGAAGGAGGGGAGAGCATGAGAAGGCTGACCGTTTCCGAGCTGCTGACCGCCACGGGCGGCACGCTTCTCGCGGGCGGCGCGAGCGCCGCCGTGACCTCCGTTTCCACCGACAGCCGCAAGGCAGGCGAGGGCGCGCTCTTTATCCCGCTCACCGGCGAGCGCTTCGACGGACACGACTACATCGACAAGGCGCTCGCGCTCGGCGCGGCGGGCTGCCTGTGCGCGAGGACGCCCGCGGCGTTCCTGCCCGATAAATTCTACATCGCCGTCCCCGATACGCGCCTTGCGCTCAAGGCGCTCGCGTCGTGGTACCGCGGGCAGTTCAACATCCCCGTTGTCCAGATCACCGGCTCGGTCGGCAAGACCACGACGAAGGAAATGATCGCCTCGGTCGTGTCGCAGAGGTACCGCACGCTCAAAACGGCGGAGAACTTCAACAACGACATCGGCACGCCGCTCACGCTGCTCGGCTTGGACGACACCTGTGAGGCCGCCGTCATCGAGACCGGCATGGATCATTTCGGCGAGATCCGCTATCTCGGCGAGATGGTGCGCCCGCACATCGCCGTCATCACGAACATCGGCGACGCGCATATCGAGTTTTTAGGCTCGCGCGAGGGCATTCTGAAGGCTAAGAGCGAGATCTTTGAAAACCTCGACGCCGACGGCGTCGCTATCCTCAACGGCGATGACGCGCTGCTCGACACGGTAGCCCTCCCGCAGCGCATCGTCCGCTGCGGCGAGAGCGCGCACGCGGACGTCCGCGTTTCCGCGCTGCGCGACCGCGGCATTGACGGCATCGCCTGCACCGTGACCACCGAGCGCGCAGAGTATCAGCTCAATATCCCCGCCCCCGGGCGGCACATGATCTACGCCGCGTCGCTCGCGGTCGCGGTCGGTGAGGAGCTGGGTCTGTCGGTCCCCGAGATCGAGCGCGGCGTCGCGCTCTATGAGCCCGCCGGTTCGCGGATGCGCGTCCACCGCCTCAGCGGCGACCGCCGCCTGCTCGACGACTGCTACAACGCCAACCCGCAGTCCATGTCCGCGGCGCTGCGCGTGCTCGCGGCGAGCGAGGGCAAGAAGATCGCCGTGCTCGGCGACATGAAGGAGCTCGGCGAGCTGACGGAGTCCGCGCACCGCGCGATGGGCGAGCTGTGCGCTCTGCTCGGCATCGACCGCGTCATCGCTGTCGGCGAGTACGCCCGCGGCATCGCGGACGCCGCGCACGAGAGCGCCGCATGGTATCCCGACGCGGAGAGCGCGGTCGACGCGGCGAGAGCCGCGTTCACGGAGGGCAGCGTCCTGCTGTGCAAGGCGTCGCACTCCATGCACTTAGAGAAGATCGTAGAGGAATTGCTCAAGACAACATGATCGAGATCAGCGTAACGGGACTTCAAAAGTCCTTTGATTTGGAAAAGAAAATACTGGACGGACTGACCTTTCAGATCAACTCCGGCGAGCGTGTCGGTCTGCTCGGCAAGAACGGCGCGGGCAAGACGACACTCTTTCGCATCCTCACGGGCGAGATCGACTACGACGCCGGCGAGGTCGCCATCGCGTCGGACCGCCGCGTCGGGCTGATCTCGCAGATACCGGTCTACCCGGCGGGCTATACGGTGGAGGACGTGCTGCAATCCGCCTTCGAGCGCATGAGGCGCATGGCCGACGAGATGGAGCGGCTCTCCGCGCAGATGGCGAACGGCGACGAATCCGAGGAGACGCTGCGCCGCTACGGCGAGCTGTCCGCCCGCTTTGAGGGCCTCGGCGGCTACGACACCGCCACCGCCGTCAACAAGGTGGCCAACGGCCTGTCCATTCCCGCGGATATGCGCACGCGGCTGTTCGACACGCTCTCCGGCGGCGAAAAGACGCGCGTGAACCTCGGCCGCCTGATTTTGGAGGACACGGACATTCTGCTGCTCGACGAGCCGACGAACCACCTCGACCTCCACGCCATCGAGTGGCTGGAGGAATACCTTGCCTCGTTCAAGGGCACGGTCGTCGCCATCTCGCACGACCGCTATTTTCTCGACCGCACCATCACCCGCGTCATCGAAATTCTGGACGGCCACGCGGAGTTCTACAACGGCAACTACAGCTTCTACGCCGTGGAGAAGGAGCGCCGCTATCTGGAGAAAATGCGGCAGTATGAGAAGGAGCAGGCCAAGATCAGGCAGCTCGAGGCCGCGGCGGACAAGCTGCACCTGTGGGCGTTCATGGGCAACGACGCGCTGCACAAGCGCGCGTTTTCGATGGAAAAGCGCATCGAGCGGATGCGCACGACGGACAAGCCCACGCGCGAGAAGAAGATGACCGCGCAGTTCCGGAGCAGCGAATTTCTCGGCGACGAGGTGCTGACGCTCAAGGGCGTCGGCAAGTCCTTCGGCGAGCGGACGCTGTTCTCCGGCGTGGACCTCAAGGTCGCCGGCGGCGAGCGCATCGCGCTCATCGGCGACAACGGTACGGGAAAATCCACGCTCATCAAGATGATCATGGGCGAGGAGTACCCCGACGAGGGCCGCATCAAGCTCGGCCCCTCGACGAAGATCGCCTACCTGCCGCAGATCATTCACTTCGACGTGCCGCAGCGCAATCTTGTGGACACGATGCTTTATTCCAAGCGGGACATCACGCCGCAGAAGGCGCGCGACCGTCTGGCGGCGTTCCACTTCCGCGGAGAGGACGTGTTCAAGTCTGTTTCCGTGCTCTCCGGCGGCGAGCAGAGCCGCCTGCGGCTGTGTATGCTGATGGACGACGAGGTGAACTTTCTCATTCTCGACGAGCCGACCAACCACCTCGACATCGCCTCGCGCGAGTGGATCGAGGAGGCGGTGGAGGCCTTCGACGGGACGCTGCTGTTCGTCAGCCACGACCGCTACTTCATCAACCGCTTCGCCACCCGCGTCTGGGAGCTGGAGGAGCAGAGAATCACCGACTACCCGATGGGCTTCGCCCGCTACCGCAAAATAAAGGCGGAGCAGCCGGCGAAAAAGGCAGAGCCGGAAAAGACAGTAAAGGAAAAGAACCTTACGGAAAAGCCGCCGCGCGGCAATAAAAATCAGCAGGCGGCACGCCGCCAGCTGACCATCTGCGAGCGCGAGATCGCGCAGCAGGAGGAGGCGCTCGCCGCGCTGGACGCGCGGCTGGAGGAAGCCGCGTCCGACTATGAGAAATACAGCGCGCTCTACGCCGAAAAGGAGGCGCAGGAGCAGAAGCTCACAGAGCTGATGGAGCGCTGGGAGGCGCTCGCCGCCGAGGCGGGCGAATAGGAAAGAGAGAAGCGGCAGGGACGAAAACACGCGAGCGGGGAGGTCGGGACATGAGAGAAAAATGGAAGGCACTCACAAAGCGGGAGCGGCGGCTGTTTGCGGCGGCGCTCGTTTTCCTCGCGTCGGCGGTGCTGCTGCGCTTCGTTCCGGGACTGCGCTTTTCCGCCCTCCTCTGCCTGTGTGCCGCGGCGGTGCTGTTCATTTTCTATCTGCTGGAGCATTTTGCACGGCGTGGGTATCGCGCTGCGGCGTGGTGCGAGCTTGCGCTGATCGCTGTGCTTTTACTGGGATTTTCCCTGTTTACCGTGCTGGAAACGATGGTCGTCCGCGGTTCGTTCGCAGACGAGTCCGACGCGCCGGTGAGCGCGGTCATCGTGCTCGGCGCGGGCGTGAACGGCGAAACGCCGTCGCTCACGCTGCGCACGCGCATTGACGCCGCGGCAGCCTATCTGGAGGAGCACCCCGACGTGCCGGTGGTCCTCTCCGGCGGACAGGGGCCGGGCGAGGCCATCACCGAGGCCGAGTGTATGCGCCGCGCGCTGGTGCGCCGCGGCGTGGACGAGAGCCGGCTGTACCCGGAGGAGCGCTCCACCAGCACGCAGGAGAACCTGCGCTACTCGCGGGCGATACTCGAGGAGCTGGGCGTTGATCCGGCGCGGCGCGTCGCCATCGTCACCTCGGACTTCCACCTCTGCCGCGCGCGGCTGATGTGGGGCGGCGATACCGCCGCCGTGCCGGCGCATCTGCCCTCCGCGCTCTACTTTCAATGCCTGACCGTCAATTACTTTATCCGCGAGGCCTTCGGCCTTGCCGCCTATTTTGTCTACGGAGGTTAACGATGAACAAGGATATTCTGTGCTTGTATTACTCCCGCACGGGACACACAAAATTTGCCATGGAGGAGATCGCTGCCGCGCTTGACTGCGAGTGCGTGGAGATGCGCGACCGCGTGGACCGCGACGGCGCCATCGGCTGGCTGCGCTGCGGACTGGACGCCATGCGCCGCCGTACCCGCGCGATGGAGCCGTTTGATACGCGCCGCGCCTTACAGGACTACCGGCTCGTCATTCTCGGCACGCCCATCTGGGCGGGACGCTGCTCGAGCATCGCGCGCGGCTTCCTCAAGCGCCGCGGGCTGGAGGTGCAGAACATCGCCTATGTCGTCGTCCACGGCAGCGAGGAGCTGTATAAGGATGTGTGCGACCAGATGGACCAGTACGTCGACCACCCCCACGTGGCGGACGTCTCGCTGCGCATCGGCTCGGCGGGCTATCACTTCTGGCGCGACGAGTTCATCCGCAATGTGACGAACTACATGACGGCGGAGAACTGAAGCAATGTGGGAGAAGCTGGAACAGATCGCGCGCCGCTGCGCGGAGATCGGAGAGCTGCTGACCGTGCCGGAGATCTACGGCGACGCGAAGGAGCTGCGGAGGCTCACGCAGGAGCAGAAGGAGCTTGAGCCGGTCGCGCAGTGCTACGAGGACTATCGCCGCGCGGAGCGGACCATCGCCGAGGCGACGGAGCTGCTCTCCGATGCCGAGCTGCGCGACATGGCGCAGGAGGAGCTGCGGCAGGCGAAGGCGGACAAGGAGCGGCTTTATGAGGAGCTGCGCGTGCTGCTCCTGCCGCGCGACCCGAACGACGGGAAAAACGTCATCATGGAGCTGCGCGGCGGCGTGGGCGGCGAGGAGAGCGCGCTCTTCGCGGCGGACCTCTACCGTATGTACTCCATGTACGCCGAAAAGCACGGCTGGAAGATCGAGCTTTTGAACTACAACGACACGGAGCTGGGCGGTGTAAAGGAAGCTGACTTTATCCTAAACGGCGCGGGTGCGTGGTCAAGACTGAAGTTTGAAAGCGGCGTCCACCGCGTGCAGCGCGTACCGGAGACGGAGAGCGGCGGGCGCGTCCACACCTCCACCGCCACGGTCGCGGTGCTGCCGGAGATGGAGGAGGTCGACGTCGACCTCCGGCCGGAGGACATCGAGATGCAGGTCTACCGCTCCTCGGGCGCGGGCGGACAGCACGTCAACAAGACGAGCTCCGCCGTGCGGCTGATCCACAAGCCGACGGGAATCGTCGTGGCGTGTCAGGAGGAGCGTTCGCAGGTGCAGAACCGCGCGAAGTGTATGCAGATGCTTGCGAGCAAGCTCTATGAAATGGAGCGTGAGCGTGTGGAGAGCGCCGTGACGAACGAGCGCCGCGCGCAGGTCGGCACCGGGATGCGCAACGAGCGCATCCGCACCTACAACTTCCCGCAGAACCGCGTCACCGACCACCGCTTGACGGGGGACAGCAAGAATTTCAACATCGACGCCGTCATCAACGGCGACCTTGACCCGATCATTGACGCGCTGACCATGCAGGCGCAGGCAGAAAAGCTGCGCGAGAGCACGGAGAGCTGAGCGCTTCAGACGCACAGAAGGGGGAACCTTTTTGAACACCCGATACTTTACCATCACCGATCCTGCGCGGGAGAGCGCGGCGGTCGAACAGGCCGCGGACATTCTGCGCCGCGGCGGGCTGCTCGCCATCCCGACCGAGACGGTCTACGGCCTCGGCGCGGACGGACTGAACGCGGACGCCGTGCGGCACATTTTTGAGGCCAAGGGCCGCCCGCAGGATAACCCGCTCATCCTGCACATCCCCGACGCGAGCTGGCTCGCGCGCTACTGCAAGGACGTGCCGGAGACGGCGTACCGCCTTGCCGGGCGCTTCTGGCCCGGGCCGCTGACGATGATACTGCCGAAGGCGGACTGCGTGCCGCTCGTCACCACCGGCGGGCTGGACACCGTCGGGATGCGCTGCCCCGACCACGCGGTGACGCGCGCGATCATCGCGGCCTCCGGCGTTCCGGTCGCCGCGCCGAGCGCCAACACCTCGGGCCGCCCGAGCTGTACGACCGCCGCGCATGTCCGCGAGGACATGGACGGCAGGATCGACGGCGTGGTGGACGGCGGGCCCTGCCGCGTGGGTGTGGAATCGACCATCATCGACTTGACCTGCACGCCGCCGCGTCTGCTGCGCCCGGGCGGACTGCCGCTCGAGGAGCTGCGCGCCGTGCTCGGCGAGGTGGCGGTGGATAAGGCGGTCACGCAGCAGATGGCGGCGGGGGAGAGGCCCCGCGCACCGGGCATGAAGTACCGCCATTATGCGCCGAAGGCTCCCGTCACGGTCGTCACCGGCTCGCCCCGCGCGAGCGCGCGGCGGCTGCTTGCCGAGATCGGCGCGCGGGACGGCGTGATCTGCTTCGACGAGTTCGCGCCGCTCTTCGCGGGACACATCGTTCACCGGCTCGGCGCGAGCGGCGATAAGCTCGCGCAGTCGCAGCACGTTTTTGATGCGCTGCGCACCTTCGACGCGACCGACGTGCCCGCCATCTGGGCGCAGTGCCCCGACAGCGCGGGGCTTGGCCTCGCCGTCGGCAACCGGCTGAAAAAGGCCGCCGGCTTCCACACGGAGGAGGCGGACGGCGCCTTTGTCCTCGGCATCACCGGCGGCACCGGCGCGGGCAAGACGACGCTGCTGCACGCACTGGAAAGGCGCGGCGCGCTGGTGCTCGACTGCGACGCGGTGTATCACGAAATGCTCCGGACCGACGCGCCGCTGCGCGCCGACCTGACCGCCGCGTTCGGCGATGTCTTCGCCCCCGACGGCGGATTGGACCGGCAAAAGCTGGGCAATATAGTTTTCGGCGACGCCGGCGCGCTTGCGCAGCTCGACGCCATCATCTTCCGCCATCTGCCCCGCGCGCTCGCGCGGCGCATGGAGGAAAGCGGCGCGCGGCTCATCGCGCTCGACGCCATCAAGCTCGTGGAGAGCGGCCTCGGCGCGCTCTGCGACGTGACCGTCGCGGTCACCGCGCCGGAGGAGGTGCGCGTGCGCCGCATCATGACGCGCGACGGCATCTCCGAGGACTACGCCCGCGCCCGTGTGCGTGCGCAGCGCAGCGAGGAGGCGTTCCGCGCGGACTGCGACGCGGTCTTTGAAAACAGCTATCCGACTCCCACGCAGGCGTCGCTTGCCGCGGAGGAGTTTCTGGATACCATTATTAAAAAATCCAAGGAGGAATGAACCATGGCAGAGAAGAAAAAGAACGAGTGGGCGGAGAAGCTCGCTTATGCGCCCAAGAACGGCTATGAGCGCCTGAGCGCTGAGGAGGAGCGGGCGATGCACGCCTACTGCGAGGACTACAAGGATTTCCTTGACCACGGCAAGACCGAGCGGCTGTGCGTGGAGCACTGCATCGAGCTGGCCAGCGCGCGCGGCTTCGTGCCCTACGAGAAGGGCATGGCGCTCAAGACGGGCGATAAAGTCTACTATAACAACAGGGGTAAAGCAATTATGCTTGCGGTCATCGGCGAGCAGGACCTCAGCCACGGCGCGAACATCGGCGCGGCGCACACCGACGCGCCCCGCCTGGACCTCAAGCCCCGCCCGCTCTACGAGGAGTCCGAGCTGGCGTACTTTAAGACGCACCACTATGGCGGCATCCGCAAGTACCACTGGGTGACCATCCCGCTCGAGCTGCACGGCGTGGTCGTGCGCGGCGACGGTTCCACGGTCGCCGTCCACATCGGCGCGGACGAGGGCGACCCGCAGTTCATCATCAACGATCTGCTGCCGCACCTCGGCCGCGAGCAGGGCAAAAAGCCGCTCAACGAGGCCATTCCCAGCGAGAGCCTGAACCTGCTCGTCGGTGGACGTCCGCTCGCGGGCGAGGACTGCTCGGACCGCTTCAAGCTCAACGTCCTCAAGCTCCTCAACGAGAAATACGGCATCGTGGAGGAGGATCTTATCTCCGCCGAGCTGGAGGTCGTGCCCGCCGGCAAGGCGCGCGACATCGGCTTCGACCGCAGCTTCATCGCCTCCTACGGTCACGACGACCGCGTGTGCGCCTACGCGGAGCTTGCGGGCATCTTTGACGCGAAGAGTCCGAAGCGCACCGCCGTGTGCATCTTCGCGGACAAGGAGGAGATCGGCTCCGAGGGCGTTTCCGGTATGCTTTCGCAGGCGTTTGACAAGTTCATGGCGGACCTGTGCGAGGCGCAGGGCGTCGCGCTGCGCGACTGCCTGGCAAACTCCTTCTGCCTGAGCGCGGACGTGACCGCCGCCTACGACCCGAACTTTGCCGACGTGTACGATAAGCGCAACGCCGCCTTTGTCAACTACGGCGTGGGTCTTTGCAAGTACACCGGCGCGGGCGGCAAGTCCGGTGCCTCCGACGCCTCTGCCGAGGTCGTGGGCCGCGCGCGTAAGCTGCTCAACGACAACGGCGTGTTCTGGCAGATGGCCGAGCTCGGCAAGACGGACGCGGGCGGCGGCGGCACGGTCGCCAAGTTCATGGCGCAGCGCAACATCGACACGCTCGACGCGGGCGTTCCGGTGCTGTCGATGCACGCGCCGTATGAAACGGTCGCCAAGCTCGACTGCTACATGACCTACAAGTGCATGAAGGCCATCTTTGAGCAGGCGTAAGAAAATATTCTGAGATTCCGAGAAGCGCTCTCCCACGTGCCGTGGGAGGGCGTTTTCTGCCAAAAAGTCATACAATGTTGAACAAATTGTAAAGTTTCCTGCGGTTTTGCTTGCATAAGCGAGCGCGGCGTGATAAGCTGTCATAACGCTTATTGCAAAGGATCAGAAAGGGAAGAGAGTCATGCTCCAGTTATTCACCGATACGTCCGCGAACCTGCCGGTCGCGCTGACGAAGCAACACCACATCACCGTCGTGCCGTTTTCCTACACGGTGGATGGAAAGGAGACGGACTATCCCGATGATGTGGATTTCGACGGCGCGGCGTTCTACGGCGCGATGCGCCGCGGCGCGGTCGTCAAGACCTCAATGGTCAATCCCGACCTGATGGCGAACTACTTTGAACGTGCGCTCTCTCAGGGCGACGATGTGCTCTACGTCGGTATGTCCGGCGGCATCAGCGGCACGGCGC
>OLYM01001189.1_pt1 | contig 10239 bp, 10 predicted proteins | sample 1673691 | NCBI WGS metagenome assembly OLYM01 (sample SAMEA103958123, study PRJEB25191) | human gut metagenome | reverse complement strand
CCAAGCTGGCCCCCCAGAGCGCCTACCCCAAGTGCCAGCTCTGCGTGGAGAACGAAGGCTATGCAGGCCGGATGAATCATCCCGCCCGTGAGAACCACCGCATCATCCCGCTGACCATCAACGGCAGCGCGTGGAATCTGCAGTACAGCCCCTATGTCTACTACAACGAGCACTGCATCGTGTTCAACAGCCAGCACACCCCCATGAAGATCGAGCGGGCCACCTTCCGCAAGCTGCTGGATTTCGTGGGCCTGTTCCCCCACTATTTCGTGGGCAGCAATGCAGACCTGCCCATTGTGGGCGGCAGCATCCTGAGCCACGACCACTTCCAGGGCGGTCACTATGAGTTCGCCATGGCCAAGGCCCCCATCGAGAAGAGCTGGGTGTTCCCCGGCTTTGAGGATGTGGAAGCCGGCATCGTCCACTGGCCCATGAGCTGCATCCGCCTGACCTGTGCGGATGACGAACGTCTGGTGGAGCTGGCCGACAAGATCCTGACCGCATGGCGCGGCTATACCGACGAGGCAAGCTTCATCTTTGCCGAGACGGACGGCGAACCCCACAACACCATCACTCCCATTGCCCGGGTGCGGGATGGCAGATATCAGCTGGATCTGGTCCTGCGCAACAACATCACCACCCCGGAGCACCCGCTGGGGGTCTACCATCCCCACGCAAAGCTCCACCACATCAAAAAGGAGAACATCGGCCTGATCGAGGTCATGGGTCTGGCAGTCCTTCCCAGCCGCCTGAAGCAGGAGCTGTTCGATCTGGCAGATATGCTGGTGGCCCGGGTGCCTGCCGAGCAGTACCCCGAAGCCCTGCAGAAGCACGCCGCATGGGCACAGGAGATCCTGGCCCGCCATCCTGAGCTGAACAGCGACAGCGTCCACCTGATCCTGCAGGATGAGGTAGGCCAGGTGTTCGCGCAGGTGCTGGCAGATGCCGGTGTCTACAAGCTGGATGAAGCCGGCCGCGCCGGTTTCGTGCGGTTCCTCGAAAGTGTAAAGTAACCACCACAGGCCAGCGGTGATTCCCCACGCAAGTGAGTACGGGTTGCGGCTCCCAGCGTCTGCTTCGTGCAATTGCACTCGCATCCTGCTGGCCGCGGCCCCAACAACAGCTTCCTACATCCGCCACTGGCGGCGGTCGCTGTTGTTGCAGTCCATTTCATCGCCCGCTGGCCTGCTTCCCGGGAGGTTTTTATGCCCTATACTTTAGAAGTCTGTGTAGACAGTGTCGCAAGCGCCCTTGCGGCAAAGCGGGGCGGGGCCGACCGGCTGGAGCTGTGCGCCGACCTGATCATCGGCGGCACCACGCCCAGCCTTGCGCTGGTGCGGCAGGTCAAGGCCGAGACCGGCCTGCCGGTGCGTGCCCTGCTGCGGCCCCGATTCGGTGATTTCTGCTACGACCGCTATGAGCTTACCCAGATGGCCGAGACCGCCGCAGCGCTGGTGCAGGCGGGTGCGGACGGCATTGTGACCGGTGTGCTGACCCCGGAGGGAGAACTGGACGTGGACGCACTGCATCCCATCTACGCGGCCGCCCGGGCCGCTGCAAAGGCCGCTGGCCGTCCGGTCGTCTGCACCCTGCACCGCGCCTTTGATGTCTGCAAAGACCCCTTTGCGGCGCTGGAAGCGGCCAAAGCGCTGAACCTTGGTACCATCCTGACCAGCGGGCAGGCCGCCAGCGCCCCGGCAGGCGCTTCCCTGCTCCGTCGGCTGGTGGAAGCCGCCGGGCCTGATCTTGAGATCCTGGTGGGTGCGGGCGTGACCCCGGCCAATCTTCCGGCTCTGGCAGCCGAGACAGGCGCGCACGCCTTCCACATGTCCGGCAAGCAGGTGCTGGACAGCCGGATGACCTTCCGGCGGGAAGGTGTTCCCATGGGCCTGCCCGGCTTCTCCGAGTTTGAGGTCTGGCAGACCAGCGAGGAGACCATCCGTGCCGCGCGGCGGGTCCTGAACGAATTATAATCCATAAAACGACCCCGGAAAGCTGCAGTCAAGCTTTCCGGGGTCGTTTGTTGATCATCGCTTTTTTCTGGCAGCCGGCCTCCTGCGTTTCCGGGGCAGCATGGCATACACATACCCAAAGGCTGTGCCGCACACACCGCCCACGATGTGCATGAAGTTCGCCACATTATCGTGCGCAAAGATGATATCATACACCTGCTGGCCCAGATACAGTGCCGCCACCAGCAGCATGGTCACCGGGATGCCGCCGGAGAAGCCCGACAGCGATGCCAGCATGATGAGCATGAACACGATGCCCGAAGCCCCCAGCAGGGCGGTATGGGGGAAGAGCACACACTGCAGAACACCCGAGATGAGCGCCGTGAGCAGGATGCCCTTGAGCAGGGGGCCGCTGCCATATTTTTCTTCCATCGGCGGGCCGATGACCAGCAGCAGGAGCATATTGTTCAGGAAATGATCCCAGCTGGCATGGCCCAGCACATGGCCGAAGAGCCGGATGTAAAACAGCGGGTCTTTCAGAGAACCGCGATAGACGCAGAACAGGTGCTTTGTGGTCCAGCCGCCTGTCCACTGCCCCAGGAACAAAGCCCCCAGGGAGAGCAGAAAAAAGGTCAGGATCACCGGCGAATTGTATTGCAGCTGCAATGTAAGCTTGGGACGTTTCGTAAGCGTTTCATCCTTTCAGCGCCCGCTCTTGCACGGACGGAATTTAAGGATATTATAGCATTTATGCCAGATACGGGTCAAGCAGGGCATCCACCGTTTTGTTCCGCTTGGGAGCGGGCTTGTGCACGGCACGGCCGCGGCAGACCACCAATTCCAGCTGGCGCAGGGCAGTCAGGTCGTCCAGCGGGTTCTTCCGGGTCACGATGAAATCAGCGCTCTTCCCCGCTTCAATGGAGCCGGTCACATCCCCCACACCGGCCAGCCGGGCATTGCGCAGGGTGGCCGTGTGGAGGGCAAACTGGCTGCTCACGCCGCAGTATTTGTGGAAGTAGCACAGCTCCCGCCAGAAATCATACTGTGTGACGTAGGGGCAGCCCACGTCATTGCCCAGACCCACCGGAATGCCGTTGGCAAGGGCCGTTCTGGCACTTTCCACCACGCCGTCAAAGACGATCCTGCCATTGTACTGGTCCTTCTCGGAAGCGCCGGAAATGGCCGGGTCAAACAGTGCATAAGGCAGCGCCGGGGAGATGGTGGTGCAGACGAAAGCACCCCGCTCCTTGTAGAGCCGGATGGTCTCCTCATCCATCTTTGCGCCATGCTCGATGGAGTCCACGCCGTTTTCCAGCGCCACCTTCACCCCCTCGGGCGATTCGGTGTGGGCAGCCACGGGATAACCCAGCCTGTGGGCTTCATCACAGACGGCCCGGACCATCTCAGGCTTCATCTTCAGCTCGCCGGGGGTGCCCTTTTGGGTGGCATCCAGCACGCCGCCCGTGATCATCAGCTTGACCAGATCCACCCCCTGTTCACCGGCCCTGCGGAGCTGGGCCAGCGCTTCGGCATTGTTGTGGGCCGCCACCGCCACCGAGCCTGCCATGTGCCCGCCGGGCACCGAGATGCCCTCGTTGGCGGCAAGGATGCGGGGAGCCAGGATCTTCCCCTTTGCCGCGTCGTCCCGGCAGCGGGTATCGAAATCTGCCAGACCGCCCACGGTGCGGATGGTGGTCACGCCGCCCAGCAGTTCCAGCTTGGCGTAACTGCACACCAGCCGGTAGGCCACCGCCCGGGTCAGGCCATTGCTCAGGATCCTGCGCACCAGTGCGGCGTTATCCCGGGGCTTTGCGCTGGGCTTGCCGTTGCCCGCCAGATGGACATGCAGGTTGATGAGGCCCGGCATCAGGTAGCCGCCCTTAAGGTCCACCTTCTCGTACCCCTCACAGGGGGCGGTATCCTCCACGATGGCGGTGATCTTCTCCCCGTCCACCAGCACCATCTTGTGCGCCACCGGTTCCATCTGTTCGGTGCCGTCCAGCAGGATGCAGTTGAAATAGGCTCGTTTCATCCGTATTCTTCCCTTTCCATTCCGGCGCAGGCCGTTTTCTTTCAGTATATCACGTTTGCAGAAGCGATAAAAGACATCTGTCGTGTTTTTTCTTCTGCCTCCTGCATTGACATTTCCCGCCCCGGTGGGTACACTTATAAGGTATTCTTTTCTGAAAGGGGGCCCCGCCGTGGCAACGGAAGCCAAACTGCGTCAGCTGGCAGACCGCGGCTGTCCGGTCTACTATTTCTATTCCAGCGAGCGGTATCTTGTCCGGCAGGCGGTGTCTGCCGCCGTCCGGATACTGAGCGCTGACACGGATGAGGAGACCACCGTGCTGGACGGTGCCGCGCCCGAGATCGAGCAGCTCATCATGGCGGCGGGCACCATCTCCTTCTTTGGCACCCGGCGCGTGGTGGTGCTGCCCGAGCTTGACCCTGCCGCCTACAGTGACAAGGATCTGGAGGAGCTGTGCAGCACCCTTGCCAGCCTGGAAAATGCCGTGGTAGTGCTGGGCAGCGTGTTCGAGCTGGAGCGCAGCAAGCTCAAGACCGGCAAGCGGGCACAAAAGCTGATTGCTGAATGCAAGAAGCTGGGCTTTGCCGAGGAGCTCTCCAAACCCAAGCCCTATGAGCTGAAGATGATGCTGATTGAGCGGGCTAAGGCGCAGGATACCACCCTGCCTGAGGGCGCTGCCGCAGCCCTGCTGGAGCGGTGCGGCGAAGATCCCTTTCTGCTGGAAAATGAGGTAGACAAGCTCTGTGCCCTTTCCGGCTACCAGACCGTTACCGCCGCCATGGTGGCTGAGATGGGCACCGTGAGCCTTGAAGCGGATGTGTTTGAGATGATCCGGATGATCACCGCCAAGAACGCCACCGGTGCCTGCAAAAAGCTGCAGACCCTGCTGCGCTTACAGCAGGAGCCCATTGCCATCACCGGCGCAATGATCGGCAGCTATGTGGACCTGTACCGGGTCAAGCTGGGTGCTTCCAAACGGAAGAGCTACGCCGCTGTGTTCAAGGATTTCGGCTACAAGGGCAGCGACTACCGGCTCAAGCGCTCCGCCGAAACGGCATCGCATTACACACTGGGCCAGCTGGAGACCTGCCTGCAGGTGCTGCTGGACCTCGATAAAAGTTTGAAGAGCCAGCCCGTGGATGTGCAGACCCTGCTGGAAGCAGCACTCTGCCGTCTGGCGCTGGCGGGGAGCGGACGATGAGTGAACGAGAACTGCTGCACACCGACCGGGTGCTGGTGGTGGAGGGCAAATACGATGCCGCCCGCCTTTCCCACCTGACCGATGCCATGATCCTGCTGACAGACGGCTTTGGCATCTACAAGGACAAAAAACGCCAGCAGCTGCTGAAAACCCTGGCGAAGAAAAACGGCCTGATCCTCTTCACCGATTCCGATGCCGCCGGGTTCCGCATCCGCACCTACATCACCAATCTGGTGGGGGCAGAAAACGTGGTGCAGGCCTATGTGCCCGCCATCCATGGCAAGGAAAAGCGGAAGCCCCAGCCCGGCAAAGAAGGCCTGCTGGGCGTGGAAGGCGTGGACGATGCCATCGTCCTGCAATGCCTGCGGGATGCACTGGGTGCAGAAGCCGGGGCCGCGCCTGTCCGCCCGGAGGGTCGGCAGATCACCTACACCGACCTGTACAACTGGGGGCTTTCCGGCACCCCGGGCAGTGCCGAGCGGAAATACCAGTTGCTCAACGCGCTGGGCCTGCCGCCCCGGCTCTCCAAAAAGGAGCTGGTGGAGGCGCTGAACCGGCTGTACAGCTTTGAGCAGCTGGATACCCTGCAGGCCGAAATACTCGAAGCACACTGACAGACAAAAAAAGGAGACCGCACCGCGCGGTCTCCTTTTTGCGTTACAGGGCAACATCCAGCGCCATCATCAGGGCAAACCCTGCCACCACGCTGATGACCCCCGCCGGTTCGTCTGCCTCCACGGCTTCCGGGATCATCTCCTGTGCCGTCACGCAGACCATGCACCCGGCGGCAAGGCTCATCAGCCAGGGCAGGGCCGCACTGACCCACCCGGCCAGTGCAAGGGCCAGCAGGCCCCCCAGCGGCTCCACAAGCCCGGAGGCAGCCCCCGCCGCAAAGGCGCGGCGCTTAGACCTGCCCTCCTGCGCCAGCGGCAGACTGACCGCAGCTCCCTCGGGAATGTTCTGCAGCCCGATGCCCAGCGCAAGGGCCAGCGCCCCGCTGATGGCATCCGGTTCTCCCCGCAGGGCCAGCGCGGCAGCAAGGCCCACCACCATGCCCTCGGGCAGGTTGTGCAGGGTGACTGCCAGCACCATCCGCCCACTGCGGCCCGGCCCGGCATTCAGCAGGCGGCCCGCCAGCGTTTCCAGCCGCAAAAGCCCTACCGCACCCAGCAGCAGGCCCACGGCAGGCGGGACCCATGCAGGCAGCGGCCCCTGCTCTGCCCGCTCAATGGCCGGCAAAAGCAGGCTCCATACGCTGGCCGCCAGCATGATGCCCGCCGCCATGCCGCAGAGCATCCGCCGGGTGGCAGGCTCCCCGGTTTTCCGCAGCAGGAACACACCAGCCGCACCGGCTGTGGTGCAGAGCATCGGCAGCAGCAATACCGCCGCCGTCAGGAAAATCTGTTTCAAATCGCACTCCCCCTTTTCCCGGTCTATGCCAGGGCGGCAGGAGGTGTGCAGAGAGCGACCCTAAACAGGATCTTCAAAACAATTTCTGCAAAATTTCCTTGATCTGCTCCAGATCCTCTACAAAATAGATCCCCTGCTGGCGTTCCGGGGACGAGAGCCCCTTTTCGATCATCCGGGCAAGCAGGGCTTTCAGGCCATCGTAGTAACCATTCAGGTTATAGAGGATGCAGGGCGCATCCAGATGCCTGAGCGACACCTTGGACATCACCTCAGCGATCTCCTCCAGTGTGCCGGTGCCGCCGGGAAACGCAATAAACGCATCCCCCAGCGCGATCATCTTTGTTTTGCGCTCAGTCATATCCTTTGTCACGATCAGCTCCGTCAGCCCCTCGTGCTGCAGCTCTCCCTGCACAAAAAACTCCGGCTCCACGCCGGTCACTTCGCCCCCGGCGTTCAGGGTGCTTTCGGCGATCTCTCCCATCAGGCCGCAGCGGGAGCCGCCGTACACCAGGGCGTTCCCGCTCTCCCCGATCCACCGTCCCAGCTCCTGGACCGCCTGCTTCAGGGCCGGATCATTGCCCTCGTTTGCGCCCAGATATACCGTGATGTTCATTGTATTCTCCCCCAGTTTTGTTTTTGCCTTATTTTATCACGCTTTTCTCCGGCAGAAAAGAGGGCGAGCCGGTTTTCCTTGCAAATGCCGCCGGACTGTGCTATGCTGAGAGGAAAAAGGGGGATTTTCCTTATGAAAACAGCATTGACCATTGCCGGAAGCGATTCCAGCGGCGGCGCAGGCATTCAGGCAGACATCAAGACCATGACCGCCAACGGCGTGTTTGCCCTGAGCGCCATCACGGCTCTGACGGCCCAGAACACCACCGGCGTGACCGGCATCTTTGAGACCACACCCGAATTTCTGGCCCAGCAGCTGGATGCGGTGTTCACCGATATCTACCCGGATGCCGTCAAGATCGGCATGGTGTCGTCGTCTGCGCTCATTGAGACCATTGCCGAAAAGCTGCGCCAGTACGATGCAAAACACATCGTGGTCGATCCCGTGATGGTGGCCACCTCCGGCTCCAAGCTGCTGCAGGACAGCGCCATCCAGATCCTGACCGGGCAGCTTCTGCCCATGGCCGAGGTGGTCACGCCCAACATTCCGGAGGCCGAGATCCTGTCCGGCATGACCATCACCGATGCCGCCGGGATGGAGGCCGCTGCAAAGTGCATCAGCGAAAAATACGGCTGTGCCGTGCTCTGCAAGGGCGGCCACAAGGTGAACGATGCCGACGATCTGCTCTGGCGCAACGGCAGCGGCAAATGGTTCCACGGCGAACGCATCGCCAACCCCAACACCCACGGCACCGGCTGCACCCTGTCCAGCGCCATTGCCTCCAATCTGGCAAAGGGCTATCCCCTGGATGCCGCCGTAGAGCGGGCCAAGGCATATATTTCAGGCTGCCTGTCCGCCATGCTCGATCTGGGCAAAGGCTCCGGCCCCATGGACCACATGTTCGCCCTGCGCGGCGAATTCGTGGAGCACTGAGCCACAAAAAAAGGGCGATGATCTCTCATACGCCCCAGAACAGGATTCCCAGTCCCGCCGCCAGTAGGATCATTCCGATGGGCGACGGGGCTTTTTGCGTCCGCTTCTTCCAGACAAAATGCACCGCCCATAAAACAGCGAACACAAGGATCGATCTCGCATCCGGTGCAAATCCATCTGCCAGCGTTTTGATGCCGCCCAGTGTGGAGAGCATCATGTTCAGCGCGGTCGCCAGGATCATGGCCACCACACAGGGCCGCACACCGGAAAGAAAGGCCTCCACGCCCGCATACTTCATCAGGTTTTTCAGCACCGCCGCGATCAGCAGGATGATGAAGAACGAGGGCAGCACCACACCCAGCGTAGCGATCAGCGCTCCCGGAAAGCCGCCCTGTGATGACCCGATAAAGGTTGCCATATTGATCGCCAGCGGGCCCGGGGTGGACTCGGAAACGGCGACAAAGCTCAGGAATTCTGCTTCGGTCAGCCAGCCATAACGCAGCACGGTCTCCCGCACCAGCGAGATCATCCCGTAGCCGCCGCCAAAGGAGAGCGCTCCGATCATCAGAAAATTGAGGAACAGCTGGAGGTAGATCATGCTTTCTCCTCCTTCCGCAGCTTTTTTAACAGGTAGAGCAGCACCCCTGCCGCCCCGCAGAGCAGGATGTAGTAGAGGGACGAGAAGGACACCGCCGCCACCGAGCAGCCCACCATGGCCGCCACGACACCGGCAACGATGATCCTGTTGAAAGCCGTACCGGACAGGCTTTTCAGCATCTTCATCCCCGCCGAAAGGATCAGATAGATGACGCAGACTTGAATGCCCCGGAACGCGCTTGCCACTGCCGACAGCTGCAAGAACCGGTCAAACACCAGTGAGATCAGGTAGATGACCACAAACGAGGGCAGGCAGACCGCCAGTGTGGATGCCGCGGCCCCTTCTGCCCCTTCGATCTTATAGCCCACATAGGTGGCGCTGTTCACCGCCACGGGGCCCGGCGTGGACTCCGCAATGGCGACCATATCGAGAAATTCCTCCCGGCTCAGCCACTGCTTGTCCTCCACAAATTCCCGTTCCAGCAGGGCCACCATTGCGTAGCCGCCGCCAAAGGTGAGGCCGATGATGGCCGAGGTCCAGAGACCAGCCGCCGTGGTCAGACCCTTGACACGCTGCCGCTTGGTAACGATGATGGTGCCCGCACCGATGAAGCCGATACCCGCAACAACTTGTGCACCGAGGCGCGCCATATCTGTAAAATAGTGCATATTCAGATACAGATACTGACTCGTCAGCGTGGTGATGGCCGCGCCGATGCAGATGAGGATGTGCGTGCGGAAGCCGGCCGGGCGGCGCTTGTACGAGCGCTCGATACCGATAATGCCGCCGCAGATGAGCGCGCAGGCCAGACGTACGAACACGGAAAGCGTCGTCACGTCGCGCAGGCCGTCAAAAACAGATAACATAGCAGTCCACTCCTTACAGCTCTTCGATCACGCAAAGGCAGTCCAGCTCCGCCAGATCGGAGAGAAGCTGCGTGTGCGGTATTTTTTCATTGAGGCGGATCGAGAAGATCGCACTTGGGTGCAGCGCCTCGCCACTTTTGTTCCGCTCGATATCGATGTCGTAGATCTGCACGTTCTGCGATTTCAGCTGATTGATGATGGTACTGATGTCCCCGAGCGAATAGAACTCCATGTACAGATTGATGTCACGCGCGTTCTCCTGTATGTACGCATCCACAATTGGGAACAGGCGGATGCTGAGAAATATCATCGCGAATGCGATGAGCACGCACTCGTAAAATCCTGCGCCGACCGCAAGGCCGGTGCATGCCGACGCCCACAGACCAGCGGCAGTGGTCAGGCCCTTGACCTGCTGGCGGCCGGTAACGAGAATGGTTCCTGCGCCCAGAAAGCCGATGCCGTTGATGACCTGTGCGCCGAAGCGGGAAACGTCGGTTTTCATACCGAGTTCGGCTGCAAGCGCCGACCACGGGCCGGTTATCAGCGTATACTCATACAGACTGAGCAGCACGGTCAGTGCCGCGCCCAGACACACCAGCATATAAGTGCGGAACCCCGCCGGACGGCGTTTTCGTTC
>OLYM01001188.1_pt1 | contig 10245 bp, 6 predicted proteins | sample 1673691 | NCBI WGS metagenome assembly OLYM01 (sample SAMEA103958123, study PRJEB25191) | human gut metagenome | reverse complement strand
GGTGTTTCTTAAAATGTTATTCTGTGTATGCCTTTTGAATATTCTTGATTCATGGCATCTATGATGACATGATAGTCTTTCTTGTTTGCAACAAAGTCCATGTTGTTGGTATCTAATATCAGGATGCGCATATTTTGTTCTTGTTCCTTGATAAATTCAAAATATCCATTTTGAAGGTTTTCCAAATATGAGGCTGTGATATTTTGTTCATACGATCTGCCTCGTTTTTTTATGTTGTATTGCAGGTGTTCTATATCGAGATAAAGATATACCAACAGATCCGGTTTTGGAAGATTGGAGAATATGATGTTGAAGAAGCGTGAAAACAAGGCATATTCATCTTGTTGCAGAGTGGCACGTGAGAATATCAGTGACTTGGCTACATAATAATCCGAAATGGTAAATGTGTGAAACAGGTCATAGTTGGACAGTTTATCTTTAAGTTGTTGAAATCGTAAAGCAAGGAAAGTCATTTCTACCTGAAAAGCATACTTGTCAGGTTCTATGTAGAATTTTTCCAAAAATGGATTTTTGTCAGGTTCGTATTCTTCAAGAATCAGTTTTCCGTTGAAATCATTGGCAATGGCTGTTGCCAATGATGTCTTACCGGCTCCCATGGTGCCCTCTATTGCTATATAGTTATATCTCATGACTCTGTTTTGTAAAGTTTGACTGTTGAATTATCTTTGCACAACTCTAACAGTTTGGTGTTGGTGATTTTATATACAGGATGTATCATATCAGGGGCGATTTCACATAAAGGTATCAAGACAAAACGTCTGAGTTGAAGTCTCGGATGCGGTATTATAAGTTCCGTCTGATTTATTACTTCATTGCCATAATATATTATGTCCAAGTCAATGGGACGTGAAGAATAGCCATTGTGAATTTCAGTCCTGACTCTTCCCATGGTGGATTCTATGTCAAGCAACTCCTTTAACAGCAATTCTGCTGTCATAACTGTTTTTATACATATTATCTGGTTAATGAACCATTCTTTCGCATCAAATCCCCATGGCTCTGATTCATACAACTTCGATGTCTTGACAATATTGCCACATTTTTCGCCTATTGTTTTGCAGGCAGTGTCAAGATGAGCCACCCTGTCACCCATGTTTGTTCCCATCAGGATAAATGCTTCAACCTTCATGTTATTCTTTTATGCTGCAAATATAAAATCTTTTTTGTTTTAATTGCAGCTTATGAAAGTGATACTTTAAAAAAATGTCAAATGTTTTAAAATCTCATGCTCATGTTGAAAAAAATCTTAATTTTGCACTTACAATAAGTACTAAACATTCTCTATAGCTTTGTAAGTAGTTTGGTTTATTAATGCGATGGGAGCCGGATGCTCCCATTCTTGTGCATATCGTAATATGTTTACTGTTAATTTGTTGTGATATTAATAAGGTGTGACATTCATATTTCTGATATTATCTGCAGGTGATAGAGTACAGTTGTCATTATTCTAATCCTTATTTTAATCTTTCGGCATTTTCCGCCATTTGTAATTTTTCGATAAATTCAGACAGGTCACCGTCGATAATAGCAGGTAGATTATATACTGTGAGACCGATACGGTGGTCAGTCACTCTGCCTTGAGGCCAATTGTATGTGCGTATCTTGGCAGAACGGTCTCCTGTAGATACCATCGTTTTACGCTTTGAGGCTATCTCTTCGAGATATTTGTTGTATTCACGTTCAAAAAGACGTGTACGAAGTACTTTCATAGCCTTGGCGAGGTTCTTGATCTGTGATTTTTCGTCTTGACATGTCACCACTATGCCACTTGGTATGTGGGTGAGGCGAATAGCAGAATATGTGGTATTGACAGATTGTCCACCGGGTCCTGAGGAGCAGAAAGTATCTTTACGTATATCTTTTTCATTAAGTTCTATGTCGAATTCTTCAGCTTCCGGCAATACCACCACGGATGCTGCTGAAGTATGTATCCTGCCCTGTGTCTCTGTTTTGGGTACTCTCTGTACTCTGTGTACTCCTGATTCGAATTTTAGAAGTCCGTAAGCACCTTCTCCTATTACATTGAAAACCACTTCTTTGAATCCACCGACGGTACCTTCATTCATGTCAACAAGTTCTGTTTTCCAGCCTTTAGTCTCACAATATTTCATATACATCCTGTACAAATCGCCTGCAAAGATACATGCTTCGTCACCTCCTGTTCCGGCACGTATTTCAACAATGGCATTTTTGCTGTCTTGAGGGTCCTTGGGTATAAGCATGATACGTATCTCTTCCTCTAACTTCGCACACTTCTCTATGGCGATGTCAAGTTCCTCTTGAGCTATCTCTTTGAGGTCTTCATCTTTCTCGATTTTTAGGATTTCTTTCGCTTCTTCTATATTTGCGAGTAAAGTTTTATATTGTGTGAAAGCATTGACGACAGGTTCTAAGTCTTTATAATCTTTGTTGATTTTGACATAACGTTTCATGTCGTTCATCAACTCGGGGTCATTAAGTTGTTCTTTCAAAGACTCCCATTTTGTTTTTATTGCTTCAAGTTTATCGATTATATCCATAGAGCTTGTGTCAATTAATATTGAAATATGCCATATTGACTTTTTATTGTCAGATGTTTGCTGTCCGAAGGTTCAACATGACCGATGATTTGTGATTCAATATTGAAACTTCTGGCTATTTCCATCATTGTTTCTGCTGATGCTATGTCCGTGTAAATTTCAAGTCGGTGTCCCATGTTGAACACTTTGTACATTTCTTTCCAATCTGTTCCGGATGCAGATTGTATCATTCTGAACAAAGGAGGTAATTCGAACATGTTGTCTTTCACTATGTGCAGTTTGTCTATAAAATGCAGTACTTTTGTTTGCGCACCGCCGCTACAATGTATCATGCCATGGATTTTATGGCGTAACTCTTTGAATATTGGAACCATAACAGGTAGGTAAGTGCGGGTGGGAGACAAGATGAGTTTTCCAACATCAACGCCTTTCACTTCAGTAGGGTCAGTTAGTCTGGACGGTCCGGAATAGACCAAGTCTTCAGGTAAGCTGTTGTCATAGCTTTCTTTATAATCATTGGAATAACAATGAGAAAGCATATCATGTCTGGCAGATGTGAGGCCATTGCTTCCCATACCGCCGTTATATGAATTTTCGTATGAAGCTTTACCGTATGAAGCAAAGCCTACAATGACGTCACCAACCTGTATATGGTTGTTTATTACTTCATCACGTCTCATGCGTGTTGTTACGGTACTGTCAACGATAACAGTGCGTACCAGGTCCCCTACATCAGCAGTCTCACCTCCGGTAAGATATATTCCAATACCATGAGAGCGCAATGTCGCAAGGAAATCTTCTGTTCCATTTATGATGGCAGATATCACTTCTCCTGGTATAAGATTTTTGTTGCGTCCTATCGTTGACGACAGTAACATATTGTCGGTAGCACCGACACACATGAGGTCATCGGTATTCATTACTATGGCATCCTGTGCTATTCCTGCCCATACCGAAATATCGCCGGTTTCTTTCCAATACAGATATGCGAGTGACGACTTGGTGCCGGCGCCATCGGCATGCATTATATTGCAGAACTCATCGTCTCCTCCCAAGATGTCGGGTATGATTTTGCAAAAAGCATTAGGATACAATCCTTTGTCAAGTTTTTTTATTGCTTTGTGGATGTCTTCTTTCTCAGCAGAGACACCTCGAAGTTGATATCTTTGTTCTATTGGCATAATATCTTGATATTATGTTATTTGAAGATTAATTTCATAGTGTTGATGTCGAATTCGAAATTGCCGAATTTCTTTAACACTTTTTGTCCAATCACCCAATCGTACAATAAGTTATTATATACAGTAACTTCAACATTGTAAAGAGTCTTGTCCGCTATGCGCATCTCTTTTATGACAAAGACAGAAAGATTTTTGATGGCTCCTGCAGTGATGATTTTATCTATATCATCGCCTTTGAAGTCATTTTTAGTAATGATACCGTCTTTGAGCATTGCCATGGCTTTGATTTGTGACACGCCGAAGTCGAATGACTGGTCGTAAGTAATACGTTCTGTATATGCGTTTACAATGGCATTGAACGAGAAGTTACCTCTTGTATCTTGTACGAAATCAATTTTATTATCTTCGGGACGCAGTCTTATATGTGCAGTTTGTTTATCGCTGATATTGGTTCGTGGCACATAGTCTTTGCTGAGTACTCTGAATTCTGTTCTACGGTTCAGTTGGTGGGCAGCTTCTTTAAGATTGTTGGATTCTAAACTGTTGATAAATTCTTCTGTCAGCACTGTTCCGGCTTTAAATGTATATCCGTCGATGACATAATCTTTCTGCAAGGTTCTTGGCACACGTTCCCCGTAACCTTTTGCTGTCAACCTCAACGGGTCTATTCCTCTTAATATAAGATAATCCACTACCGACTGTGCTCTTTTTTGAGACAAGATATCATTGCGTTCCTCGCTGTCGCGGTTATCAGTATGAGAGCCCAATTCTATGGTAATGGTAGGGTTGATTTGTAATGTTTCAATAAGACTTTGCAATGAGTCTTCAAATTGAGGTTTAAGATCCCATTTGGCAAGGTCATACAAGATATCAGGCAACACCACCGGTTGATCCGGTATTGGAGAGAGGTCATAATCTTTGGTGAAATCACGGCTAAACTCCAATCCTATTGTGTTGATTGTGTCAGTCAAGGTGAAATAGTTGTCTTTGTCTATCGTCAAGATATATAATTTGTTGAGAAATACTTGATTGTTGGTGAACAGGAAATTGCCGCTTTCACTGCTCAATGTAGAAGCCACCACTCCGTCTTCAGCCGTTGACAGACGTACGTTAGCTCCCTCTACATACTGAAGGGTGTTAAGGTCTTTAATATTGCCGGTGACAGTAAACATAATGGGAGGTTCAATGAAATAGTAAATATCGTCATCAAGACCATTGCGAGAGTCTCTGTTACTTGCGAAAAAGCCTCTTTCTTCCGTAGGATGAAATACGATGGCAAAATCGTTGCCTATGGAATTGATAGGAGATCTCAGGTTTTTTGGCATGCCCCAGTTACCTGTGCTGTCTATTGTAGTGACGAAGATATCCAATCCGCCCATTCCTCCATGACCGTTTGATGAGAAATAAAGAGTGCTGTCGTTTCTTAAAAAAGGAAACATCTCATCTCCTGCAGTATTGACGACAGGACCGAGGTTAAACGGTCGGGAGAAATCAGACCCTTTGTCTTCTCTTGTTGTGACCCAGATGTCTTTACCTCCGAAGCCGCCTTTACGGTCGGCGGCGAAATACATTATCAACTCATCGTCTGTCAATGTAGGATGTCCTATTACGTCGAGACTGTCAATATTGGCAATAGTTACAGTGACGGGGTCGCCCCAGGAACTGCCACTGCGTGATGACTTCATGATTTGACAACCCGACTCTCTGTTTTTATGGTTGGGACAGCGTGTGAAATACATGGTATTGAAGGCTTTGTTGATGAAAGGAGTACCTTCACTGCCTTCACTGTTTATAATATCGGCATCATCGGCGAGATTCACTTCGCCCCATTCGCCGTTTTTGTCCTGTCTTACAGTATAAAAGTCAGCAAAATGTTGTCCTGTTATTACGTCTTTTTCTTTGGTGACTCCTCCTTCTCTTGATGATGAGAATATTATTTCATTGAAATTGTTGCTTGTCCATGCTACTCCGAAGTCGCTGCTTCTGGAATTAAGGTTTTTCATCCTTGTCACTTCGTATTTGGAAGGATATTCCATCCATTCTTGAATATATTGTATATCTTCTGCAGCTCTTTGTCCTCGAGGGTCATCTGGAACAGCTTCACTGTAAAGATTATAATAATATAAAGCGTCTTCATATTTCTCTTCGGATTTCAAGACATCGCCATAATACAAATAAACCTCCGGATGTTCTTTTGGAAATTCCGACTTGACTACTCTTTTGTATTGAGCCGCTGCCAGACGATAAGATTCTGTCAGTCTGTAACATTCACCCAATTGATACGTTATTCGAATCCTTTCGTCTTTATATTTCTTTTTGCCTGTTTTCTTATAAGCTTTTTTGTATTTTTCTATTGCAGAATAATATTGTTTGCGTTCGAATGCTATATCGGCATTTTTTGCCGGGTTACGACGTTGAGCAATAACATCTTGTGCCGAAACAAAGCATAAAGCAAATAATATTGCGATAAGAATTGATTTTCTCATAGATAATATTTTTGACATAACGTCTTATATTTTGCAAAAGTATAAAATTATTCGTAAAAGAGCAAGAAAAATTACTGCGGTGGCATTTGCTGCTTCAATGTCGTTTTTTCAAAAAAAAGTTCCAACCGAATTTATATCCGGTTGGAACTTAATGTGCAGAGATTTTAATACTCTGCGATATTATTTGTTTTTCTTGCTATTTCCAAGAAGGAGTTCTTCATCATGCTTCTTGCCTTTGAACAGATAGTATGCTATAGGAGAAGCTACAAATAATGATGAATATGTACCGGCCAAGATACCTACCAACAAGGCAAATACGAATCCGCGTATAGTCTCACCGCCGAAGATAAAGATGGCGAGCAATACCACTAATGTAGAACCGGAGGTGTTGATTGTACGTAATAATGTACTGCTGACACCATTGTTGATACGTTCGAGCCATGTCCTTTTCGGGAATAATTTCACATTCTCACGGATACGGTCGAAAATAACCACTGTATTGTTGATGGAATATCCGATGATTGTTAATACAGCAGCTATAAACGACTGGTCAACCTCCATGCTGAAAGGAAGAACATTGTAGAACAATGAATACATCCCTATCACAATTATGGTGTCGTGTGTAAGAGCGATAACGCTGGATACACCATATTCCCATCTTCTGAAACGTATGGCTATGTATGCAAAGATAATAATAAGCGAAAGAATAACGGCTATGAAAGCGTTGCGTGTCACGTCGTCAGCTACTGTAGCACCAACTTTTTGTGAGCTGAGGATACCAAGCATCATATCGCTCTTATCGCTGTCAGAAGTAAATTGTTCGTATGTCAGGTCTTTGCTGTAAAATCCTTTAAGACCGTTATAAAGGAGATTTTGAATCTCACTGTCAACTTCTGGATCATTGCTGTTGATTTTATATTTAGTAGTAATCTTTACCTGACGGCTTGGTCCGTATGTTTTCACTTCCGGTACATCGTCATTAAACTCAGCTACATCACCCAATGCGTTACGCACTTGGTCAACAGAAACCTCTTTGTCGAAACGAACGACATAGTTACGACCACCCTTGAAGTCAATACCGAGGTTAAGACCTCTCAATGCAAGAGAACCTACACTGATAAGGATGAATATACCGGCTATGATAAATGCTTTATTGCTGAATTTGATAAAGTCGAAATGAACATCTTTCAAGAAGTTTCTTGTCAGTTTGTTGGAGAAAGTAATTTCTTTGTTTCTTTTGAGCCAGCCTTCCAACACCAAACGGCTGATGAAGATAGATGTAAACAAAGAAGTACAGATACCTATCATCAATGTTGTGGCGAAACCTTGTACGGGACCGGTACCGAATTTAAATAGAATGAAACCGGTGAGGAATGTTGTGGTGTTACCGTCGAGTATAGCTGAGTAGGCTGCTTTGTAACCGTCCTGAATGGCTGAACGGAGACCTTTGCCGGCACGAAGTTCTTCTTTAATACGTTCGTAGATAATGACGTTGGAGTCAACAGCCATACCCAAAGTAAGCACTATACCTGCGATACCCGGTAGTGTCAATACCGTACCGAATGATGTCAATGCACCGAGTAAGAATATGATGTTGACGACGAGTGCCGTGTCAGCTGCAAAACCGGCTTTGCTGTAGAAGAACAGCATGTAAATAAGGACGAGAACGAAAGCTATCACAAATGACCATAGACCGGAATTGATGGCTTCTTGACCGAGTGAAGGACCTACGACGTTTTCTTCGAGTATTCTGGCAGGTGCAGGTAACTTACCGGCTTTCAAAATGTTGGCAAGGTCTTGTGCCTCTTCTACTGTCATATTGCCGCCCGAGATGGATGAAACTCCGGTAGGTATCTCATCGTTGACGACAGGATATGAATATACATAGTTGTCAAGCACTATAGCTATCTGTTTTCCTATGTTCTCACCTGTGAGACGTTTCCATGCCTTGGCACCTTCGCTATTCATTCGTAGTGTCACTTCAACACCGCCTGTTTGATTGTAGTCTTGGCGTGCTTCAGTGACTACTTCTCCGCCGAGAGCAGCTTTGTTGTCGCGAGACATCTTTAAAGCGACAAGGTCAACATATTCTGTGCCGTCTTCAGTAATATTTGGCTTTACACACCATGCAAATTTCAAGTTACGTGGGAAGACTGATTTCACCTCGTTTATCATTCTGTTTATGTTGGCAGTATCTTTTACCATGGCCATACCTACGCGGGCTGTTTGGGCAGGCAAGAACTGTCCTGACTCATTTTGATAGTATGAAGGTTGCAACACTGCATAAAGAGGATTATTGGCTGAATATTCTTCCATGGCCTTCTCTCGTGCTAATGTCAATGAGTCTTTACTTTCTATTTGACTCAGCAAAGTATTGTCGTCTTCTATCATGATATCAGCACCTGCTTCTTCGACTTCTTCATTCTCTGTAGAGGTAGTCGTTTTGTTTATTTCAGACAAACGTTTGTTAGCTTCATCAAAATATTGATAAAGTTCGCTGAAATTATAAGTCTCCCAAAACTCCAGCTGTGCAGTTCCCTGCAACAGTTTACGGACACGTTTCGGGTCTTTGATGCCTGGAAGTTCTACGAGGATACGTCCTGAGCCTTCCAATTTCTGAATGTTGGGCTGAGCCACACCGAAACGGTCTATACGTGTTCTCAAGATCTGATATGAACGGTCTATTGCACTGTCGGTTTCATCTTTTATGACTTTGAGAACCTCTTCATTTGTTGAGTTGACTGTTATACCTTTGTCTTTGAACTCATAAAGGAATATGGAGGCTAATCTTGCGTTGGGATCCAACTGTGTGTAAGCATCACCGAACAAGTCCACAAAATGTCTCTGGCTGTTGAGATGCTGTTCGTTGGCTATACGCATTGCCTCAACGAAATTAGGGTCGGTACTGTGGTTTGACAATGCCATGATGATGTCTGGTATGGAAACTTCCATCAACACGTTCATACCACCTTTAAGGTCTAGACCTAAGTTAAGTTCGTTTTCTTTGCAATCACGATATGTATAATTGATTACCGGATATACCTTTACAGTACTCATGGAATCCAAGTAATAATTTTCTCTTGCATCTTGAATGGAATCCAAATAGTAATTAAAAGCATCTTGATTGCCTTGGGCCAAGTCATTAGCCAATCTTTCCGACTCTTCGCTCTTGGCAAATGTATCTGCTTTGTTCTCAATACGTTTCGTGACAAATGTGAACGATAACTGATACAAAGTAAACACTCCGAGCAATATTGCCAAAAGCTTGATAACTCCTTTGTTCTGCATTGTAAATCTGATTTTTATAAAAATTAAACTTTTCCTATTTTTTGAGGTGCAAAAATACTATATTTTTATTACTAAACAAAATTTTTTGAAATTTTGGTATAAATAGAGTTGTTTTTTAATATTTCAACCACTTCCATATCTCTTTGTATGTCGTTTTTTTACCGTACATCAATATACCGGTACGGTAAATTTTCGCTGCCACCCATGTAATAAAAACAAATGTTACTACAAGCAAGGCAACAGACAAGGATATCTGCCAATACGGCACTCCGTATGGTATTCTCATCATCATTGCTACCGGAGATGTGAATGGTATTATGGACAACCATGTAGCGAAACTGCTGTCCGGATTATCATGGTGCAACAGACCATTACGAACAACAATGGCAATGATACAGGCAAAACGAATTGCTGTTTATCTGTTTCATTGTCCACAAACGATCCTATTGCAGCGAACAACGCTGCATACAACATGTATCCTCCAATAAAATACAGCAGAAAACAAAATAGTATTCCTTTGAAGTTGATACTGTTTGTCATTTCCATGGCTTTGACAATCATCTGCTGGCTGTCTGTTGTAACAGCTTGTTCATTCATCATTCCTGTCGAAATCATCTCATGAGGAGTGATGGCGAGCATTCCGGCTGAATATATCAACAGAGTCAACACTATCCATATCATAAACTGTGTCAAACCAACTAATGCCGTTCCAATGATTTTACCCATCATCAGTTCAAAAGGTTTCACGGA
>OLYM01001181.1_pt1 | contig 10270 bp, 9 predicted proteins | sample 1673691 | NCBI WGS metagenome assembly OLYM01 (sample SAMEA103958123, study PRJEB25191) | human gut metagenome | reverse complement strand
TGTGCCGTTGGGGAAAAGAAAGGAAGGGTCAAGTTTGTTGGCTACAAAAAGGACAGTTTGCCTCTTTTTGACTTGTTTGCTTGTTTGGCTGTCACTGGGAGCCTGTGCGCAGGAATTGCCTGCGGACGGCGTCTACACGGGCGTGGGCGCTGGGATGCAGAGCAACATCACCGTTGAGGTGACGGTGGCGGATGGAAAGATTGCCTCCGTTGATGTCATTTCCCACAACGAAACGCCTGGCATTTCCGATGCGGCGGTGGAGACGATCCCTGCGGCGATTGTGGAAGCACAGTCGGCCGATGTGGACGCCGTGGCTACGGCGACGTATACGTCCGAGGGCATCATGGAAGCCGTTCGTAACGCGCTTTCCGGTGCGCAGGCGCCCGTGCAGGAGCTGGCAATTGAGCCGGACCTGATCGTCGTTGGCGGCGGCATGGCGGGCATTTTGACCGCCTGGTTCCTGCGGCAGCACGGCCTGTCCGTCATCGTTCTGGAAGCCAACCGAGTGGGCAGCGGCCAGACCCAGAACACGACCGCCAAGATCACCGCCCAGCACGGCCTGTGCTACGCCAAGCTCATTGACCGCTTCGGCGCCCAGGACGCCCTCCGCTACGCCCGTGCCGCTCGTCAGGCGGTGACCGATTTCCGAGACATCATCGCCCAGGAGCACATCACCTGCCATCTGGAGAACCTCCCCTCCTACCTCTACTCCCGCTACGATCCCACCACCCTGAAAAAAGAACGGGACGCTGCCTGTGACCTGGGCTTTGGGGCGGAGTTTGTGAAAAAGACCTGCCTGCCCTTTCCGGTGGAGGGGGCGGTGCTGTTTCCCGACCAGGCGCAGTTCCACCCGTTGGAGTTCCTCCGAAGCGTGTCAAAGCCGCTGGTCATCTATGAGCACTCCAAAGTCACCGACGTCTCCGACCACCAGGTGACCACCGCCCACGGCACCGTCACCGCCGACCACATCCTCTTTGCCACCCACGTCCCCTTTGTCAACTTCCCCGGCTTCTACTTCGCCCGCCTCCGCCAGGAGCGGAGCTATGTGCTGGCTCTGGCAGATGCGCAAAAACTGGATGGCACCTACGTCAGCCTGGACGCCGACGGCCTGTCTCTGCGCAACGCAGACAACCTGTTATTGCTGGGCGGCAGCAAGCACCTGACCGGTGAGAACCGCCAGGGCGGCCGGTACGAGCATCTCCGCTCGGCGGCGGGCAAGCTGTGGCCAGGCTGTGTGGAGGTGGCACGCTGGTCGGCACAGGACGGCACCACGCCGGACAACGTGCCCTATATCGGCACCTTCGCCCCCTCCAAGCCCAACTGGTATGTGGCCACCGGCTTCCGCAAGTGGGGCATGACCGGTTCCATGACCGCCGCCCGCATCCTGACCGACCTCATCACCGGCCACCCCAACCCCAACGGCGCCATCTTCTCCCCCCGCCGCTTCTCCGCCGCCGACCTGGGGCCGCTGGCACAGGAAGGGGCGCTGTCCTGCAAGGGGCTGACCCGGCAGATGTTCCACGTCCCCCAGGCCACCCTGGACGACCTGCCCCTGAACCACGGCGGCATCGTCACCGTGGACGGGGAAAAGGCCGGCGTCTACAAAAATCCCCAGGGAGTCTGCTATGTGGTCAATCCCCGCTGTCCCCACCTGGGCTGTCAGTTGGAGTGGAATCCGGATGAAAAGAGCTGGGACTGCCCTTGTCACGGCTCTCGGTTCGACTACCAGGGCAACCTGCTGGACAATCCCGCCTTAGAGAACCTGGAACCCTTGCCTTGACCTGGCGCCTAGCGTATAATGGCCTTAAAAACGGCAGGAGGCGCAGGACATGGACGCTCTGGAACAGAAATATCAACGCTTACAGGACATCTTGACCCAGTTTGGCTCAGTGGCCGTGGCCTTCTCCGGCGGTGTGGACTCCACCTTCTTGCTCTACGCCGCCCAGGACACTTTGGGGGGCAACGCTCTGGCGGTCACCGCCGTCACCGCCGCCCTGCCCCAGCGGGAGCGGCAGGGGGCGGAGGCCATCTGCGCCCAACTGGGCGTCCGGCGGCTGGTGTATCCGTTGGACGTGCTCGCCCTGCCCGCCTTCCAGACCAATCCCCCCGACCGGTGCTACCACTGCAAAAAGGCGCTGCTTGCGGGGATGCTGACTTTGGCTCAGGAAGCCGGTTTCCCCACCCTGGTGGACGGCTCCAACGTGGACGACACCGGTGACTACCGGCCTGGGATGCGTGCCCTGGCGGAGCTGGGCATCCAAAGCCCTCTCCTGGCCGCCGGTCTGACCAAAGGGGACATCCGTGCCCTGTCCCACCGCTTCCACCTGCCCACCTGGAACCAGCCCAGCGCCGCCTGTCTGGCCTCCCGCATCCCCTATGGCGAAGCCATCACGGAGGAAAAGCTGGTGCTGGTGGAACAGGCGGAGCAGTTTTTGGCTGGACTGGGACTGACTGGCCTGCGGGTGCGGCTCCACGGCGGGAATCTGGCTCGCATCGAGGTGCCGACGGAGCAGTTAGATGTGCTGCTAACCCACCGGACGGAGATCGTTCGGGCGCTGACCGGCCTGGGCTGCGCCTATGTGACGGTGGACTTGGCCGGATACCGGATGGGAAGCCTGAACGAGACGTTGGAAAAGGGTTGACAAAGGCGGAACAGTCCGCCTATAATGGTATTATAAGCAGAAATGTGACACGCGATGACAAAAGCAGGAAGCGGGCAGGCAACCCCCAGCGAACCGGTGGCAGGTGTGAACCGGCGGTGTCCCCTCTTTCCTCCCCTTTTCGAGCGACCGGTGAAAGCCGGGGTCTGGCAGTCCTTACCCTGTCGGCAAGTGGTCGGTCTTTCCGGTCGGCAATTTGGGTGGCAACGCGGAGCTCTTTCGTCCCAGAATGGTGCGGAAGGGTTCTTATTTTTTGAGATGAAGGAGAATTTCCCCATGTTAGACATCAAATTTGTATGCAATAACCCCGATGTGGTCAAGCAGAACATCAAGAACAAGTTCCAGGACGAAAAGCTCCCCCTCGTCGACGAGGTCATCGAGCTCGACGCCAAGAACCGCGCCGCCATCACCGAGGCGAGCGAGCTGCGCGCCAGCCGCAACGCCCTCTCGAAGCAGATCGGCATGCTGATGGGTCAGGCGAAGAAGGACCCGAGCAAGCTCGAAGAAGCCGAAAAGATCAAGGCAACCGTCAAGGCGAACGCCGACCGCCTGGCCGAGCTTGAAAAGCTCGAAGAGGAGTATGAGCAGAAGATCCACAAGATCATGCTGCTGATCCCGAACATCATCGACCCCAGCGTCCCCATCGGCCCGGACGACAGCTGCAATGTCGAGGTCGAGCGTTTCGGCGAGCCGAAGGTCCCCGATTTTGAAATTCCTTACCACACACAGATCATGGAGAGCTTCGACGGCGTCGACATGGACGCCGCGGGCCGCGTCTCCGGCGCGGGCTTCTACTACCTGCTCGGCGACATCGCGCGCCTGCACGAGGGCGTGCTCGCCTACGCGCGCGACTTTATGATCGACAAGGGCTTCACGTTCTGCATCCCGCCGTTCATGATCCACGGCAACGTGGTCGAGGGCGTGATGAGCCAGACCGACATGGACGCGATGATGTACAAGATCGAGGGCGAGGACCTCTATCTGATCGGCACGAGCGAGCACTCGATGGTCGGCCGCTTCATCGGCGAGATCCTGCCCGAGGAGAGCCTGCCGCAGACGCTGACCTCCTACTCCCCCTGTTTCCGCAAGGAGAAGGGCTCCCACGGCATCGAGGAGCGCGGCGTGTACCGCATCCACCAGTTTGAAAAGCAGGAAATGATCGTGGTCTGCAAGCCCGAGGACAGCATGAAGTGGTACGAGCAGATGTGGAAGTGGAGCGTGGAGCTGTTCCGCAGCATGGACATTCCCGTGCGCCAGCTCGAGTGCTGCTCCGGCGACCTCGCCGATCTGAAGGTCAAGAGCTGCGACATCGAGGCGTGGTCTCCGCGCCAGCAGAAGTATTTCGAGGTGTGCTCCTGCTCCAACCTCGGCGACGCGCAGGCGCGGCGGCTCAGGATCCGCGTCAAGGGCGCGGACGGCAGGATGTATCTGCCCCACACGCTCAACAACACCGTGGTCGCGCCGCCGCGTATGCTCATCGCGTTCCTGGAGAACAATTTGCAGGCCGACGGCAGCGTGCTCATTCCCGAGGTCCTGCGCCCCTACATGGGCGGCAAGGACAAGCTGGTGCCAAAGCATTGATTTTTGATAACAAGTCGTAGTATTTCAATAATAAAATACTATTTGTTTTCAAAAGCAGACAAAGGAGACTTCTTATGAAGAAGTTTATGGAAGAATTCAAGGCGTTTGCCATGCGCGGCAACGTGCTGGATATGGCCATCGGCGTTGTCATCGGCGGCGCGTTCGGCAAGATCACGAACTCTGTCGTCAACGATATCATCATGCCGCTCATCTCCATGCTGACCGGCGGCATCGACTTTTCCGCATGGAAATGGGTGCTCAAGGAGGCCGTGATGGAGGGCAGCGAGGTCGTTGACCCCGAGATCGCCGTCAACTTCGGCAATCTGATCTCCGTCATTCTGGACTTCATCATCATCGCGTTCGCCGTGTTCTGCATGGTCAAGGCCATCAACAAGATGCACGAAAAGCTCTCGAAGCCCGCTGAGCCGGAGCCCGAAAAGGAGCCCGAGCCGACGAAGGAAGCGCTGCTGCTCGCCGAGATCCGCGACCTTTTGAAGGAGCAGAGCAAGTGACCGCGCTGCTGCGCGAGGGACTGCGGGAGCTGGGGCTGGACGAGAGCCGGGCGGAGACGCTTGAGCGCTTCGCCGCGCTGCTGCTAAAAAAGAACGAGGTGATGAACCTCACCGCCATCACGGAGCCGGAGGCCGTCGCGCAGCTGCATCTGCTCGACAGCGCGGCGCTGACACGGTTCGTTGACCTCTCGGGGAAAACGGTGGTGGACGTCGGCACGGGCGCGGGTTTCCCGGGGATGCCGCTGCGTATTCTCAAGGACGACTTCGATCTGACGCTGCTCGACAGCCTCGGCAAGCGCATCGCGTGGCTCGAGGAGGTCTGCGGTACGCTGGGGCTGAAGCGCGTGGAATGCGTTCACGCGCGGGCGGAGGAATTTGCCGCCGGACATCGGGAAAGCTATGACCTTGCGGTGTCGCGCGCCGTCGCGCAGCTCAATGTGCTCTGCGAGCTGGCGCTGCCGCTTGTGAAGGTCGGCGGGCAATTCCTCGCGATGAAGAGCGTAGGCACCGAGGAGGAGATCGCCGCGGCAAAGGGCGCGATCAGAACGCTCGGCGGAAAAATCGTCAAGGTCGAGGATTACACCATCCCGACGAGCGGGGTCACGCACCGCGTGGTGGTGATCGAGAAGGTCTCCCCTACCCCGCCGAGGTATCCGAGGGCGTTCGCAAAGATCAAAAAGCAGCCGCTGTGAGCGGCTGACGGGAGTTTTCTATGGGACAGGTCATCGCCGTGGTGTCCGGAAAGGGCGGCACGGGAAAAACTTCATTCACCGCGCTCGTCGGGTCGGCGCTCGCCGAGATGGGACACCGGACGCTGTGCCTCGACTGCGATGTGGGTCTGCGGAATCTGGACCTGGCGCTCGGCATGAGCGACAGCGCGCTGATGGACTTCACCGACGTCATTCTCTCGCGCGCGACGCTCGAGCAGGCTGCGGTGCGGCACCCGCGCTGCGACCGGCTGTATCTGCTGACCGCGCCGGTCGGGCTGCACGAGGATATCCGCACGAGCGAGATGAAAGGGCTGCTCGACGAGGTGCGGAGCAGGTTCGACTATTGTCTCATTGACTCCGGCGCGGGGCTGGGCGACGCCTTCCGGCTCGCGACCTGCGCGGCGGACCGCGCGGTGGTGGTCGCGACGACCGATCCCACGAGCCTGCGCGACGCGCAGCGGACCGTGATGGAGCTGCGCGATTACCCGAACGGAAGGCTGCACCTGGTGGTCAACCGCGTGCGGCGCAAACTGCTCAAGGCGCTGAGCAGCAACATCGACGACGCCATCGACGCGGCGGGCCTGCCGCTGCTGGGCGTGATCCCCGAGGACGAGGGCATCCCCATCGCGCTGGGGCGCAGCGCCCTGACCGTATTCTCCCGCGAGAGCAGCGCCGAGATCGCCTGCCGCAACATCGCGCGCCGTCTCACCGGCGAGCGCGTGCCGCTGATGAAGCTGCCGCGGCGATAAAACAGAAAATCATAAATTTACGATAGAAAGGGGCGCGGTTATATGAATATCGCTCTCATGGCACACGACAACAAAAAAGACCTGATGGTGCAGTTCTGCACAGCCTATGCAGGCATCCTCTCCAAGCACACCATCTGCGCGACCAACATTACCGGCAAGATGGTCGCCGAGGCGACGGGTCTGCCCATCCACCTCTTCCTCGCGCGCGTACACGGCGGCGCGGAGCAGATCGGCGCGCGCATCGCCTACAACGAGATCGACATGGTGCTCTTCTTCAACGACCCGCGCGATGAAAAGTCCTGCGAGAGCGTGAGCTATATTTCCCGCCTGTGCGACCAGAATAACATTCCCTTTGCCAGCAATGTGGCGACGGCGGAAATGCTCGTCCTCGGCCTCAGCCGCGGCGACCTCGACTGGCGCGACATCGTGAACCCGAAAACCAAGCCGTTTACGGCGTGATTTTGAATACAAACCGTATTATTTCAGCTTGAAATTACAGATAGGAGTTGTTATTGTCTTATGATGCAGTCCCGTACACACAACTGTAACCAGCTTCGCATCGAGAATGTGGGCGAGAAGGTCAAGCTCGTCGGCTGGATGGAAAACGTCCGCGAGGTCGGCGGCAATCTGGCGTTCGTCGTGCTGCGCGATTTCTACGGCACGACGCAGGTCGTCGTCGAGGACGAGGCCGACCTGAAGGTCATCAAGGGGATCTACAAGGAGAGCACCATCTCCGTCGAGGGCACCGTGCGCGAGCGCGCGAGCAAGAACAGCAAGCAGGCCACCGGCGAGATCGAGGTCGTGCCCGAGAAGATCGAGGTGCTCGGCCGCTGCCGCTACAATTCCCTGCCCTTTGAGATCAACCGCAGCCGCGAGGCCGACGAAACGCAGCGCCTGAAGTACCGCTACCTCGACCTGCGCAATCCCGCGGTGAAGAAGAACATCATCCTGCGCTGCCAGGTGATCGCCGCGCTGCGTCAGGCGATGATGGCGCACGACTTCCTGGAGATCACGACGCCGATTCTGACCGCCTCCTCCCCCGAGGGCGCGCGCGACTATCTCGTGCCCGCGCGCAAGCACCCGGGCAAGTTCTACGCGCTGCCGCAGGCGCCGCAGCAGTTCAAGCAGCTGCTGATGACGAGCGGCTTCGACCGCTACTTCCAGATCGCGCCCTGCTTCCGTGATGAGGACGCGCGCGGCGACCGCTCCCCCGGCGAGTTCTATCAGCTGGATATGGAGATGTCGTTCGCGACGCAGGAGGACGTGTTCGCCATCTGCGAGGACGTGCTGCCCCCCATCTTCGCGAAGTTCGGCACCTATGATATTGCATCCCAGCCGCCGTTCCGCCGCATCGCGTACAACGACGCGCTGGCGGTCTACGGCAGCGACAAGCCCGATCTGCGCATCGACCTGACTGCGACCGACGTGACGGAGCTGTTCGCCGAGAACGAATTTGAGGCGCTGCGCGGTCAGACGGTCAAGGCCGTGCCCATCACGGACTGCAAGCTGACGCGCAAGCAGATCGACAAGCTGCTCGGCGACTGCGAGGTGCAGAGCGGCACGAAGAGCTATTGGTTCAAGGTCGATGAGAACGGCGAGCTCGCCGGCGGCATCGGCAAGTTCGTCGCCCCCATCAAGGCCGAGCTGACCGAGAAGCTGGGGCTCAAGCCCGATACGCTGGTCATCGTGTGCGCGGGCAAGCTCGCGACCAAGGCCGTGGGCGTCGCCATCAAGACCTTCGGCCCCGCCTGCGAGGGTCACATGGACAAGGAGCGCTACGAGTTCTGCTGGATCGTCGATTTCCCGATGTACGAGATCGGCGAGGAGAGCGGCGAGCTGGAGTTCTGCCACAACCCGTTCTCGATGCCCAAGGGCGGCATGGAGACGATGCTGGCCGCCGAGCGCGGCGAGCTCGACCCGCTGAGCATCACCGCCGACCAGTACGACCTCGTCTGCAACGGCGTGGAGCTCAGCTCCGGCGCGGTGCGCAACCACGATCCCGAGATCATGATCAAGGCGTTTGAGCTGGTGCGGCTCGGCGAGGACGACGTGAAGGCCAAGTTCCCCGCGATGTACAACGCCTTCTGCTACGGTGCGCCGCCGCACGCCGGCATCGCTCCGGGCGTGGACCGCATGGTGATGCTGCTCGCGGGCGAGGATTCCATCCGCGAGATCATTCCGTTCCCGATGAACAAGAACGCGCAGGACATCATGATGGGCGCGCCGAGCGAGGTCACGCAGAAGCAGCTCGACGAGCTGCACATCGCCGTGACAGCGCACGAGGACGAGTAATCTTAATACCGGCCGCGCGATGCGCGGCGCACATATCAAAGGGGCCATTCTCTACCGTAGAGAATGGCCCCTTTGGTCGTGCCGCCGTCAGGCGGCAAATGTGCTACCGCACACCGTGCGGCTTAGCCTCACTCGATCGCCAGTCTCCGGCTGCCGGAGACCTCGACGTCCTTCTTCGGCAGCGTCAGGCTCAGCACGCCGTCGTTGTAGCTGGCCTTGATGCCCTCGGCCTTGATGCCGGAGATATCGAAGCTCCTCGCGTAGCTGCCGTAGCTGCGCTCGCAGCGGACGTAGCTCTTGTCCTTCTCCTCGTGCTCGTTCCTGCGCTCGGCCTTGATGGTCAGGTTGTCGCCGTCGATGTCGATGGCAATATCCTCCTTCTTCATGCCGGGCAGATCGGCCTCGAGCAGGTAATGGTCGCCCTTGTCCAGTGCCGTGGTTTCCGTGCCGCCGGCGTCCGACCCGGCGTTAGGCTCGGTGAGGCCGAAGGCGCCCAGCTTTTCGCCTTTTGCCAGCGGCACGAGATACTTCTGCTTCTGCTCCTCCGTGCCGTAGGCGAAGATGGGCCACGCGCCCAGCGACACGTGGGCGGAGAGGATCACGCCCGCGCCGCCGTCCACACGGGCCAGCTCCTCCACGGCGATGGCATAGCTGAGAATGTCAAGCCCCGCGCCGCCGTACTCCTTGGGGAACGGCAGCCCCAGCCAGCCCAGCTGTGCCATCTTTTTGACAGGTTCGTCAGGGAACTCATTGTTCTGATCCAGCAGGAATGCAAGAGGCTTGATCTCCTCCTCCGCAAAGGCTCGGATCTTGGCGCGCAGCTCCTCGTGCGCGGGTGTGGTCTGAAACAGCATACGGTGTACCTCCTTATGTCACGTTTGTTGGGTCATTTCCTCTTTTTTAATTGCTTCGCCGGTCAGCAACCGGTGCAGGCTCACGGCGCGGAACGCCTCGTCCTGCTTTCGCTGCAGCTCCGTTAGCTGGCAGTGGATGTCGCATTTCCCGTGTTCGCTTTGCCAGCGGCAGTCATACCCCGGCTCCATGCAGGCGCACAGGACGTCATGCTCTCCCATGACGACCATGAGGTCGTAGAGGGAAACGCCACGCAGGTCACAGGACAGCCGGCAGCCGCCGGCTGCGCCCCGGCTCACCTGCACCAGCTCCCCAGCGGAGAGCTTTCGCAGGATCTGATAGGCAAACTGCATGGGAATCAGCTCCGTCTCCGCCATCTCGGCGGCGGAGTGCTTCTCTTCGTCCAGCAGCACCCGCAGCATCCGCAGTGCATAGTCTGTTTCCCTTGTGATGAGCATATCCCTGCATCTCCTTTTTGGTTATATACCCATTCTATCAATCTTGACAAATCTTGTCAAGATATTTTTGGAAGAATTGTGCTGCCACTCTGTCATATTCCGAGAAAACGCACCGCCTTGCCACGTAAAATATCGGAAAGGTAACCTCTGCGTGGAGAGCCATTACGCATGAGAAAGACCATGCCCGCTGAAAATCAGAGCGGCGGGACAGTTTACTGTCCCGCCGCCCATGGTTCAAGCTTCTGTTAGACTGATAAATTGAAATGGATCGAGCTGCTTCGGCAATTCGTTTTCTTCAGCCGGAGCTGTCTGCTCTTGCACGGCGTCCGCTGTTGGCTTTGCGTGGCTCCGCAACCCATACCCGGCCCCAAAACGTTTATTCATTTTGCAAGGCCCGGGATAGTGCCTCCCAAAATGTAAGACGGCTACTGACAGATATGCTTATATCGGGCATAT
>OLYM01001177.1_pt1 | contig 10282 bp, 8 predicted proteins | sample 1673691 | NCBI WGS metagenome assembly OLYM01 (sample SAMEA103958123, study PRJEB25191) | human gut metagenome | reverse complement strand
TTGGTAAGTTCCTTGCACAGACTTGTATGCATTGCAACTATCATAGTTGCCATTAAAAACTTCAAGAGGTCTATAGCATTACTTCCTTGAAGTGTTTCTTCTTTTTTTATATCGGTCATTTTCGTTATATAGGAACCAGAATGTTTAGTTATATAGTTTTTTTCGTGCTCTACTATTTCGGAAGGAGTCATACGCATCTTTATTACCTTAGCAGGTATACCACCGACAATAGCGTATGCAGGAACATCTTTAATTACAAGACTACAAGCCGAAATGATGGCGCCTCTTCCAATATGAACACCCTTTAAGATGGTAACATTGGCACCCATCCAAACATCCTTTTCGATTATTACATCTTGATCGTACTTTGAAATATCAATACCTTGTTTTTCAAGGTCAATTTTCCGATTGTCAGCCATGTAAGAACCAAGTATGTCATAAGGATGGTCTCCTGTCATTATTGTGAGGTTTGGTCCACTGAATGATTTGTCTCCAATATATACATGAGCGCGTGTGGCAAATATTGTTACACCGTAACCCAATTTTACATAATTGCCAAGATGTATATACTTTATATCAGGTGTGTATGAATTAGTACCTTTAATATTTGCGTGCTTTCCAATAACACACCCATTTCCATATTCGGCAAGTTCTTTGAAATTACGATAATTTTGAAATCTTATATAACAAGAGTACAAAGCATTGATAAACCGCCCAATGAATATTATAATATACTCTTTTGTCCTGTTTATATTTTGTACATCATAATGTAATATGAATTCTTTTATGCTCATTAATTTGGTTTTTACAAAATATTATTCAATGATAAAACAATACTGTGATGTATAAAAGTCTTATCGTCATAATTCTTGTCGAGTGGTACTGTTAGAATTGAAATTTCTTATCTACCTGCTCATTTCCTATAGTATCCGTATATTTTATGAAATTGTCTTAATTTATTCTATAATCTTACACATAACTTGTGAAGATACTTGTCTTTATATTGTTGATGGGTAATCAAGCACCTTCTGATAGCTTAGCTTATTTTTTCTTTTGTTATAAACTTGTTGTTATAAGCTACGTCACAAAAGTATATTAATTGGCAGTGTGTGTCATTCTATTAGAATTATGTTTTGAGTTCTAATCTATGTCAATTTTTGTATATAATTTTACATTTCTTTCCTCCAGACCATCTTGTTTACCACCCCGACATAGCTCTGTATGATCTTCACGACCTTGCCGGACACGTCGTCGGTGTAGTCTGGGACGGGGATGCCATGGTCCCCGTCAGCGGTCATCCGGACTGCAAGTTCAACCGACTGCAGAAGCCCTGTCGTGTCTATGCCGCTGAGTATAAAGCAGGCCTTGTCCAATGCTTCGGGACGCTCCGTGCTGGTTCTGATGCATACAGCCGAAATGGGCTTGCCGATTGAAGCATAAAAACTGCTCTCCTCAGGAAGGGTGCCGCTGTCGCTTACCACACAGAAGGAGTTCATCTGTAGGCAGTTGTAGTCGTGGAAGCCGAGCGGATGCTGGACCTTTACACGAGGATCCAATTGAAAGCCAGTGGCCTCAAGCCTGTGGCGCGAGCGCGGATGACAGCTGTAAAGGATCGGCATATCGTACTTCTCCGCCATACGGTTAATGGCAGTGAAGAGGGACAGGAAGTTCTTCTCCGTATCGATGTTCTCCTCCCTGTGGGCGGAGAGCAGGATGTATCTGCCCTTTTCCAGGCCCAGCCTTTGCAGGACGTCCGAAGCCTCTATGTCTGCAAGGTTCTCGCGCAGGACTTCCGCCATGGGGGAGCCGGTGACGTATGTGCGTTCGCGCGGCAGGCCGCACTCGGCCAGGTAGCGGCGTGCATGTTCCGAATAGGCCAGGTTCACGTCGGAGATGATGTCCACGATCCTGCGGTTGGTCTCTTCCGGCAGGCATTCGTCCTTGCAGCGGTTGCCTGCCTCCATGTGGAAGATGGGGATGTGCAGCCTCTTGGCGCCTATCACGCTCAGGCATGAGTTGGTGTCGCCCAGCACAAGCACGGCATCTGGCTTTGTGGCCACCATCAGCTTGTAGCTAGCATTGATGATGTTGCCGCAGGTGGCTCCGAGATCGTCCCCGACGGCGTTCATGTACACTTCCGGATCCTTCAGCTTCAGGTCGCGGAAGAAGATGCCGTTGAGGTTGTAGTCATAGTTCTGTCCTGTGTGTGCAAGGAGGACATCGAAGTATTTACGGGTCTTGTTGATCACGGCGGCAAGACGGATGATCTCCGGTCTCGTCCCTACGATGATAAGAAGTTTGATTTTGCCATTGTCGGCAAAGTGTATGTCCGAATAGTCTGTTTTCAGTTCCATGTCCTATTGTTTTTCTACCGGGTCAAAGTATGTATCCGGATGGTCCTTGTCGAAGATTTCGTTGCAATACATCACCGTGACGAGGTTCTCAGTCTCGGACAGGTTGATGATATTGTGGGTATAGCCGGGAAGCATGATTACGCTCTGTATCCTGTCCCCGCTGACTTCATAGTTCAAGACCTCGTCCGTGCCTTCCTTACGGAGCTGGATGAGTCCGTGTCCCGACACGACGATGAACTGCTCCCACTTTGTGTTGTGCCAGTGCTGCCCCTTGGTAATGCCGGGCTTCGAGATGTTGACGGACACCTGCCCGCAATTGAGGGTGCGGACCAGCTCAGTGAAGCTGCCCCGTTCGTCCGTGTTCATGTTCAGGTCGAAGATGGCTTTCTCTTTTGGCAGATAGCTAAGATATGTGCTGAACAGGCGTTTGGCAAAACTCTCGGAAGGCATTTCAGGTATCATCAAGGTTTTCTGCATGTCAGCAAAACTGTAGAGCAGGTCAACTATCTCGCCCAACTTTACATGATGCGTCAGCGGTGCAGCACAGTAGCGTCCGTCGACTTTCATTACCGTTTCGACGCCGTCGAACTCGCAGCAGTGTTCTTCTCCTTTTAATGCACATATCATCTCTTCGACCAAGTCATCTATGTATAGCAGTTCCATATCCACATTCGGATCATTGACCTGGATTGGAAGGCCGTTGGCTATGTTGTGGCAGAATGTGGCCACTGCACTGTTGTAGTTCGGTCTGCACCACTTGCCGTACAGGTTGGGAAAGCGGTAGACCAGCACCTTCGCCCCAGTCTCCCGGCCATAGTCGAAGAACAGCTCCTCGCCGGCCTTCTTGCTCTTTCCGTATTCCGATGTGCCGAAACGGCCGGCAAGTGTCGCCTGTATGCTGGAACTGAGCATGACCGGGCATCTGTTCCCGTGTTTCTTAAGGGTATCCAGCAGGGTAGAGGCGAATCCGAAATTGCCCTGCATGAACTCCTCCTGATTCTTCGGACGGTTGACTCCAGCCAGATTGAACACGAAGTCGCAGTCCCGGCACCATCTGTCCAACTCTTCCGATGTGGAGTCGAGATCGTATTCATATACTTCCGACACGGAAAGGTCGCCGTAGCATCTGGCCTTCCCGTCCTTTATGTTGTTGAGCTGTGCACACAGATTCTTTCCTACGAAGCCTTTTGCTCCGGTTACCAATATCTTCATCTCTTACTATTATTTATTTCTTGTCTTATCTCGAGCGGAGTTGCCCTCTGTCACTACTGTGACTCTCGGTGGGTTCTTTTCTCTATTCTGATCGTATGTCTCTCGGTTTCGACCTCTTCTCTATCCCCAAATCTTCCCTTATGAATCTCAGCCTCATCAACTGTTCCTTCATGCCTTCGACATCCAAACGTGTCGTGTTATGTGAATGGTAATCCTCTATCCTCGATATATCCTCGTTCCCTTCAGTGAAGAATTTGTCATAGTTCAAATCCCTCGTGTCACATGGAATACGGTAGTAGTTCCCCATGTCTATCGCCTTTGACATCTCCTCTCTCGTAACAAGCGTCTCATACAGTTTCTCTCCGTGACGCGTGCCGATTACCCTGACTTCCGTCTCTCCGTACTTGGGGTCTATCTTTCCATATATCTGCTTCAATGCTTCTGCCAACGTGGACAATGTCGCTGCAGGTGCCTTCTGTACAAACAAGTCTCCGTTGTGTCCATGCTGAAATGCATATATCACCAGGTCCACGGCATCGTCCAATGTCATCATGAACCGCGTCATGTTAGGGTCCGTTATCGTTATCGGCTTCCCTTCCATCATCTGTTCCACCCACAGCGGAATCACTGAGCCACGACTTGCCATCACATTGCCATAACGCGTGCAGCATATTGTCGTTGCTGCTCCTTCTCCCAATTCCCGTCCCTTGGCTATGGCTACTTTCTCCATCAACGCCTTGCTGATACCCATGGCATTGATGGGATATGCTGCCTTGTCCGTTGACAAAACAACCACATTCTTCACTCCGTGTTCTATGGCACTTTCAAGGACATTGCCCGTACCTATCACATTTGTCCGTGTGGCCTCCATCGGGAAAAACTCGCATGACGGCACCTGTTTCAACGCTGCTGCCGCGAACACATAATCCACTCCACGCATCGCAACATCCACAGACGCCTTGTCTCTCACATTTCCTATATAGAATTTTACCTTGGGATTCTGCAGGGCGTGACGCATGTCGTCCTGTTTCTTCTCGTCACGGCTAAATATTCGGATTTCCTTGATGTCCGAATTTAAAAATCTTCTTAATACTGCATTACCAAATGATCCGGTGCCTCCGGTAATAAGAAGTATTTTATCTTTAAAGATTGACATATATTTTAATTTATTTATCTCAGTATAAATATTTTTTAAATCATTATTCAAATATGAAACATATATTTAATATAATATTTATGCCAATTAAATTTGTCTCCACTTAACTTCAATGGCAATAATAAAAATCATCTGCTCTTTAATAAAACACATTCCATCACTCCAATATCTCTATGTAATTTCTTGGCATGGAATCTATCTGGGCGGTGATGATGCCGTTGAGGTCTATATAGACACGGCGGATGTTTTGTACGCGGCGCAACACTCCTTCCATGCCGGCGAGCTTGCCTCCCAAGATGCGGCATCGCTTGCCTATGTAGTTGAAAGCATCGCCAAACTCCATCAAAGTGACATGCTCCTGCATCTCTTCCACCACGAAGATAAAACGTTGCATGGAAGCATCATCGACAATGATAATCCTCCTTGCTTCGTTCTTCTCGAAGTCCGTCATGTCAGCACGCAAATCTTCCCGAGGAATATATGTCATAAACCGGAGATAACTGCACGAATTGTCATTATGTTTCAACTCCGTTATCCGGTCTTTGCTGCTGTGTATGAAAATAAGATTACTGATTTTTAAAGACTCCACCACCTTGGGACCGCTCTCGTCCGGTATTATCTTTTTATCAACAGGCAGGAAGTACTCAACACCCTCTTCTTTCAAGACCTCCCGTATGGCAAAACCACGCCCGTATGCCACCCTCATTGGAAACCAAAAACATTCGTCACTGCTTGCTCCGGCAGGTATCGAACTCTTCATGATGTGGCAAACTTGGGGGACACCGTAAAATTCACTTTACGAGCATCAACAGTTTCGACTATCGACAAGTCTTTTATACAAACGTGCTGCATCACAACGACATTTTGTACTTGACATTCACTAACTAACTCTGCATATTCCCATAACACTATATTAGTAGGAAATACAGAGTGCAAATTTAATCATTTTTTTAATATCGCAAAATTAAAATAAATTTTTTTTTATAAAACTTATAAACAATTCTATATTTCACTATTTTAATCTATTCAAACCCAAAATCTTCCTCTTTCAACACATCGTCATGGCTTTTGACGAAACAACGATTTGAACATCAAGGCTCTAAACTTTTTAGGCATAAGTACTTGCGTTACAAAACGCACCATGACATTAACCCACATTCTCATGATGTTTATCATCCCATTATCTCTCATGAAACGCTGTATCCTCAACTCACTCCTGAAATAACGCCATCCTCCTCTGCGACCGTAAAGATTATCATCGACTCTCACATCTACAAGCACTTCTTCCATGTTAGCAAAAGTATATCCTGCCAAAGCCATCCTTATCCACAGATAATAATCCTCCTCACAATACCAGTCTATGTATCCTCCAATATTATTAATCATTGACTTACGAAACATCACCGTCATGTGATTCATTGGACAGCGCGACTTCATATATCTCTTGATATCATTATCGTCAACAGGGACATTGCGGCGTCCTACTATTTTACCTTCACCAGTAAATTCCATTATCTGTCCACCAACAACGGCAACATCCGGATGTCGTTGCAAATAATTCATCTGCAATTCAAACCGATTTTCTTTAGAAATATCGTCGCTATCCATTATAGCTATTATCTCATGAGTTGCAGCATCTATTGCAGTCTGTCTTGCTACTGCATGACCTTCATTCTTTTTTTTACAAATGACCTTAAGTACCGGAATTTCATGTTCAAGACGCGACACCTCCGACATAATATCTTCAGGAACAGGACCATCGACAACCAATACTATCTCATCGGGTTTCAATGTCTGTCTATGATATATGCTTTCTACCGCAATGCCAAAATACTCAGCACGGTCTCTTTCATATACCGACATACATACCGAAAAAGATATCTTACTCATTGTCTCGAATCTGTTTATGTCACTAATTATTAAAATCTATTGCAAAGATACATTAATCATATAACATTATAATCAAATATCAGGAAATAAAGAATATGCTTCCCACATCTATGAGTTCGCCTTCATATAACTCCATCATAATCATGCCGTATTTTTGAAGGAAAGCATCCAAGCTTTCTTTTTCGGGAATGTTTTTTGTGCTGCCGCAAACTACGACCTTATTTCCTGTCAACCCGCAACAGCCTGGAAAAAATCCGTGATCATGTCCTTCCAACCTTATCTGTTCAGGAGCTATGTACAACACATCGCAACCATATTCTTCGAGTTTTTTCTGTATTCCCTTGTCGGAAGTGATGAAAGCCTTGTCATTCAAAGCCAACAGGTTACACCGCGTATATCCTTGATTTACACATATCTCTCTGCCGAATGTCAACAATGAAGCATCGCTATAGCGTGTATTATGTATCAAAGTATCGCCTATTCCTACGGCGTTATAGAGTGCCGTATAAGGATATTTCTTACCCACCGGCTTATCACCTTTCTTCAACGACACCTTGAATTTATCAAGAGTTTGTACAATATGAGAAGGAGCATCAGGTGCATATATCACTGTCTTACAATTTCTTTCGTCTTTACAGAAAAAGAAAATATCAGGGTGTCCGCTTATCGACTTATATGCTTCTTTCCCTCCCTTCATCCATAGCACCTCACCCATGGTTTTCAACTTTCGCCTTGCCTCCACAGGCATACGGGCATCTGCAATGATAACGACATCCGGTTTCTTATTCACCACAAAACTGTCATTTTGCAGTGTATCATCGGTTTTAAAAACCACCTTGTTGTAACGTTGCTGCAACATCACCTTGTTGGCCGCCTTCCATCCTATGGCATGATTCAACTGTGCAGATGGCACCTTTATAATAAGGTGTTCCGTATCTTCTTTTATATTGTTCAAACGTCGTGCCCACAATTCTCCATGTACCATTTCGGCGAAATTGTGATGATAAGGACCTGCCACCAAAGCAGCACCGTCCAATTCCTCCGAGGTATGAAGACCCATACGCAGCACTTTGACACTGTTGTCATCAAAATACGATAACAGCGTAGCCGTCTGACCAACAGCCTCCTGCAGAGTCAGCGGCACGTATCTCCCGTCAAGATACATCTGCTCCAACACGGTATCTTTCACCACCACGCAAGGATAGATTCTCGTCTCAGAAGCTCCGAGACGCACAATGTCGGATGCTGTATTCATATCTTTTTCAAAAGTATCTCCCGGAAGACCGAGCATCATCTGCAAGCCAAGAGTGACATTTTCTGCAAGTATCATTGCCGATGCCTCTTCTATATCCTTGAAAGTATGTCCTCTGCCGCACAGACGCAAGACCTCATCATCAGTAGTCTGTGCTCCGAGTTCAATGTTGAGCATTCCGTAACGTTTTAATGTCCTGACACGTTGCGAACTTATATAGTCCGGACGAGTACTGCAACGCAAACCATCGACAAGACCGGCATCAAGATAAGGCTGCACTGCTTCAAGATATTTATCCTGCATGGATTCCGGCAACCCCGTGAAATTGCCTCCGAAAAATGCGACTTCAACAAAACGTTCATCTTCGACAAATGTTGACAAATGTCGATCGATAATATGCTTAACATCTTCACTGTCAACAAAATGCTGCTTACCGGTAATGCTGAACTGATTACAGTACACACATCTGTACGGACATGCAAGTTCCGGAAGAAATATAGGTATGTTATAGTATCTCATTTGGATAACAAAAATGCAAAATAATATCGAATTATCAATATATGGGTTTAAAAAAAACTGTAATTTTGCAAAATAATTAAAATTAACAAAAATGAGAAATATCGGTAAAGTTCTATTTTTTTCTTTGATAGCCTTGTTTCTTATTGGAGGAACGAGTAGCTGTAACAGCAAAAAAAAGATGCTCAAGCAAGAGTATGAGATGAAATTGCAACAGGCAAAAGATGACCTCAATGCCATCATTAACGATCAAAGCGATTTGACATTGGACCAACAGATTGCAAGAATTGAAGAAATCAGCAATGGCGACTTCAATGACCCTGAACTTAACGAACTCATTGAATATGCAAAATTGTATGTAAAATTGGCTGAAGAAGAAAAGCTTAAAGAAGAACGCAGAGCTGAAGAAGAAAGGCTTCGCATGGAAGAGTTGAATAACATTCCCAAGACCTCATTGGAAGATTATTTCGGCAAAATAGCCGGTGCAAGCAGCATTTCAAGTGCCAACAGCCTTATCAACGAGGCATTGGAACTTTTTGCATCACCCGACGCCATAGTATTGATACGTATCAACAGCTTTGGAGACTATGACCGCCCGACAACTGCTGTTGAATATCTTAACTATCTGAAAGACAGCAAAGAAGCCAAGATGCGCATCTATGAGGCAAAATACGACGACAACAATAAGATAACTGAATTGGAATTGATAAAGAAATAAATAATATGAAAAGAATATTTTTAGCAGTATTGATGGGCGTTTTCATGCTCGCATCGACAGAAGTCAAAGCCCAGGATATCAGTCCGGAACGTAAACAAGCAATCGACAGTCTCGCACTCGAAAAAGTAAGAGACCTCAGCAAATATATCAAGATAGTAGGTTCAAAAGACACTCCATGGAGTGAAGCAAACAGAGTAATAGAACGTGTGGAAGAGTTGTTCGCCCCTGATGCCGAAGTAGGAGTATCATCACTCAGCTCCCAGAAAATCAATTATTATTCAGTACGCAAATATTTAGAACGTCTTATGCGTCTGAATTATGACAAAGTGGAGATAGAATGGTATAACATTGAATATGTGTCTGACCTGCAAAGACAACCTGACGGCACTTATGTTGGTGTCATCACAATATTCCAGACCTTCAAAGGTTATGATAAAGAAGGCAGACTGGTATATAAAGACACTACCAAGAAAGACATTACGATATATGTCAAACGCAAAGAGACACAAATAGGCGGACGTCTTATCGGATTCTGGGATGTCTTGCTCGGCGACATGAGAGTCAAAGAGACAACGCACTGATGCCGACAAACCTTCGTTGTAAATTCTAAAAATTTAAAAGATGAAATCTTTGTTGAGGTCATTATCATTAATCATTATGCTCATAATCTTCTATCATGCTGATTGTCAAACATACAGCATAAGCAACAACATAATAGACGAGAGTGATTTTTATATGATGACCAAACAGATGAGTCAATTTTTCAGTCGTTTTAACAACGAAGAAGATCAATATGGGGTAAAATATCACCCCGACAGTCCGGAATATCGCGACAACAAAAGAAGAGCAGAGATTCTTCCTATCTTGTTTGACAGTGAGAATCCCCGCACGAGCGGCAAGTTGCGTGACATGTTTATCGCCGATGTAACTTCCGATGAAGAGCACTACATGGAGTTTTTGGGAGGAGAATGGTTTTCAGAAGTATCTGCTACTTTCCTTTGGAAAAACAAACCTGTTTCCATAAGTCTAATCCTGACAGTAGAACAGGAAAACTTAGGCTCCAAATGGGTACTTACCAACGTCATCTTTACGGAATTCAACAAGATGTTCCCTTCCGGAGAGATGGCAGAACGCGAAAAGCATTTTCTTCACCCCATGAGTCATGAACTCGACTTTTTCAATAT
>OLYM01001176.1_pt1 | contig 10286 bp, 9 predicted proteins | sample 1673691 | NCBI WGS metagenome assembly OLYM01 (sample SAMEA103958123, study PRJEB25191) | human gut metagenome | reverse complement strand
CACAAAAATCGGATAAAAATTTCTATACCGAGGAAGCGGAAAAAGAAGCTGGAAAGTTCGTGCAACCTCTTGATTTTCCGATGGGTTTCGTGGTACAATAACAGACGGTTAGCAACTGGTCGCACTGGTGGGCGGCTGCATGGGCTTCTTCTTCTAAACATAAGCCTGTGTTCCACCAGCGCACCGATACGTCTTCTGACATGATTACGCTTTCTCTTCGCAGCCTTCCAAATTGCGAAGGGACGGCGTTGCTTTGCGCTTGCATCACCAGGCGCAGGCACAGCAAGGGTGGCGGACGGCACTGACAGCTCCGGGGTGGGTTGCCTCTGAGAGGTTGGTGGACGAACCGCGTCTTTGATGGCGGACGGACAGTTCGTCATAAAATTACGGAGGTGCATTTAACACATGGCACGCATTGCAGGTGTGGACCTGCCCAGAGAAAAGCGCGTTGAGATCGGCCTGACCTACATCTACGGTATTGGCCTGACGACCTCTCAGAAGATGCTTGCGGAAGTCGGCATTAACCCCGACACCCGCGTCAAGGATCTCTCCGAAAACGACATCAGCAAGCTGCGCGACTACATCGAGCACCACCTGAAGGTGGAAGGCGATCTGCGCCGCGAAGTCTCCCTGAACATCAAGCGTCTGGTGGAAATCGGCTGCTATCGCGGTGTGCGTCATCGCCGTGGTCTGCCCGTTCGCGGTCAGAACACCAAGCAGAACGCGCGTACCCGCAAGGGCCCGAAGAAGACCATCGCTGGCAAGAAGAAGGCCACCAAGTAATTCGCTGGAATTACGCGGTGAGAGCCGTTTCGTGAAATAACGGAGGGAAAAACAATGGCACCCAAGCAGCAGAGCAAGCTCAAGAAGGTCGTGCGCAAGCGCAAGGAGCGCAAGCTCGTCGAGCGCGGTGCGGCGCACATCAGCTCTTCTTTCAATAACACCATCGTCACCATCACCGATACGCAGGGCAACGCCCTGTCCTGGGCCTCCTCCGGCGGCCTGGGCTTCCGCGGCAGCAAGAAGTCTACTCCTTTTGCTGCACAGACCGCCGCTGAGACCGCTGCCAAGGCCGCAATGGAATATGGCCTGAAGACGGTTGAAGTGTATGTCAAGGGTCCGGGTTCCGGCCGTGAAGCCGCCATCCGCTCCCTGCAGGCCGCTGGTCTGGACGTGAGCATGATTAAGGACGTGACGCCGATTCCGCATAACGGCTGCCGTCCGCCCAAGCGCCGTCGCGTGTAAGCAAACGAAGGAGGACTGTAAAACATGGCTATCAATAAGCAGCCCGTCGCCCGGAAGTGCCGTGCACTCGGCGTCAGCCCGGCGGAAATGGGTTATGGCAAAAAGCAATCTAAGCGCAATCCCGGCGGCACCCGTCGTAAGAAGGTTTCTGAATACGGCGCGCAGCTGAAGGAAAAGCAGAAGGTTAAGTTCGTCTACGGTGTGCTGGAAAAGCAGTTCCACAAGTACTACCTGAAGGCGACCAACATGAAGGGCATCACCGGCGACAACATGCTCCAGCTGCTCGAACTGCGCCTGGACAACGTTGTGTACCGTCTGGGTCTGGGCAAGACCCGCCGTGCCGCCCGTCAGATCGTTGTGCATGGTCACATCCGCGTCAACGGCCAGAAGGTGGACATTCCGTCCTACTCCGTGAAGGTTGGCGACGTGATCACCCTGCGCCAGAAGAGCACCGAGTCCGAGCTCTTCAAGCCGCTGCGCGAAGGCACCAGCGTCGTCACCCCCAAGTGGCTGACCTTTGATGCCCCCAACCTGACCGGCAAAGTCGTTGCGCTGCCGACCCGCGAGGACGTCAGCCTCGAAGCCGAAATGAGCATGATCGTCGAATTCTACTCCCGTTAAGGAAGGGAAACGGGATGCGGATGACGGGATGCATGAAGCTCGCTTTCGCATTCCTCCCTTCGTCACTCCGAACCTGAGCAAGGAGGGTAAAAATAATGGCCGTAGAAATCGCAAAAGTCGAATGCGTCGAAGTCGGGGACAATGGCAAGTACGGACGCTTTGTGGTCGAACCGCTCGAACGCGGGTTTGGTCACACACTGGGCAACAGCCTGCGCCGTGTCCTGCTATCCTCTCTGCCCGGAGCGGCGGCGTCTGCTGTTCACATCGAAGGTGTGCAGCATGAATTTTCCACCATTCCCGGCGTGAAAGAGGATGTCACCGAAATCATCCTGAACCTGAAGGGCTTGGCTGTCAAAATGTACAGCGACGGCCCGAAGTCTGTAATCGTGGACAAAATGGGCCCGTGCGAACTGACCGCGGCGGATATCAAGGTTGATGATGAAATTGAAATCATCAACCCCGATATGCACATCGCAACGCTCAACGAGGACGCGCATCTTCAGATGACGCTCCGCCTTGAACGCGGCGTGGGCTACGTCAGCGCGGACAAGAACAAGGCCCGCAATGCCGGCTCGATGCCCATCGGCGATATCGCCATGGACAGCATCTTCACCCCCATCGTGAAGGTCAACTACACGGTGGAGGACAAGCGCGTCGGCCAGTCCAACGACTTTGACCGTCTGACCCTTGAGGTGTGGACGAATGGCACCCTGAAGCCTGAAGAGGCCATCAGCTGCGCGGCGAAGATTCTCACCGAACACCTGATGCAGTTCGTCAGTCTGACGGATCAGGTGCTGCCGGTCAGCATGACGCAGCCTGAGGACGACAAGAAGGAAAAAGTCCTCGAAATGACCATTGAAGAGCTGGAGCTCTCTGTCCGTGCCTACAACTGCTTGAAGCGCGCTGGCATCAACAGTGTCGCTGAGCTGGTGCAGCGCAACCAGGAGGACATGATGAAGGTGCGCAACCTTGGTCGCAAGTCCTTGGAAGAAGTGGAACAGAAGCTGCAGGATCTGGGTCTGAGTCTGCGCCAGAACGAAGAATAAGACGGGGCACAACGATGGCAGCCTGATTTTATCCGATCGCACGTCGGTTAGAATCGCTGCTTGCCCGTGATAGGAGGAAATAATCCCATGGCACACCAGCGCAAACTGGGTCGCACGGCCGGTCAGCGCAAAGCGCTGCTCCGCGGTCTGGTGACGAACCTGTTTCAGAATGGCAAGATCGTGACGACCGAAGCCAAGGCCAAGGAAGTCCGCCGCATTGCCGAACATTACATCACTCTGGCAGTCAACGAGTGCGACAACACCGTGACCACCACCAAGATCACCCACAACGACAAGGATCAGAAGGTCGAACTGCAGGTGGTCAACGATACGCCGTCCAAGCTGCACGCTCGCCGTCAGATGACCGCGTATCTGTACAACGTGCCGCAGCAGAAGCTGGCGGACGAGAACAAGAAGGAGTACAAGGAGCGCACCAAGGACGTGAAGTATCCCGTCGTTGAGAAGCTGTTCCGTGAGTACGGCCCGATGTTCAAGAAGCGCAACGCCGAGAAGAACGTGGCTGGCGGCTACACCCGTATGTACAAGCTGGGACCGCGCCGCGGCGATGCTGCCGAGTTGGTCATGCTGGAGATCATCAACATCCCCGGCACCGATGCGACCGCCGAAGCCAAGTAAGATTGCGTGACGCTTGTCACGTTTGAACGTTTTGTTTTCTTTACGCACACATCAAGCAAGCACAAGCCGTTCCCTCCGCACAAGGGAACGGTTTTTTTTCATGTGGATGATGATTTTGGGCACGAAAAATCCCCCTCTTTGCGCAGAGGGGGACGCAATGTTACGCCATTTTGAGCTTATATCCTGTTTTATAAACCGTTTCGATGCACGATTTGCCCAATTTCCGCCGCAAACGCTGAATGTGCACGTCCACCGTGCGGGTTTCGCCTAAATCCTGATAGCCCCACGCCGTCCGCAGGAGCGTTTCGCGGGAGACAGCTGCCCCCGGCGTCTTCACCAGCACTTCCAGCAGGGCAAATTCCTGCGCGGTGAGTGTCAGGTGCTCGCCTGCCATCGTCACGCGGTGGTGCAGCGTGTCCAGCCGCAGCGGCCCGGCGCGCAGGAGCGATTGGGCAAGCAGCAGCAAGCTTTCCACCGCGTTCATCAGCTGCTTGGGGGAGAAGGGGTGCACCAGCGCGTCGCACGGCAGGTCAAACAGCGACTGCAGGTGCGCAACGTTTGCCGCTTCCGCCGTCAGAAACAGCACGGGCCAGTCGTTTTCCTGCGCCCGGCTGAGCAGCTCAACGCTCTCGCACCACGGCAGGCGCGCGTTGAGAATCGTCAGCATACACGCCGAATCTTGCCTGTCCTGATAGAAGGGGAGCGCGTCGTGCACCGAATCCGCCATAAAGCAGCGGAAACCGGACTGCATCAGCGTTTGGGCGAGCATCTGCCGGCGCTCGGCATCAGGCTCAAGCACCATTACGCGCTCCGGACGCGCCTGTGTTCCCTCCGTCATCGTAAATCACCTCGTTATTGCGTGGAATTGGCGGCATCAATAACATGACCGCCTTCATTATATAAGACGAATGAAAAGGCGATTTCGTTGCATCGAATCGTCATTTTTTTATGATTTTTTTGATTTAAGCGTGAAAGTTTGTCTTTGAGGAAGGGAAGTACTTTGGCGGCAGTGGTGTCGTTATTCTGAATTTGTGCTTTTGGTTCGCAGGGGTTTCGCTCCTGCGGGAGCGGCGAGGGGGCTTTGCGGTCGCCCCCTCGACCCCTTCGCGGTGCACACGCCCATGCTTTTGGGGTGATGAGGTCGAATCAACACGCGGGCATAGTCTGAAAGTGCGAACAACTCAATCGCGCGAAAGGGTCAAGGGAGGAACTCCCTTGCGGAGTCCAGAGGCAGCGCCTCTGGTGGGGTTAGGGGCAACGCCCCTTGGTTCTCCCCCAATACAAAAGAAGCCGGACTTCTCAATCCGGCTTCTCGGTTGGGGGCGACTTATGAGTTCTCCATAATCATCATCTGCACAATGCGGGTCAGCTCGCGGACAAACTGGTCGACGGTGATGTTGCCGTCCATGTAGCGCTTCACAAGCGTGGACGCTTCGTTGTCGTCGCCGTAGAACACGGTCGATTCAATGATGCGCACATTCTCCATCTGCGAATCGTAGAGGAGGATGTTCTCGGTCGTGTACTGGTAGGGGGAGAGGCGGGTCAAAGCGTCCGTCAGGTTCTGAATCGCTTCCTGATAGTCGCGCTTTTCGCTGTCGTCGGCGGTCGCCATTGCTTTCGTCAGTTCGTCAATGTAGCTCTCGTGGCTCTTCTTGGTCTCCTCATAGTACGGATCCTCAATGTTGTCCGTGTAGGCAGGGGAGAGAAGCGACTTCTGATAATCGCTGCGGTTGACGGCGAGGTACGTCAGCAGGTTCATGGCGGCATCGGCGTTCTTGCTGGAGCGGTTGACCGCCATCACGCGGATGTCACCGATGACGCTGCTGTCGTGGTTCGGCTGGATGGACAGCATCAGCGGGACAGCCGTGCTTTCAGGGTCGCTGGCATAGTGAATGTCGATGCTGGCGTAGCTGCTCAGGAGGGGTCCTTCGCTGCTGGCGTCATACGAACCGCCAATCACTGCGCTGCTATAGGTAACATTGCCGTTGTTGTTGTCGTCGTTCCACTGATCTTGGTACGCCTGCAGCTTCTCGCGCATACTGTCCAGCTTGTTCAGCGTGGCGATGAAATCCGCGTCGGTGAAGGTCAGCGTGCGGCCGTCCGCCTCGCACTCGGCAATCTGCGCCATCATAATCTGGCTGAACAGCTGCATTGACAGGCTGTACGGGTAGTCCATCAGCGCGTGCTCCGGGTAATCCTCCACATAGGAGGTAATCCACTCGTCGATGAGGTTCAGCAGCTCCAGATACGTCGTCGGCACATCCTCCGCCGTCAGCCCGACATCCTCCAGCACGGCGGTGTCAATCGACCAGCAGGAGGTGCTCACTTCGACGGGCAGGGCGTAAAGGTGGCCATCCACCAGCACCTGCTTGGTCAGATTCGGGAACATTTCGGAAACAGCCGCGAGCAGATCGCTGCTGCCGGACAGCTCCGCCAGATAGCCCTTGTTGCGCAGGGCAGCGAAGGCATCGCCCGGCAGATAGAAGGAGTAGAGGTCAAGCGCCTCGCCGCTCTGCATGTGCTGGGTGTAGTCCGGCGCGGTGGATGCGCTGGTGGATGCGTACACGATGCCGACTTCCGGGTGCTCCTTGGCGTACTGGCGCACCAGATTGCCCGCGTCGCCCCAGCTGATGGAGGAATCGATGCGCAGGACGGTCGCGGGCAGCGGCGCGGTGAGGTCAATCGAGGTCAGACCGCTGTCGTAGTTGTAGGTGTAGTAGCTGTTGCCAGACACGCAGCCGGGCAGATTGGTGTACACATACGCCGGGGGCAGGTAGCCAATCGTCTCCACGGTGTCATACGGCGCGGCGACGCGCAGCACCTGCGAGCCATCGTTGAAGACGACGGACGTGCCGGACATGGTGAAGCCGGAGAAAGAGGAGTCGGACTCCATTTCGCACAGCGTGTCGGTCAGACCGGTTTGACGGTTGATGCGCACGAACGCGGTCAGCGGGTCGTCCGTCAAACCGGTGTAGCGGTTGTCATAGTAGCCGATGAGCGACGTATCATCCAGCGGCAGGATGACGCCGATGTAATCCTCCGTCACCTTGCGGACGCTGCCGTCCTTGAGGTTCAGCTCAAACAGCTGATTCAGCCCGTACATCGCTTCGGGATTCAGCCCGTAGGCGGTCACATAGGCGTAATCGCCCGTCAGTGCCGCGCCCTGCAGGGAGCAGTAGAGGCTGCCGTCCTCGTCGGCGCTATCCTCCGCCAGACGGAAGGAATGCACGCGGGTGACGTCGCTGCCGTCGAGCGGGACGCGCAGCAGGTCAATTACGCCGTCGGAGTAGGGGTAGAGCATCAGCAGCGTGCCGTCCTCATCCACAGACAGCACGGCGGACGTTTCGTCGCCGTAAAAGGAGCCGTCCTCGGAGAAGCGCAGAACGTCCGAAAAGCTGCTCACTGCCACCGCGATGCGCCAGTTTTCGCCGTCGTATTCGCAGATGGTCGGGCCGTAGGAGATGGTGTAGAGCTTGCTGTTTGCTTCCACCATGCTGCCGACTTGGTACATATCGAAAATGTCGCCGACCTTCTCGGTGATATCTTCGCTGTCGTCGTCGATCTGCTCGGTCTGCTCGACTGCCTCCGCGAGCGCGCCGGGCAGCAGCAGCGCCAGCATCAGCAGCAGGCACAGGAAACGGGAAAGATGCTTCATGATGATAACCCTCCATTCATAGGATTGATTCTTCTTGGGAAAGGGGAGTTACCCCCTAAATATGAAACGTTTGAAAGGTGCGTTTTGTTGCATGGGGAGCGGGAAAAATTACACCCGCACCACGTCCGACACGTCCAGCTCGTGGTGCACGACGCGCACGGTTTCGCCCGCCGCGATGGCGGGGAAGGGCTTCTCCGCGTCGAAGTAGAACAGGCGGTCATACGGGCGGCCCTTCGCGTCGAGGTCGGTGCAGGTCATGGCGCGGTACGGCACGCCGTCCACCAGGCTGATGTCGTCCGAAATCGCCAGAAACGGCAAATCCACCGCGCGGCGGCGTCCCGAAATCACGTTGTCCAAATGGCGCTGATAGCACCGCAGCGGCTTCAGGAAGAGGTCATAGCAGAAAATCAGCACGGACAGACTGACAATCGTCAGCACATCGGTCGCAACCTCGTTGCGCTGGATGGCGAAATAAATGGCGGCGCCCAGCAGCGCAAGCACCGGAATCAGCACCAGAAGCAGCCGCTTTTTCAGCTGTGCGCGAATCGCCGCCTGATCCTGCGCGGAAAAGAGAGAAGACGGCTCGGTCGTTACCTGTTCATCAGCAATCATAGGAAAAATAGCCTCCTCAACATATCGTTTGCCACCTGTCCCTATTTTACAGGAAAGCGCGGGCAGTTGCAAGTGTTTCGGGCGGCAGGATTGGAAATAAACCGTGAATATTCGCTTTTGCGCCTGAAACCCTTGCCAATTCGGGCTTCTCATGGTACAATACGGGCAAAGAGAATGCGAAAGGAGGGTCGATGGCTTTGCGGAAAAAACCGCCGACGACCCTGCTGCTGACGGATATGTCCAGCCTGTACGGATATATCTACTGTATGCTGATTTCCGAGGGTTTATCCGGGATGCCGCTGTATGGCGGCGCACTGTACATGATTGGCCGCGTGACAACGGTTTTCGCCCAGACGTTCAGCCCTGAGGAAGCCATTTACCTGCCCAAGGCGCTGCGATGGATGCGCATTCCGCTGATGATTCTGCTGCTGCTGCTCTCACTGTGCCTTGTTGTGCTGTACCCCATGTCGTTCGGCAGCACGCAAATGTGGCTGATTTTCTCCGTTGTGCTGTCCATGCAGCTGCGGGACAGCCTGTGCCAGCGCATGGGGCGGCTGTGCCTTGACGGGCGGATGGAGCAGACGACCTTCCTGTGCCTGAGCGGGGCGCTGCATGGGTGCATGATGGCGCTGCAAGCCCTGATTCTGGCGGTCAACCTGCCGGTGCAGCTCTCCGTGCCGATGATGATTGGGTACCTTCTGTGCGGGATGGCGGCGTTTTACTCGACATACGCGGCATATGAGGATCGCGCCGTGCTGCCGCGCCCGAACTCGGAGGAAGCGCACTTCACGCTGGCGACGATTCAACGCGCGAACGCCTTGAGCGCCTTTGAGCGGCTGAGCATGGTGCTGCTGACGGCAATGGAAATGACGCTCATCGTCATGTACACCTTCCTTGCGACGACGGCGGAGCAAATGCTGATTCGCATGGCGATAGCGGTGCTGACGACGCTATTGTGCGAGGAATTGGCGACGCTGCTGCTGAAAAAGCGCGAGAAGAAAAACAAGAATGAACCGATTTCGCTGCTGCTGATGGGCATGTTCCTCTGGCTCTACGGGCTGTGGATTTTTTCGCGGATGCTGCGGCACCACACGACGGATATCAGCATCACCTACTTCTGTCTGGCGCTCTGCTCCGTCGGCTGCGCGGTGTGCAAGGTCTGCTTGAGCAAGATGGAAAGCCCGATGGGCGCGGTCGCGAAATTCACCTCCGGGCAGGAAATTCCCGGCTACCGGCTGATGCGGCGCGTGTCGCGCGAAGTGGCTTCGCTGCTGGGGCAGATGCTTGCGCTTGTGGCGCTGACGGTGCTGTGTTTCCTCGCCGGGCAGCGGCTGCCGCGCACGGCGGAGGAAATCGCCGCAAGTTTCCAGCCGGTGATGGTTGTTCCGGCGCTGATTACGGCGTTCATCGCCCTGCTGTGCGTGCTGCGCTTCCCGCTGTCGAACCGTTACATGCAGAAAGTGCTGCGCTTTTTGCACATCCGCGAATCCGGCGAGGAAAACAAGGCGCTGGAGCAGCAGCTGGAGGAGGTCGTCATCAAGCGGCACGTTCAGCCGCTGGGCATCCGCTTTTTGATGGCAGTGATGCGCCCGTTCTTCCACCACACGGTCAAGGGTGCGGAGAACATTCACCCCGATGACAGCAACCCGCTGGTGTTCCTCTGCAATCATGGCGAAATTTACGGCCCCGTCGCGGGGATGCTGTTCTGCCCCGTGCCCGTGCGCCCGTGGACAATCAGCGACATTTCCATTGACCCGGACGAGGTTGCGCAATACGTCTACAAATATACATTTTCGCAAATGAAGTGGCTTGGCCCGCTGCGCTGGCCTATCTCGAAGCTGTGCGGCCCGCTCAGCGTATGGGCAATGAAGTCCGTGGAGTGCGTGCCGGTCTACCGCCACAAGCCCCGCGAGTTGACGACAACCTTCCGCAAGTCGGTGGAGGCCATGCAAGCGGGCGATAATCTGCTGATTTTCCCCGAAAACCCCGATGCTGACCCGAATCGCCCCGGCTATGAGCACGGCCGCCCCGGCGAATTGTTCCGCGGATTCACGATGCTGGCGCAGGTGTACTATGCGCGGACGGGCAAGTGCTGCCGATTTGTGCCGATGCTGGCGCATAAGGGGATGCGGACGCTGTCATTCGGGACGGAGATTGATTACGACCCGGAGAAGCACCCGATTGAGGAGCGCGACCGGGTGGTGGAGGAAGCGCAAAGGCAGATGTGGGAGATGTTTGATAGGGAAGAAGCCCTGTATCAGGAGAAAAAGGCGAAGGAAAAGAAAAAGTAAGGGAAGCGCGCCCAAGCCGGGCAGCCAAAAAGGGTCAAGGGACAATGTCCCTTGCGGGGTCAAGGGGCGGCGCCCCTTGTGGGGTTTGGGGCAACGCCCCAACTGTTGCGCGGGCGACCAATTCCAAGGAAGCCGCCAACAAAGGCGCAGGCAGCGAAGCGTCCCTGCCAGTAACTTTGC
>OLYM01001174.1_pt1 | contig 10300 bp, 10 predicted proteins | sample 1673691 | NCBI WGS metagenome assembly OLYM01 (sample SAMEA103958123, study PRJEB25191) | human gut metagenome | reverse complement strand
GGCACACCCCGCTTGCCCTTTTTGCGCAGGAATGCTATACTTTAGCGATAAAGGACAGTGTACTGTCCGCAGGTTTTTCGGAGATAAGGAAAAGCGCTTATGCGAATCGGACTGATCGAATTTTTGCTCATACTTGCCATTGCGTCCCTCACGGTGGGGCCGCGGGTGGCGTTGTTCGTGGACCGGTGGATGCGGCGCGCCAACCGCGCCAACGCCATGGCGGCGCGCCGCCGGGCAGAGTATGCCGCCCAAATGGCTATCGAGCGGGATGCCATGCTCAAGCGGTTCCGCACCGCCAGCACGGTGTTCGGGGTGGGCATTTTGCTGGTGCTGGTGTACGCGCTGGGCTTCCGTCCCATCGACACCCCGCCGCAGACCTATAAAGCACCCGACCTCCGGCAGGAGACGGGCGCGATGCAGACGGCAGTTTCCACCGACCGTAAGACCCGGCTGGAGCTGGGGGAGTATCAGGGCGTGGACTGCATCCGCGCCAAGGACGGCCTTTTGTATGCCGCTGCATGGAACGGTGCCGCCCTGAAAAAGCGCACCAGCGACCTTGTGCGCACCGATGGCGGGCACGCTGCCGCCATCCTGAGCGTGGAGGGCGAACTGACCGGCTTTGCCTTTGATGCCGCCGGGGATGTGTGGCTGACCCAGCTGACCACCGCCGGGGGTACCTTGTGCCGCGCCAAGCACGACAGCTGGGGCGCAGCGGTGGAGCAGGTGGTCACCCAGCTGGACGGTGCGCCGCTGGGGGCGGTATCTGCCGTGAAGGTAAGCCCGGCGGGCAAGGTGTACTTTGCGGTGGCTGCGGCGGCAGGCGCAGAGAACGGGCTGGAAAGCGCCCTGCGCACCGAGCTGCTGGCGCACACCGCCACCGGCTGCGTGTATGTGTACGACCCCGCCGCCCGCACGGTGGAAAAGGTGCTGGGCGGGGTGGCAGGTGCTGCGGGTCTGGCGCTCAGCCCGGACGGCAGCACCCTGTATGTCTCTGACCTTGGCAGCCGCTGCATCTGGGCGGTGGATGCCGCTGCCCGGGAACTGACCGCCGGGGGACGGGGCTGCACCGCTGCCTTTGCCGGTCTGCCGGGCTATCCCGGAGCGCTTGCCGCGGACACGGACGGCACGCTGTACATCAGCTACCGCTGGGCGCGCAGCAGCTGGCTGGAAAAGAACGCGGACAGCACCCTGCTGCGGGGCATCGCCCTGCGGGCGGGACAGAATACGCAGGAGCGGCTGTTCCGGTGCACGGCAGACGCCCCCTGTGCCGAAGCAGTGAGCCTTGCCACCGGGGCTTGGGAGCAGACCTTTACCGGCCTTGCACAGGACAGCTGCGCGGCGGTGTGTCCGGTGGAAAGTAAAGTATATTTCGGTGCAGCAGGGGCAAACAGCCTGCTAGCTGCAAACCGATAAGCGAGGTGTTTTTGTATGACCGAAGCATTTGCAAAACAGATCGAGACCGAGGCACGGCAGGCAATGACCGAGCTGGTGGCTGCGGCAAAGCTGAAAAAGGGAGATGTGCTCGTGGTGGGCTGCTCTTCCAGTGAGATGGTGGGCGGTCACATCGGCAAGGATTCCAGCATAGAAGCCGCCCGGGCACTGTACGCGGGCGCTGCGCCGGTGCTGGCGGAAAAAGGCATCTGGCTGGCAGCCCAGTGCTGCGAGCACCTGAACCGCGCCCTTATCCTTGAGCGGGAAGCCGCAGAAAAATACGGCTGGGAGGAAGTGTGCGTCGTGCCCCGTCCCCATGCGGGCGGCAGCTGGGCCACTACCTGCTGGAAAAACTTCAAAGACCCGGTGGCGGTGGAAGAGATCCGCGCCAACGCGGGCATGGATATCGGCGGCACCCTGATCGGAATGCACCTGAAGCGGGTGGCAGTGCCGGTGCGGCTGAGCCTTAATAAGATCGGCGAAGCAAACATTCTGTGTGCCTACACCCGCCCGAAGCTGATCGGCGGCGAGCGTGCCCGCTATACCGAGGAGGATTGAGCGACATGGCAGAAAAAACGTTGGAAGAAATGCGGCAGGCCGTGGCCGAGATCCGGGAAAAGATGGCAGCCGCCGCCCGGGAAGCCGGGCGCGACCCGGCAGCGGTGCAGCTGTGCGCTGCCTGCAAGACCCGCACGGCGCAGACCATTGCAGCCAGTGCGGGTTTGCCCATTGATGTGTTTGGCGAAAACCATGTGCAGGAGCTGTGCGCAAATTACGATGCCGGAGCTTACTGCGGCAAGCCCAGCCATTTTATCGGCCACTTGCAGACCAATAAGATCAAAAAGGTGCTGGGGCGGGCAAGCCTGATCCAGAGCGTGGACAGCGAGCACCTGCTGCTGGCCATCGAGAAGGAAGCCGCCAAGGCCGGTATCGTGCAGGATATCCTGCTGGAAGTGAACATCGGCGGGGAGGAGAGCAAGACCGGTGCTGCGCCGGAGCTGCTCTGGCCGCTGCTGGACACCGCCGCCGCACAGGAGCATATCCGGGTCAAGGGCCTGATGGCCATCCCGCCCGTGAACGATGACGATGCCCAGAACCGCCGCTATCTGGCACAGGTGTATCAGCTGTTCGTCCGGGCAGGGGAGCGGGGCTACCGCAACGTGGAGATGCAGACCCTTTCCATGGGCATGAGCGGCGATTTTGAGAACGCCATCCGCGAGGGCGCTACCCTTGTGCGCATCGGCACCGCCATCTACGGCGCGCGGGATTACAGCAAAAAGTAACGATAAAAACGGAGGAACCATGCCGAAAACTAAGACCAACGACCCCGGGGCGCACCACGCAAGCAGCGGTGCGCTGATCCGGCGTTTTCTGCCGTATCTGGCAAACTATAAGATGGTGCTGTGCCTTGATCTGTTCTGCGCAGCGCTGACGACTCTGTGCGATATCGTGCTGCCCAAGATCATGAGCATCATCACCAACTCTGCCATGGGAGTGGGCATCACCCTGACGGCGGGCATCGTGCTGAAGCTGGCGGCGCTCTACTTTGTGCTGCGCATCATCGACGGCGCAGCCAGCTACTATATGTCCAGCATCGGCCACATCATGGGCGTGCATATTGAAACGGATATGCGCCGGGATGCCTTTGACCATCTGTTGCAGCTGGATCACACCTACTACAACAACACCAAGGTGGGCACCATCATGGGGCGCATCACCAACGATTTGTTTGATGTGACTGAGTTCGCCCACCACTGCCCGGAGGAGTTTTTCATCGCGGGCATCAAGATCGTGGCGTCCTTTGTCATTTTGTGCCGCGCCAGCATCCCGCTGACCTTGGCAGTGTTTGCCTGTGTGCCGCTGATGGGCGTGGTGTCGGTGTACCTGAACGGCCGTCTGCGGGCACGCTTCCGCCAGCAGCGCGTCCAGATCGGTGAGCTGAACTCCACCATCGAGGACAGCCTGCTGGGACAGGGCGTGGTCAAGGCCTTTGCCGCCGAGGACGAGGAGCGGGAAAAGTTCGCCAAGGGCAACCGCGCCTTTGAACAGATCAAGACCCTTGGCTACTACGCCATGGGCGCGTTCAACACCTCCACCCGCCTGTTTGACGGGTTGATGTATCTGGTGGTCATTCTGGCAGGCGGCCTGTCGCTGGTGTACGGCAAGATTACCGCCGGTGACATGGTGGCGTATATGCTCTACGTCACCACCCTCATCGCCACCATCCGGCGCATCGTGGAGTTTGCCGAGCAGTTCCAGCGCGGCATGACCGGCATCGAGCGCTTTGCCGAGATCATGGACACCCCGGTGGCCATCAAGGACGCCCCGGACGCCGTGCCATTGCAGCCCGGCCCCGGCGAGATCCGGTTCGAGAAGGTATGCTTTGAGTACCCGGACGACCACAACAAGGTGCTGCACGACGTCAGCCTGGACATCCGCGCCGGGGAGCGTCTGGCGCTGGTGGGTGCCTCCGGCGGCGGCAAGACCACCCTGTGCAACCTGATCCCCCGCTTTTACGAGGTGACCAGCGGCCGCATCCTCATTGACGGACAGGATATCCGCCGGGTCACCCTGAAGAGTCTGCGGCAGGATATCGGTATCGTGCAGCAGGACGTGTACCTGTTCAGCGGCACGGTGGCGCAGAACATCGCCTACGGCAAGCCCGGTGCTACCCGGCAGGAGATCGAAGCCGCCGCCCGTCTGGCGGGCGCGGAAAAGTTCATCCTTGCGCTGAAGGACGGCTACGACACCTATGTGGGCGAGCGCGGCGTCAAGCTGTCCGGCGGACAGAAGCAGCGCATCGCCATTGCCCGGGTGTTTTTGAAGAACCCGCCCATCCTGATTCTGGACGAAGCCACCAGCGCACTGGACAACGAGAGCGAGATCCTTGTGGGACAGAGCCTTGAAAAGCTGGCGCACGGCCGCACCACCCTGACCATCGCCCACCGCCTGACCACCATCAAGGACTACGACCGCATCCTTGTGCTGGGCGAGGAGGGCATCGTGGAACAGGGCACCCACGCCCAGCTGCTGGAAAAGCAGGGCATCTACTACCGCCTGTGGAACCAGCTGCCCGCAGAGGATGGGGAATAAAAGCGCCTGAAATACAAAAAAGACACCCGAAAGGGTGTCTTTTTGTCTCTTGTCAAGGGAAGTGAACGGGTTTCATCTCTAGGCACCCACCGATTCATCTTGTTTGGTGTTTTGCATCCACCGCACCAGCGCTTCAGCGTCCTGTTTGCCTTTGGCGTACATTTTTTCAAGGCCGGCGCGGTTCTTGGTCAGGGTGGACATTCCCTCGGTGCTGTCCGGGGCGATGATGCAGACAAGGCCCTGCCGCTCCAGCTCCCGCGCCCGCTGGACAGCCGTGTTGTACCGCCATGCCCGGCGGCGCAGCCCCTCGGCTGCAGCGGGGTAATGCGACTGCAGCAGGTGCGCCAGATGCTCGTCCAGGGCATCACTCCTCACCAGCCCGATGGGCTTGGTCAGGATGAGAGCCACCCGGTCGCAGCCGTGGGCAAAGGCCCATTCCAGCGGGACGGGGTCGGCCAGGCCGCCATCAAAATAAGGCACGCCGTCGATGACGCAGGGCTGGTCGATGACAGGGATGCAGCAGGACGCCATGAGGATGCGGTAGTCGTCCGGGTGGAGGTCTGCCTTGGTGAAATACTGCGCCTCGCCGTTCTGTGCATTGGCGGCCACCACGCATAGCTCTGCCGGGCTGCGGGCAAGCGCCGCGTAATCCAGCGGATTCTCGCCGCCTGCATTGCTGAGGGTGCCGTAGACATAGCCCAGATCGAGATAGGAGTGCTTGTGGATGAGGTTGTGCACGCTCATGTATTCCCTGCGGAAGGAGTATTCATCGTAAAAGGGCTTGTTCCGCCCATGCTGGCCTGCCAGATAGGACGACATATTGGCGCTGCCCGCCGAAACGCCGATGCAGAGATCGAAGCGGAGGTCCTCCTCCAGGCAGCGGTCCAGCACGCCAGCGCCGTAAATGCCCCGCAGGCCGCCCCCCACATCGATGACACCGTATTTCATGGTCTGTTCCTCCATCGTTTCATTCCATTTCCCTCCCAGTATAACGGGACGGCGGGAAATACTCATTGAGCAAACGGCGGGATCTGATGCAATTTGCGGCAGAAAGCAGGATCTGCCGCAAAAGAAAAGCACGAGACCGAAATCTCGTGCTTTTTTAGTGGGCCAGCCAGGACTTGAACCCGGGACCAAGCGGTTATGAGCCGCCAGCTCTGACCAACTGAGCTACTAGCCCCCATTGCCCGGTTTGCCGGGCGCACAAGTAAGTATAACAAAAAACGCGCGAAATGAAAAGCGTTTCGGGCAAAATTATTTTGTGCGGTGGGCTTCCAGCTTCTGCTGCATGAACTTGTCCAGCATTTCCTGCGGAAAAAGCGGCTCCTTGTAGCCAAAGGCCTCCCGGATGAAGATCAGGGTGGCGACGGTCTGCCGCCCGGGGTCAAGCCGGAGGGTATACAGGGTGTCCAGCGGCTGCTGGGTAGGCTGGTGCAGGGTCAGATGGAGCAGGAAACCGCCATCGTTCTCACGGCGGCACTCGTAGGCGAACTCGTCGTCCGGGCTGTGCTGGTCCAGCCGGTCGAAGCAGTCGTCCAGCGGCAGGTCGGTGCGGAATTCGGAAAGGCCGCTGGGGCCATACTGGCTGCGGCGGGCGTTTTCCCGCCGGGTGAGCAGAAAAACGATGCAGCCCAGAGCGGCCGCCAGCAGGATGAGTGAGAATACAACGTTCATGGGTCCCTCCGCAGATTTTGAATCATGTTTTCCTTATTGTAACACAACCTGCGGAAAATTGTGTTATAATATTTGAAACAATCCAAATTTTTGCTGGAGGACTTCCCCTATGAAGCTCAAATTCACCCATAAGACCTGGTATTTCTTCCTGCTGTGCGCAGCGGCGGCATCCATGCTCAACGGCTTTGCCGTGCTGGGCGGCATGGATTTTTCTTTTCTGGAGATGGTCGCGTTCTGCATCACCGGCATCACCATTCTGTTTCTGGCCGCTGAAAAGGGCTCCGACCCCAAGGATAAGCTCAACTACTTTGGCGTATTCGTGGTGCTGATGCTCAGTTATGTCATCAACGGCTGGGCCGCGTACATCTGCTCGGCCCTGGTCTGGCCCGCCCTGCTGGCATTGGAGTACCAGAAGGGCAGGCCCATTCAGCGCCAGCTGCAGCTGGTGGGTGCCGCTGAGGCGTTCCACCTGCTCTTTGTTCTGCTCACGGTCTACGGCAGCATGGCAGGCCTGAGCTTCTGGGCCAATCTGCTCTGGGTGCTGCTGGCCTGCGCCCGGGGCTGGGCGGCACTGAGCCTGTACAAGATGCAGGAGGAAGACGCATGACCCAGCGGCGGCGGAACCGGCACCGCAAGCGCCGGGTTGGCCGCCGCGCCTTCCTGATCGGACTGGGCGGCTCTGTATCTGCCGCCCTGACGTATTATTTTCTGCGTTCTATCCCGGCAGGAAACAATGCGGAGCCTGCGCCATCACCACAAGCTGCCCCCAACCCCGCCCTGCCCAGCGGCGAGTGGCGGGCGGTGTGGGTGAGCTATCTCGAATTTGCAGAGATGGACTTTTCCTCAGAAAGCGCGTTCCGGGCCGATGCCGCTGCGCTGATGGACAACTGCCTGTCCCTTGGGCTGAACACCGTCATTGCGCAGGTGCGCCCCTTTGGGGATGCGCTTTACCGGAGCAGCCTCTTCCCGTGGAGCCACCTGTGCACCGGCGTGCAGGGGCAGGACCCGGGCTTTGACCCGCTGGACGTGCTGCTGACCGAGGCCCACGCCCGGGGGCTATCGCTGGAGGCCTGGGTCAACCCCTACCGGCTCAGGAGCTCGGCTTCCATGCCCTCTGCTATTGCAGAGAACAGCCTGCTGAACACCCACCCGGAGTGGGTCTGCACCGTGAACGAGGGGGCCTACCTGAACCCCGCCATTCCGGAGGCTGCCGACTATGTGGTACAGGGCGTGGCAGAGCTGGTGCAGAACTACGCCGTGGACGGCATCCACTTTGACGACTACTTCTACCCCACCACCGATCCTTCCATTGATGCGGCGCAGTTTGCAGCCAGCGGAGAAACCGACCTGACTGCATGGCGGCGGGCCAACGTGACCCGGCTGGTCAAAGCTGTCCACGATGCCGTCAAGGCCGCCGACCCGACCCTGCGGTTCGGGGTCAGTCCCCAGGGCAACCCGGACAACGACCGGAACGAGCAGTACACTGATCTCTCCGTCTGGCTGACGGCCTCCGGTGCGGATGCCGTTGTGGATTACCTCTGCCCCCAGATCTACTGGGGCTACGGCTATACCCTCTCCTCCGGCAGCACCCGCTTTGCCTTTGAGAATATCACCGCCGAGTGGCTGGCCCTGCCCCGGGCAGAGAGCACGGCCCTCTATTTCGGGCTGGGAGCCTACCGGGTCGGTGTGGGAGACGGCGGAGCCAACGCCGACAGCGTCAGCCAGTGGTGCACCGGCAGCGCGCTGGCCCGGCAGGTGACTGACCTGCGCAGCGCCGGTGCCGGGGGCTGGGCGCTCTACCGCTATGGTTCCCTGTTCCGCTCCGACGAAAGCGGCCTTGCCGCCGCCGAACGTGCCGCTCTGACGGCATTGGACGGCTAAGACACAGAAAATCCCTTGTAAGCAGGAAAAAAATGCGGTATACTATGGTATCATGCAAAAATATCGCATTTTTCACCTGCTGTTTTTGAGGATAGAAAAACATGAGTAAAACAAAACGAATCCTTGCCTTTGCGCTGGCAGCTGTGCTGGCCGTTGTCGTCCTGACCGGCTGCAAGAGCATTGTCCAAAAGGTGTTCGGATCTTCCAACGAGGTGCAGGAGGACGACACCACCCAGTGGGCCGTGCTCAGCTCTGATCCGCTGATGCTCGATGGCATTGCCGATAGCACGGCCAAATACGCCACAGCCCGGGCCAACGGGGCGCTGAATATCGTGTTCAACGGCATCTGGAGCCGCAAGACCGAATACTTCACCGTGCCCAGCGGTCTGCTGAGCATTTACGGCTGCGGCACCACCGACGGCGGTGCCCAGAAGTTCAAGGTCTCCCTCTGGAAAAAGGTGGACGGCGGCGCACAGTATGTGGACAACACCACCTTCTATTTCACCGCCGATGGCCAGAACTACCACTGCGACATCGGCAACCTTGACCCCAACGCAAGCTACCGCGTTACCATTTCCTACGATTCCAGCCGTTACTACCTCTACGGTCTGATGAAAGTGGAGGGCATCGGCTAAAATGAACACACAAACAAAACACTCTCTCATGCTGATGCTCTGCGCCTTTATCTGGGGCACGGCGTTCGTGGCCCAGAGCGCAGGCTCCGGCATGGGGGCTTATTCTTTTCTGGCCGGGCGCAGCTGGCTGGCGGTGCTGGTGCTGCTGCCCACTGTCCGCGCCTTCGATGCCCTCCACCGCAGGCACGGCGCAGCCTATGGCTGGCCCAAAGCCCCTGCCGACCGCAGACATCTGCTGACGGCGGGGCTTTGCTGCGGCACCCTGCTGTTTGCGGCCTCCGCTGCCCAGCAGATCGGCATCACGCTCAACCCTTCTACGGCCAAGGCTGGTTTCCTGACCGCCATGTATGTGGTGCTGGTGCCGGTATTCGGGCTGTTTCTGGGGCGGCGGGGCAGTGCCCGGCTCTGGCTGAGCATGGTCATCGCCGTGGGCGGGCTCTATCTGCTCTGCATGAAAAACGGCTTTGGCGGCATTGAGACCAGCGATTGGATCCTGCTTTCCTGCGCTGTGCTGTTCAGCTTTCAGATTATGACGGTGGACTACTTTGCCCCGCAGGTGGACGGTGTCCGCCTGAGCCTGCTGCAGTTCTTTGTGGTGGCTGTGGAGAGCACCGCTGCCGCCTTGCTGTTCGAGAATCCCACCCTGGCCGAGTTCGAGGCCAACTGGCTCCCGCTGGCCTACTGCGGCGTGATGTCCAGCGGCGTGGCCTACACCCTGCAGATCCTGGGCCAGCGGGACGTAAACCCCGCCATTGCAAGCCTCATCATGTGTCTGGAGAGCGTGTTCAGCGCGCTGGGCGGCTGGCTGCTGCTCCACCAGAGCCTTTCCATGCGGGAGGTCTTTGGCTGCACCCTCATCTTTGCAGCGGTGGTTCTGGCCCAGCTGCCCGTGGAGGACTGGCTGAAATGCCGCAGCGCAAGCCGGAAGTGACCCGGCGCACTGCCGCAGGCATTCCCTATGAGCTGACCCGCAAAAAGGTCAAGCGGCTCAACCTGCACATCCGGCGGGACGGCACCGTGGCCGTGAGCATCCCGTGGTCCTACACGGTGGGCTTTGCCGATGCCTTTGTGACAGAGCAGGCCCAGTGGATCCGGGAGGCGGTCTCCCGCCAGCTGCGGCGGAACGCCCGGAATGACCAGCCCCTGCCCTCCCAGGCGGAGGCATTGGCCTGTTTTACCGCCATGAGCGACAAGGTCTACCCTGCCTTTGCCGGGGTGCTGGGCGGGCAGAAACCCACCATCAGGGTGCGGGACATGACCAGCAGGTGGGGCGTGTGCTACATGAAACGGCGGCAGATCACCTTTGCATTGCAGCTCTACAATATGCCGCCCGCCGCGCAGATCTATGTGGTGGTGCACGAATACTGCCACTTCCTGCAGCCCAACCACAGCCCGGCCTTCTGGGCCGAGGTGGAAAAGCTGCTGCCGGACTGGAAAGAACGGCGGGCTTTATTGAAATAACCTCTCCGCCGCCTATGGCGGCACCTCCCTTAGTAGGGGAGGCAAGTCAGGCACCACTGTTTTCTTGGCTCTCCTATCAGGAGAGCTGCAAAGCGAAGCTGAGAGGTTTTGCCCTAAAGTATATA
>OLYM01001169.1_pt1 | contig 10353 bp, 9 predicted proteins | sample 1673691 | NCBI WGS metagenome assembly OLYM01 (sample SAMEA103958123, study PRJEB25191) | human gut metagenome | reverse complement strand
TTGATGGTTCCCCTGTTCCGCTTGGGTTTCGGGCTTTCGGCTCTTGCCTCTACGGCAACTTCGCTGTTCACCATCATTCCCACCTCGCTGGTGGGTTTTATCACCCATATCAAGAACAAGACGTGCATTCCCCAGCTGGGCATTGTGTGCGGCTTGGCTGGCGCATGTACCAGCCCTTTGGGCGTGCACCTGGCAAATATGTCGCCGGCATGGATGGTTATGCTGGCAGCGGCAATTATCATTGGTTTTTCATCGTTCAAGATGTTTCGCAAGGCTGCGCGCATGCCAAAGAACCCCGCTTCGGGCAAGGTCATGGGCATCGATGTGGAAAAAGCGGCCGTTAAGGCCGCGGTCATCGAAGAAGACTCGGGCGAAGAAGAGTTCAAGCTTACGCGCAAGAATCTGCCTGTTGCTATCGGCATCGGCCTAACCGCGGGCCTGGCCTCAGGTTACGTGGGTGTTGGCGGTGGCTTCCTGATGGTGCCCCTGTTTATTTCTGTGCTGGGCGTTATGATGCGCAAGGCATCGGGTACGTCTTTGGTTGCCATCATGATCTTGGCCATTCCCGGCGTTGTCTATCAGGGCATGCTGGGCAACATCGACTACCTTGCGGGTATAGCCATGGCGGCGGGCAGCATCCCCGGTGCGGTGATTGGTGCAAACCTCATCCGTCGTGTTCCCGAGCGACAGCTACGCATTGCTTTTGGTGTATTTTTGCTTATCAGCGCAGTAGTGCTGCTGGGCAACGAGGTAGCTGCACTGTAATATGCTATGGTCACATTACCTGCGACGTGTATGGCGCAGGTGGAAGTAGCTCCCGTTTTTCGGAGGATCGTTTATGGCCTACCCTCGCCACAACGTCACCATTTTTCTTGAAATTGCTTCGCTGTGCATGGCGCTCATCTGCGGCTGTGTTTTGGGCTGGGCTATGTTCGGCCCTGAAACCAACTATTTGGTGCTCACCATTTCGGGCGCTTTGTTTACGGCGTTCCTGCTCATTACCATTGCCTTGATCCTCGACCCCGACCGCATCCGTGCAAACCAGTCTATGTCGGTGCTGAACCTGGCAAGCGCAACGCTGGAAGCCATGCAGGAAGGCTTCACGTCGGAAGCTGCCCAGAAGGTATGCGAGATACTGCTCCCTTCCACTTCGGCATGCGCTGTTGCCATCACCGACCGCGAAGTGGTTTTGGGCTATGCTGGCGCTGGCAGGGAAGAGCTGGGTGAATTGGGCGGGCATATCCGCACGGCTGGCACGAAGCGCACTGTGCAGGATGGCAAAACCCGTGTGTTGCGCTCGCAGCTTGAAGTGGGTTTGCCTGTTCCCATGAGCGCCATCCAGGCCGCTATTATCGTTCCCTTGAAGATGGGGTCTTCCATTCAGGGTACGTTGAAGTTCTACTATCCCAAGCCTTCGCGCATTTCTGAAACGCAGATTTCCGTTGCTGAAGGCTTTGGCCAGCTGCTTTCCACGCAGATTGCCGCTTTGCAGCTTGAAGAGCAGAAAAAGCTTGCCACCAGCATGGAGCTCAAGGCGCTGCAGAGCCAGATCAATCCGCACTTCCTGTTCAATATCATCAACACCATGGCATCGTTGGTACGCACCGACCCCAACAAGGCTCGCGTCATGTTGCGTGAGTTTGCAGTGTTCTATCGTCAGACGCTCGAAAACAGCTCGGATCTTATTTCCCTTTCGCGCGAGGTTGAGCAAACGGTGCGCTACCTTTCGCTTGAGCAGGCACGTTTCGGCGAAGATCGCCTGGCGGTGGAAGTTGATATCGGCGAAGAGGTGCGCGCTATGCAGGTGCCCGCCTTCATGGTTCAGCCGCTGGTTGAAAATGCCGTAAAGCACGCCATGCCCGCGGAAGGCAAACTCACCATTTCCATTTCTGGCACCCTCGATGGCGACGATGTGTACTTGCATGTAAACGACGACGGTATCGGTATGAAGGAAGATGCCTTGAAGAATATCATGGCGCCGAAATCTGAAACCGGCCTGGGCATTGCCGTAAAGAACATCAACGACCGACTGCGTGGCTACTACGGTGAGAAGGCCTATATGGATATCCAAAGTGAGCTGGGAAAGGGAACTTCTGTTACCCTGTTCCTTCCCGATTGCGCGAATTTGTAGAAGCGTTGCCTGGCAAGAGCTTTGCAGATAGGTCGGCGCATATTCGGTAAGTGGTCTATAATAGGAATGATAAATTCACGAAACACGAGGAGGTTGCGTTGCTGAAGGCAATTATCGTTGATGACGAAGCGCCAGCGCGTTCCGAGTTGCGCTTCCTGCTAGGCGAACTCAACCAGACTGAAGTTGTTGCCGAGGCCGCAAGCGTCCGCGAGGCTATCGAAAAGCTCAAGGAATACCCTTGCGACGTTATGTTCTTGGATATCAACATGCCCGAGGCTACCGGTATTCAGCTCGCAGAGGCTCTGCAGCATTTGAAGTACCCGCCTGCCGTGGTATTTGTTACTGCTTATAGCGAATTTGCTCTGGATGCGTTCAAGGTCAATGCCATCGATTACCTGGTTAAGCCTGTTGAAACCGAGCGTCTTTCCCATGCTCTTGCCCGTGTGCGCGAACATGTGCTGCTTCATGCAAAGGCCCAGAAGGCTGAGCGCATTCCCGTTGAAAAGGGCGGCAAGAAGATCCTCATCAACATCGATGACATTCGCTATGTTATGGCGCGCGACGATTATGCGTACCTGCAAACTGGCGTTGACCGTTTCTTCTCTACTGTAAGCTTGGCTCAGCTGGAAAAAACGCTCGATGGTCACGGTTTCTTCCGCGTTCATCGCGGTTACCTGGTTAACCTTGCGCTGGTCAAGGAAGTTGAGCCCCAGTCGGGCGGCACTTTGCTTCTTACGCTCGACGGCGTAGACGAGAAGATTCCCGTTTCCCGTCGCCGCGTGTCTTCCCTTAAGAAGGCGCTTGGTCTGTAATCGCGCTTTTCGCTTGGCTGAAGGGTGCGTTGTCGCTCGGGGCGGCACCAATTACAGGCTATGACCCGTCGCAGTACGGCGGCGTGCGCGCCCCGTTGCAGTGCAGCGTTGCGTTCGCCCCGCGCAGGGCGGCGACGCTACGGCCCATCATCGCAGTACGGTGTTGCGTGCTTCCTGTGGGCGGAACCATATGCTTCAACTAATTGGTTGGGTCGGCATCAAGCCGGCCCTTCTTTTGTTTTTTGTCGGCCTTCACTGATGTTCGCCGGTGCCTATCTTCTCGGATTCGGCCGAGCGATTTCCCTGAAGGAGCCCCCTTGCGGTTTGAAGGGGCCCTTTGCAGATTCGGATTCTTCGAGGGCGAAGGGGCGAGCTCCAATATAGTCGTGCTCAGACGCGACATAGCTCAGATTATTCGCTAGAAACCGCCCTACTGCCCGCATTGAAGCACCTTCATATTGATCAGCTGAACGCGGAGATGGGCCCCCTCGCAGAAACGCCGGTGCCGTGGCGGGCATGGTCAGCTCCCATGTCGGGCGGCCCTCGACCTCGTGAAACGCCTTGCCGGGCACGGGCTTGATGGGCCGTTGTACGGGGTGGCCCTTCCTGCATCGAAACGTTCCTTCGGCGGCACGAAGTGTGTAATGCCCGCTTTGCCGTTTTACTCGTGGGTTTGTGAATGGTAATGTTCGGTCTTGCCCCTGAATGCAGATCATTTTTGAAAGAAGATAATTCATTATGTCCGATACCTTTATTTCCCTGAAGCCCAAGCGCGATGTGGCGCTGTTCGACTTGGACGGCACGGTGCTCGACACCTATGCTCCCATTCTGGAAAGCATGCGCTACGCCACCAAGACGGTGTTTGGGGAAGCCCTGCCCGATAGCAAGCTTGTTTCCATGGTTGGGCAGCCTCTGGTAACTCAGATGCAAGCGTTTGCCGCCGAACGGGGTTGCGGCTCTGAGGTTGCCGACGAACTGACGCGCGTCTATCGCGAATATAACGAGCGCGACCTTGACGAAAAGTCCTTCCCGTTCCCGGGCATACCCGAGGCGATTGCCTCTTTGAAGAATGCGGGCTTCACGGTTGGCGTGGTTACGTCAAAGCGCGCGGTCTTGGCCACGAAGAGCCTGGAGGCTCATGGGTTGTTCGATGCGTTTGCCTGCGTGAATGGCGCCGAAGATAGCACTGCCCACAAGCCTGATCCCGATCCGCTACTGACGGCGGCAAAGAAACTCGGGGTTTCGCCTGATAGATGCGTGTATGTGGGCGACAGCCCCTACGACTTGCAGGCTGCCCATGCCGCAAACATGCCATGTGTGGGCGTTACCTGGGGCAAGTTCTTCGGGCGCGACATCTTGCTCGAGCAGATGCCAAGCGTGCTTATCGCCAACCCCGAAGAGCTTGTTGGCGCGGTTGAGTTTGCGGCAATCCATTAAAGGACTGCATACCGCGGTTGAGTTCTCCGTATTCCGTCAACGGGCTGGTCGCGCGCGGTTGAATTTGCCACAATCCATTAAAGTAAAGCCGGGAGAGTTGTCCCTCCTGGCTTTTGTTGTATTGTGGCGCTAAGGCTGCATACGGTGTCGTCATTCGCTCGCGCCGATCTTGGGCAACACGAGGCAATTTAAGGCTGCGCGCAAGGGGGCGATGTGCGCGGGAGGCTTCCGTCTTTTTGTGCGGTGTCGGTTTCGACTCGAAAACCGCGACCGAAATCGGAAGTCGAGTGTGCGGGAGGCTTCCGTCTTTTGTGCGGTGCCGGGACAGAATAGAAGTTTGCGGCATCCGCATTCCCGTGCAGGCGGCGAATTTGCCACCGGACGCATGCGGGGGCTCGCCCCGAGCCGAAGTGCGCCTTCGTGCTCTATGCCGCATCGGACATCATGCAGGGGTTCGCCCGTACCAGAGGCGCGTGCATAGAATGCGCATTGGGCCGCACACAAGGGGGCTAGCGATGTCTGCTTCCGAGCAGACGATCGGGTGGCACTTTGACCACGTAGAAAGGGGATTGCTATGGCGTTTTGTACGGATACGGTTTGCGCGGGCGAAGGGGTGTTCACTCTTGAGGCCGTGGTTACGGTAACCCCGCGCGGTATCGTGGTGTACGCTTGTACGCCTGCTTTCGCTCACGTGGGCGCTACGGCTCAGGCCATTCCGCGCCCAGAGCCAGGGCGCACGGCAACGGTTAGCTTGCTTGCTGTCCCCTGCCATAGGGATGAAATTCCCGCCCATGATATTGCCGCCGCTCTGGCAACGGAGTTCGCCATGCCCTGCTCCGCTAGCACGGGCTATCACGTGGAAAATGCTTCTCTTGCCGATTTGCAGAAGATGCTCGAAGTGAACCAGCAGCTCATCGAAGCGCTGAAGGAGCGCGTTACGGCGATGCTTGCCAGCTTGAGCGAATAGCTGCTGCCCACGCCGATGCATCGCGTCAACCGATGCACGCTTGCTGGCACCGTCTGGGCCCCGACCAGCGCCAACCGAGCCGCGCGTCAACCGATGCGCGCTCGCCGGCACCGTCCGAGCCCCGACCCGCGCCGACTGGGCCCCAGCCCACTGTCACCCGCTCCCAGGGCGCCCGCCATACCGCGCCGCCGCCCGCTCCACTAGGCCTACGATTCCGCGCGCTCCTCGGCCTCGGATTCGTCCCACCGCCCGAGCCCCAGCCCTGCGCCCACTGCGCCTCCATCGCCTACGCGCTGCTCCCGGCTGCCCGCATCCCTCTATATCGCCATCGAGCAGATCCAGAATCGTCGTCCAGGTCGTTGCCATCGGGAAGTCCCGCCCGCCTCGCCCGCATCGCGCCCACCGCGTGCCGCCATCCGCATCCCTCTATGTCGCCACCGAGCAGGTCCCGCGCTCATCGCCCCCCCCATCGCGCCCACCGTGCGCCGACATCCGCATCGCGCCCCATCTCTCTCCTCGCGTTGCGGCGGCCCCAGGGCCCTGACTGGCAAGAACCGCACCGTATGCATCCCTTTTTCGCCGAATGCGCGAAAAAGGCCCCCTTCCTGGCAACATCCGCCCGAAATGCATGCTTTTCGAGATCAGGATGGCAACATCCTCGCCCCATGCATCCATTCCCGGGTGCAATTGGGCGATTCGGGATACATGGCGCGCGAATCTTGCCGCCAAGGGCCCTTTTTCGCGTCGAGGAACCCGAAATCACGCATGGCGCGAAGATGTTGCCAGCGCCGCCCGGCCTTTCTCCGGCAGCAGCCTGCGGTCCGGCGGAACGGGCTTTGCGCCATGCGACAGCGGCATGTGACACGCGGCATGGCCGAACGGGCTTTGCGCCCTGCGGCGCGGGCCTGGCCTGCTTGCCGCATGCGCCCCCCCCTGCCGTCTTGCTTGTGTCCGCCGCGGCCTGCGCTTCCCCGCCATCTCGCCCGCGTTCATCGCCGCCGTCTTATACGCGTCGCGCTTCGCCACCCGCATCGCGCCCACCGTGCGCCGCCATTCGCCGCACCGCCCATTGCGGTCGGGGCGAGCCGTCGATCAGGCTCTTCCTGCTGCCCTCGTGCTGCCCACGCCGACGCATCGCGCCCACCGATGCGCGCTCGCTGGCACCGCCCGGCCCCAACCCGCGCCAACCGAACCCCGGCCCTGAGCCAGCCGAGTCCCGCCCACCCGTGGAGCCGTCTGCGCCCACCCGTGCCCCGCCACCCGCCGCGCCTCACCCTGCCGCGCGGGTCCCGCTGCGGTTCTCGTAATTCCCGCGAAATGGTGCGGTGATACAATTGCCCATACAAGAAAACTCCGTTTTTAAGGACAAGCAATGAGCTCTATTTTTGGCGACAAGCCCGTAGTGGGAATCATCATGGGATCCGAGTCCGACATGCCTACGATGGAAGCGTGCATGAAACAGCTTGAGGAACTGGACGTTCCCTACGAGGTTAAGGTGGCAAGCGCTCACCGCAAGCCCGCAGAGGTACACGAATGGGCATCTTCTGCAGTAGACCGCGGCATTCGCGTCATCATCGCTGCTGCTGGCAAGGCTGCTCACCTCGGCGGTGTTGTTGCCGCCTATACACCGCTCCCTGTTATCGCCGTCCCCATGAAGACCAGCGATTTGGGCGGTTTGGACTCGCTGCTTTCCATGGTTCAGATGCCCAGCGGCGTACCTGTCGCAACGGTTGCTATCAATGGCGCAAAGAATGCAGGCATCCTGGCTGTTCAGATGCTCGGTACTGGCAACGATGAGGCACGCGCCAAGATCGAAAAGCTCAAAGCCGATATGGCCGAGGCGTAAAAGGATATAGCTTAATGGCAAAAGAATTCTTGACGGGTAACGAAGCATTCGCCCATGCCGCCCTCGAGGCGGGCGTGCGCGTGTGCGCCGGATACCCAGGCACGCCTTCTTCCGAGGTCATCGAAACGGTGGCCAAAGAGCATGCCGCCGGTCGCGCCGAAGGCGTTCATGTTGAGTGGTCCACGAACGAAAAGGCGGCTTTGGAACTGTTGGCGGGTGCGGCCTATTCTGGCGCACGCACGCTGTACACCTGCAAACAGGTGGGCTTGAACGTTGCCAGCGATGCCCTGATGTCGTTGAACTATGTGGGCGTGAAAGGCGGCACTGTTCTGTACGTGGCCGACGATCCGGGCCCTATTTCTTCTCAGACCGAGCAGGATACGCGTCGTTTTGCGGCCTTCGCCAAGGTGCCGGTGTTCGACCCGGCAACACCCGAGCAGGGATGCCAGATGATGAGCGCCGCCTACGAGTTGTCTGAGAAATATCAGACCCCCGTGCTGATGCGCCCCACCACGCGCGTATGCCATGCCTCCACCTACTTCGAGGTAGCTGAACATACCCAGGCGCGCACGCCCGAAGGCTTCAAGCGCGATTCACGTTGGGTTATTTTCCCGAAACGCTCCTATGCTGCGCACAAGGAAATCAACGAGCGTCTGGGTTCCATTGCCAACGATTTCTCCGAGAGCGAATTCGACGCATTCAACCCCATGTTCGCCGAGGGCGAAGATGCTCGGTTCGGCATTGTTGCCGGCGGCATTTCGTACGCCTATACGCGTGAGGCATTGCGCTTGCTGGAAGAAGAAGCTCAGGCGGGCAAGCTCGTGTGGGCGCAAGGTGCTCCTGCAGCGCCAATTCTTCCGCCGCTGTGCGAAGGTGGTTACTGCACCATAGGTGGCCCCGCTTATGGCAAGACGGTGGATGCTCTTCCTGCGTATCGCATTATGCAGGTGGGCACGCCGTATCCGTTCCCTCAGAAGCGCGCCGTGCGCTTTGCCGAGGGCTTAAGCGATGTGATCGTGTTCGAAGAGCTGGATCATGTCCTGGAAGACGAAATGCTGAAAACGGCAGGGTGCGCGCATGCCGGTTATCGCGTGCATGGCAAGCTGACAGGTGAAACCACCGACCGCGGCGAAAACACGGTAGACGCCATTGCTGCTCAGCTGCGTGCATTCTTCGGTGTGCAGCTGGCCGAGCCCTGCAAGGTGTTCGGCGCTGAAGCGGTCACCGCTACAGGTGCTGGCGAAGAAGCGGCTCAGATTCAGCCGCCTGCCCGCCCTCCGCTGCTATGCCCAGGTTGTCCACATCGTGGCGCATTCTACGCGGTGAAGTCCGCGTTGAAAAAGCCAAGCGACGGTATTTTCTGCGGCGATATCGGCTGCTATACGTTGGGCAATGCGAAGCCCTTGAACGCTGTCGACACTTGCTTGTGCATGGGTGCGGGCATTACGGTGGCACAGGGCTTTAGCGTGATAGAGCCTGGTAAGAAGGCCCTTTCGTTCGTAGGCGATTCCACCTTTTTTGCCAGCGGCATGACGGGCATTGCCAATGCGGTGTACAACCAGCACGACATCACGGTATGCGTACTGGACAATGCCACCACGGCGATGACCGGATCTCAGCCTCATCCGGGCACGGGCGTTACCTTGATGGGCCCCAAGTCCGAGCCTATTTCCATCGAAGCGGTGCTGCGCGCATTGGGCGTGAAAGTTATCACCCATGCTAATCCGCTGCGCTTGGATGAAGCACGCGAAGCGGCTCGTGAGGCAATCTACTACGATGGCCCTTCCGCCATCATCTTCGAATCGCCTTGCGTGAAGCTGATCAAGCCTGGTGCTCCTGTTCGCTACTGCGAAGAGGCATGCACGGGCTGTGGCAAGTGCGTGCTGAAAATCGGGTGCCCCGCGCTTTCGTGGGACGCCGAGAATCGCCGCCCCGTTGTTGACGCTTCGCTGTGCAACGGCTGTGGTTTATGCACGTACCTGTGCGAAGACGGCGCCCTAGAATGCGACGGGAACGAAGGGAGCGCGAAATGATCAACGTTTCTCTTGCCGGCATCGGCGGGCAGGGCAGCGTACTTGCTGCGAAGATCTTGGCCGAAGCCGCCCGTTCGAAGGGCTGGCAGGTGCGCACGGCTGAAACCACGGGCATGGCGCAGCGCGGTGGCGACGTTATGAGCCACGTGCGCATGGGCAACAATGGCGAAGAGGTGTTTTCTCCGTTGCCTGGCGATGCGTCCGACGATGTGATCATCGCACTTGAACCTGGCGAGGGTCTGCGTGCCCTTCATCTGCTGAAGCCTTCGGGCGTGATGGTAGTTGCTCGTTCAGGCGTTGCCCCTACGGTGGGCGATTTCAAATCGCCTTCGTACGACCCTGCCAAGATGATCGAGGCTTTGCAGGCATCGGGTGCTCATGTGGTTGTGGTAGACGATGTTGCCCTGTGCGATGCGTTGGGCTCCCGCAAGGCACTGAACATTATCATGCTGGCAAGCGCCCTTAAGGCGGTAAACGCACCCGAAAGCCAAAGCGCCCTTCGCGGCGTGCTGACGCTTGATGATATGCGCGTCGTTGTACCCGCTTGCGTGAAGGAGCGTTTCGTCGAGATGAACCTTCGAGCTGTCAGCTTGGTCGAGGGCGTGTAGGCAGGCTGGTGCTCGTGCTTTCGGTTTGGTTGGGCGCATAGCCTGATCTGGATTGGCTTTCGCGCCGACAACGGTTGGGGTGTGGTTTTGATTGGTTTTCGCGTTGCGGGTCTGGCTGTGGGCGCGCAGGCCGATAGGACCCGCACCATCAGCCCAGTTGGGAACGTGCGGCTCGATTGCTGCTTGTGCCGTTAGCTCGGCTGAAGGCACCTAGCTCGATGGGCCGTACCGTCACCTCAATAGGCAGCGGGGCGGCCTCGATGGATTTTTCCACCCGGAGCTTTACCGCCTCATCAACGGAAATACCTTGGGACTCTGCCAGTTCCGCGATGGGCGCGTCAAAAATTAAGCGGCGCATTTCTGCCAGCGCCGCCTCGTCAACAGTAGGGGCAACCTGTGCCGCCGCCGTCTGTGCTTTCGCCATAATTTATTTTTCCTTTCTCAATGTGCGCCAAAGAAACTCTTGCTGATCGTCCCGGTTTTGAACAGCATAAAGCAGAGCAAAACCGTGTACCCCAC
>OLYM01001168.1_pt1 | contig 10354 bp, 8 predicted proteins | sample 1673691 | NCBI WGS metagenome assembly OLYM01 (sample SAMEA103958123, study PRJEB25191) | human gut metagenome | reverse complement strand
CCGGGCTCTTGTATATACAGAGATTATTATAAACCATCGTGCGCCGGATACGTGAACTTTTTGTAAAATGACGCCGCACCCGGCGCGGGAATTGTTTTTTGTGCTTCCAAAATCGCGTTTTTGTGATATGATAACGTTAGAATTCAGTGGATGTGACAGGAGATACATCATGGAATATACACCCCGGATCACCGACAACGCCCTTGCGGCCAGAGCCGCCGCGGCGGGCAGCATGGTGCTGCTGAAAAATGTCCGCAACACCCTTCCCTTCGCAAAAAACGGCGCGGAGCCGCTGCCCATCGCCGTCTTTGGCGTGGGGCAGGTCTTCACCGCCTGCTGCACGGCGCAGATGCAGCCGTGGCATAAGATCTGCGTGCTCGACGGTCTCGCCGCAAGCGAGGTCGTAAAGCCGGACGGTCTGCTCGTCCACAAGTACCGCAACTGGTGCATGGAGCACCCGGCAGGCGAGGAGTTCCCGCTCTCGATGCTGAGCATGGAGGAGCTGGCAGAGTGCAGCGCGGCGGCGGTCGTCGTGCTCACGCGCACGCCGGAGGATTACCGCCCGGAGCTGACGCGGCAGGAGACGGACATGATCCGGACGGTCTGCGCGTCGTTCGAGCGCACGGTGCTCGTGCTCAACACGCCGGGCTATATGGAGCTCGGCGAGCTTGCGCAGTGCGTGCCCGCGATCGTGTTCATGGGCATTGCCGGTCAGGAGGGCGGCTACGCGCTGGCAGACCTGCTGACGGCGCGCGTCATGCCGTCCGGCCGTCTGGCGCACAGCTGGCCGGTGACGCTTTCGCAGTTTGACGAGGCCGCGCAGGCGCTCGACCGCTTCATCGGCTACCGCTGGTTCGATTCCTTCGGCAGAGACATGCTCTACCCCTTCGGCTACGGGCTTGGCTACGGCAAGGCGGAGCTGACCTCGGTGTCGTTGGGTCTGGACGGCTGTGACGTGGTGGTCACGGCAGAGGTCGAAAACACCGGCGAGACCTATCCCGTGCAGGAGGTCGTGCAGGTCTATTTCTCCACGCCCGACTCTGAGCGCGGAGCGTGCTGGCAGCTCGACTGCTTCCAGAAGACGCGCCCGCTCGATCCCGGTGAAAAGCAGGTGCTGACGCTCCGCTTCCCGGTCACGGAGATGGCTGTCTTCCGCGAAAGCGCTTCGGCATTCGTGCTGGAGGAGGGCTATTATGACATCCGCGTCGGCACGAGCAGCCGCTCGACCTACGTTGCCGGTTCCCTGCGTCTGACGCGCAGCGCCGTTGTGCAGGCCATCACACCCATGCAGATGCCCGCCGTTTCCGACCGTCCGCGCTGCGGTGCGGGCTTCACCTATCCCGAGGAGCAGGAGGAGCTGGCTGCCGCGCGCCGCCATGCCATCCGCTTCTCCGACCGCAATCTCCCGCGCCGGAGCCGCAGAAAGGGCAAAACCTTCACCGGCTGCCGCGCCGACGGCAAGGAGCATACGCTGGATGACGTGCGCCGCGGCTGGTGCTCGCCGTTCCAGCTCATCGCCTCGATGGATGACCACAGCCTGCGCGAGCTCGTCTGCGGCTTCGGTCAGGCGGAGCCGGACGTTCCCGGCGCGCTGGGCGCGTCGCCCGCGCTGGAGCGCTATGGCATCCCGAAGCTCCAGATCGCCGCGGGAAGCGAGGGTCTTGCTCTGCAAAAGGACGTCCGCGACGAGGAGACCGACAAGGTCATCCGCCGTCAGTACTGCACCGCGTTCCCGTCGGCAAGTCTGCTTGCCTGCTCGTTCGACCCGGAGCTGATCCGCGCTGTGGGCGCGGGCATCGGCCGCGAAATGGCAGAGTTCGGCATCGACCTCTGGCTGGCGCCCGGCGCGAACCTCCTGCGCACGCCGCGTCAGGCCGCGTTCTGCGAGTGCTGGTCGGAGGATCCGGTCGTCTCCGGCCTGTGTGCGGCGGCGATCGCACGCGGCGCGAGCCATTACGGTGCGCCCGTCCTGCGGGCCGTCCAGCCTGCCTCCGGCGAGCTGTCACAGAACGCCTACCGCAGCCTCTACGGTCTTCCGTTTGAGATCGCGTGCAGCGCCTATCCCGCCGTGCTCATCCCCGACCGGACGCTGAACGGTCAGCTCCCCGGAGAGGACAGCGCACTGGCAAGCTCCATGGTCGTCGATTGGAAGTTCGGCGGCATGTTCCTTGCCGACAACGAGCGCTATGACGCCGAGCCGACGCGCGTGACGCTGGAAAAATCCGCGCTCCGCATCCTGCAGGTGCTCCGCCGCGCAAAAAAGAAGGCGTAACCGCCCGCGCGGCACGCCGATTGACATTTCTCCCTTCTGCACATATAATGAATTTAGCTTCGCCGGACAAACCGGCATAAGGAGACGAAAATCATGAAATATACCATGAACATTGCCGGTCTTGACCGGGATCTGCCGCTGTGCAAGGTCGCGGACGATCTCTACATCGGCGCATTCGTTATGTTCGGCGACGCGGAGATCACCGTGGCGTGTGCGCGGGAGCTTCTGGCGCGTGCGCCGAAGGATTACGATTATCTGCTGACCGCCGAGGCCAAGAGCATCCCGCTGATCCACGAAATGGCGCGGCAGAGCGGCGCAAAGACCTATTTCATTGCACGCAAGGGCATGAAGGTCTATCTGACCGACCCCATCCATGTGACCGTCCACTCCATCACCACCCAGCATGAGCAGGATCTCTACCTCAGCGGCGAGGACGCTGCGCGCATCCGCGGCAAGCGCATCCTGATCGTGGACGACGTCATCTCGACCGGCGATTCGCTCAAGGCGATGGAGGAGCTGGTCGTGGATGCCGGCGGCACCGTTGCCGGACGCATGGCGGTTCTGGCCGAGGGTGACGCGCAGAATCGCGACGACATCATCTATCTCAATCCCCTGCCCCTTTTCAACGCCGACGGCACCGTCAAAGAATGATCCCCTGCATATCAAAAGCGCCCATTTCACTTCACCGTGAAATGGGCGCTTCTCTGTATTGTGTTCAGCGGAACAGCTTGCGCAGCACCGGCTGCAAGCGCACTCTGTAGAGTGGCTCGAGCCGCCGGAGCACCAGATCGTACAGCAAAAACACCAGATTTCCGGCCGCCAGCAGCACGAGCTGCATGATGCGCGTCGTTTCGTGGAACTCCGCGCGGAGCGCCTCGGACACGAGCACGAACAGCAGCAGCGCATAGACCGCGCAGACCGCGATGTTGAACAGCGCCAGCTTGCACACGATGACCAGCGCCCTCGGCTTCACCGCCTCCAGCGCCTTGTGCACGAGCGGGTAGTAGCCCAGCGCCAGAAACAGCACCGCCGCCTCCTTGTCCGCACAGAGGAACAGGCTCAGCAGCGCCGCCGCCACATACAGCAGCCACGCCGCCTTTGCACCGCACTCCTCACGCGCCGGAATGAGCACCAGACTTGCCAGCAGCGGCGCGCAGTAGGTCGCCGCAGGCAGGATGCCGCCCAGCGCCATCAATGCCGCCGCCAGACCCGCCAGCACACCGCAAAGCGCGACCTGCGCGCTCTTTTTCCGCATCATTTGCCCTTATTGTTGAGCAGATCGTTCTTGATATCCCACAGCTTCTGCGACAGGTCCACATAATAGGTGTGCGGATTGTCAAAACGCTTGACCTCGTCCCAGAGGGTGTCAACCTGCTCGGCGCAGTATTTCTGGATGTCCTTCAGCGGCGGCAGGTCGTAGACGAGCTCGCCGCTGCGGAACACCTGCACCATCAGCTCCTTCGCCGTGAAGTCATAGACCGTCTTGCGCTTCCACGTCGCGGACGGGTCGAAGATCTCCAGATCCTTGGAATCGTCCACCGTCTCGTCATACACGCAGAGATAGTCCGCGATGGCCTTGCCGGTGTCGTTTCCGAAGAAGCGGTAGAGCTTTTTGAAGTGCGGGTTCGTGATCTTGCCCACGTTCTCGCTGATCTTGATCTTGGGGAGGATGTTTCCGTCCGCATCCTCCACGGCGGTCAGCTTGTACACGCCGCCGAAGACCGGCTCGGATCTGGCCGTGATCAGCCGCTCGCCGACGCCGAACATGTCGATGCACGCGCCCTGATTGAGAAGATCCTGGATCAGATACTCGTCGAGGGCGTTCGACACGGAGATCTTGCAGCTCTCCCAGCCCGCCTCGTCGAGCATTTTGCGCGCCTTTTTCGTCAGATACGTCATGTCGCCGGAGTCGAGGCGGATGCCGCATTTCGTCAGTCCGCGGGGCTTCAGGACCTCGTTGAAGGCACGGATGGCGTCGGGGACGCCGCTTTTGAGCGTGTTGTAGGTGTCCACCAGCAGCGTGGGGTTGTCGGGGTAGATCTCGCAGTAGGCCTTGAACGCCTCATACTGCGAGTCGAACATCTGCACCCACGAGTGCGCCATCGTGCCGCCGGCGTAGACGCCGTAGAGCTGGTCGGAGATGGTGCATGCCGTTCCGGCGCAGCCGCCGATGTACGCCGCGCGTGCGCCGAGGATCGCGCCGTCGCTGCCCTGCGCGCGGCGGGAGCCGAATTCCAGCACCGTTCTGCCCTTTGCCGCGCGGACGACGCGGTTGGCCTTGGTGGCGATCAGGCTCTGATGGTTGATGGTGAGCAGCAGGAACGTCTCAACGAGCTGCGCCTCAATGGCGGGCGCGCGGACGGTCATGATCGGCTCACGCGGGAAGATCGGCGTGCCCTCCGGCACCGCCCAGATATCGCCCGTGAAGCGGAAATCGCGCAGATAGTTCAGAAAGCCCTCGCAGAAAATGCCGCGCCCGCGCAGGTAGGCAATGTCCTCCTCATCAAAGTGCAGGTTCTGGATGTACTGCACCGCCTGCTCCAGTCCCGCCGCGATGGCAAAACCGCCGTTGTCGGGGACTGTGCGGAAGAAAACGTCAAAATAGGTGATCCGGTCTTTATAGCCCGACTGGAAATAGCCATTTCCCATCGTCAGCTCATAAAAATCGCAGAGCATGGTCATGTTCAGCTTTTTATCCGTGTTCATAACGAACCTCCGAAGTGTTCGGCGCGTTCTCGCGGAGCGCGCCGGATAGTATGTGTATTATATCACAAAACCGCAAAAGCACAAGCGTCACCGCGCCGCAGCCAGCGCGCGGGCGCGGGCAAATTTGCTTCTCTGCTCCTCGCGCAGGCCGTATTTGCCGGCCAGCTTGCGGGCAAACGCCAGCATGGCCTCCGCGCTGCCGCCCTTCAGCTCCAGCTCCAGCTCGCACAGAGGCTCCCGCCGTCCGCCGCCGGTCAGCCAGCCGATGTCGCCGCACAGCTCGCACTGCGCGCCCTCAAGCGTCAGGTCTGCCGCGATGCGCGTGAAGCTCGCGCCGCAGACGATCGTCAGCTCCGCCGCATCCAGAAGCGTCCGCAGCGCCTCCGGCGCGCCCGCCGCGATCAGCGCCTCCGGCGCCTCGTCCAGATATTCGCCTTCCCATTCCCATTCGCCGCGCGCATAGCCCGAACCCGGCGTTTTGAGCGTGATGACGCTGCGCTCGTTTTCCCGGCGCAGGCGGTAGGTCCACTTCCGCGCGGAAAACGCGCCGTCCTGCGTGTCGTAATAGGTCGTCTCCATCCGGATGTTCCGGAACGCTCCGGTGTGCATTTTTTCCCGGATCATCGGGTCGCAGAGCATACAGTCGAGCAGCTGCAAATCGCCCACCGCATATTTGATCTCAAGCTCCGTTGCCATACATCGGCCTCCCGTCGTGATGTTCTCTGCCGCAGACGCGCGCCTGCGGCGTTTTCTGTTTTCATTGTACGCATTTTCCCGCCGCCTTGCAAGAAGAAACTTCCTTTTCTCGGCCAAGCTCCCTTTCCCGACGCATTTTGCCCCACAGCTTGTGTTAAGATAACGCAGGAAGCCCAAAATCTTCCCGTCAGGAGGGTCTTTTATGAAACAGCGCGCTGCGCTTGCCGGAAAACTGCACAGCCTCCGGCGGGATCTCTGCGTCCGCTTCGCCGCAAGCTCCGCGCTCCGCCTCGCGGCGCAGTGCGCAGCCGCATTCGGCGCCTGCTTTTTTCTGGCGGGCATCCGCCTTCTCGGCAGGAGCGTGCCGGCGGCGCTGGCGCTGCTGGCGGCCATGCCGTTTTCGCTCGCCGCCGTCTGCTCGTTTTTCGGAGCCGTCTGCGGCTATCTCGCCTTCTGGGGCGCGGCGGGCGTCTTTGAGCCTGCGGCGGCGGGATTTCTGATCCTCGCCGAGCTTTGCATTTTTTCAGATCTTCTGCCGCGCGACCGCAAATGGTTCCCGCCCGCGTCGGCGTGCGCGCTCTACGCGCTGATCGGCACGCTGAGCCTGCTGAGTGGCGGCGCGCAGGGGCGTGAGATCGTGTTTTTCTGTGCGCGGCTTTTGCTGCTCGCCGTCTGCACCGCCGTTTTTTCCGCCGCGCTGCACGAAAAAAGCCGCTCCGCGCGCGGTCTGCTCGCGCTGTTCCTGCTTGCCGGGTGCAGCGCCGTCCGCCTTCCGGGCGGCGTTCCGCTGAGCGCAGTCCTCGCCTCCGGCGCGGTCTTTCTCGCGCTCTCGGGCGCGGATGCGCTCCTGACGGCAGCGGCCTGCGGGCTGGCGCTCGATCTGACGTGCGGCGCAGAGCCGTCCATGACGGCTGTTTTTTCGCTTGCCGCGCTCGTCTGCCGGACGCCGTTTCTTTCCTCGCGCATTCCGCGCGCCGCCGCCTTTCTGGTCTGCTGCCTCTCTGCGGTGCTCTTTTCCGGCGGAGCGGGCCTTGCCATGCTCGCGGGCGCGTTTCTCGGCGTCCTTCTGGCGCTGGCCGCGCCGCAGAGCCTGCGGCAGTCGCTCGACGAACGGCAGTCCGCCGCCCTCGACGCGCGGCTGAGTGAGCTTCGCCGCGCCTGTGACCTGCTCAACGAGATCGGCCGAGCCCTTGACCGCGCCCGCATCCGCGACCCCGGCCCGCAGTCTGCGGCCGTCTTTGACAGCGCCGCCGAAACGCTCTGCAAAAGCTGCGGCCACTACCGCGACTGCTGGGAAACGCACGCCGCCGAAACATACCGCTCGCTTTCCGGCGCGGCATCGCGCATTTTGCAGCGCGGCGCGGCGGAGCGCTCCGACCTGCCGGAGGCATTTCTCGCCCGCTGCCGCTGCCCGGACGGCTTTCTTGCCGCCGTCAACGACGCGCTCGACAGCCACCGGCTGCGTCTGCAATGTCAGAGCCGCCTTGCCGAAAGCCGCGCTGTCGTTGCCGACCAGTACCGCTTCCTCGCCCGTCTGCTGCAAGCCGCCGTCGAGCGGCCCGAACCGTCCGCCGTCCCGCCGGTCTTTACGCCCGACCTCGGTTTTCGCGCGCGCGGCGTGCGCGGCGCGTCGGTCAGCGGCGACCACGGCAGCTGCTTCACCTGCGGCGAGTGGTATTACGTCCTGCTTTGCGACGGCATGGGCACCGGCGAGGAGGCCTCCCGGGAGAGCGCCGGCGCGATCCACGTCCTCTCCGAGCTGATCGCGGCCGGTTTTGAGCCGCAGGACGCCATGCAGATGCTCGGCGGGGTCTATCTTCTGCGTGGTGACGCCGGGTTTTCCACCGTCGATCTGCTTCAGGTCAGCCTCGTCACCGGCGAGGGCTTCCTGCACAAGTGGGGCGCAGCCCCCTCCTATCTCAAGCTGGCGCGCCGGACGTGCAAGCTCGGCTCGCCCTCGCCGCCCGGCGTCGCAGGCGGCAGCCGCCTGCGCCCGCAGTGTATGCGCGTGTCGCTCGGCGGCGGTGAAATGCTGCTCATGATCTCCGACGGCGTGGACGCCGCGCAGGCCGAACGTCTCCTGCGCGATTACGCCGGGCGTTCGCCGCGGGAGCTTGCCTCCGGCGTGCTCGCCTGCGGCGGTGACGACGCCGATGACCGAACCGCCGTGGCGCTTTGCCTGCGGCGCAGCCCCGCGCGAAAAAAGCGTGGGGCAGCCAAGGAACGCATCCTGTCCCGCTTCCGCGTCTGAGCCCCTTTCCTTTTTCCTGCCTCCCCGCATCCGTCAAGGCGGAGCCGGGGAGGTCTTTTTTGCGCCGTTTTGCATAATATTCATTATTTTATGCATACTGCATTCTTTGCCGCCCCCTGTCTCCAAGCCTGCGGCCCCCGCTGCATCCCCCGCATTATTTCTGTATATATGCACGTTTTTGTAGATTATGCACGATTTATATATTTGTTTTTTCGGAACTTTGTGCAGGTTGTTCCGCACGCAGCCGTTGATTTTTATGCGCCTGTTGTGTATACTTATGAGCACGCACAAATCAACAACCGTATGGAGGAATCGAATATGAAAAAGCTTCTTGCACTGCTTCTTGCAGTCATTCTGGTACTGAGTCTTGCCGCCTGCGCCTCTGCTGCCAAAGGCGACGAGCCCGCTTCCGACGCTTCCGACGCCGCCAAGCTGACCATGGCGACCGAAGCCACCTTCCCGCCGTATGAGTACTACGACGGCGACGCGATCGTCGGCATCGACGTTGAGGTCGCGCAGGCCATCGCCGAAAAGCTCGGCATGGAGCTGGAGGTCACCGACATCGCGTTTGACTCGATCATCCCCGGCATCCAGACCGGCAAATATGACATGGGCATGGCCGGTATGACCGTGACCGATGAGCGCAAAGAGCAGGTCAGCTTCTCCGACTCCTACGCCACCGGCGTGCAGGTCGTCATTGTCAGGGACGGCAGCGCCATCACCTCGGTCGATGATCTGCTCGCGGACGGCGCCAACACCGTCGTCGGCACGCAGGCCGGCACCACGGGCTTTCTCTATGCCACGTCCGACATTGAGGAAGCCGGTCTCGGCACCGTCAAATCCTTCGGCAAGACGACAGACGCTGTGGAAGCCCTGAAAAACGGTCAGGTCGACTGCGTCATCCTCGACAATGAGCCTGCCAAAGCGCTGGTCGCTGCCAACGAGGGCCTGCATATCCTCGACACGGAATACGCCGTTGAGGATTACGCCATCGCCATCGCCAAGGAGAACACGGAGCTTCTGGAGAAGGTCAACAACGCGCTTTCCGAGCTGAAGGCTGACGGCACGCTCCAGAGCATCGTCGGCAAGTACATCGGCAAGTAATCGCTTTTCCGCAGCGCAGACCGCTGCAAAACGACACAAAATGCCCTGCGGCGGGACGAAGCCACGCTTCGTCCCGCCGCTGTGTGCTGAAATTGAAAAGAGAGGAGCGTATCCGCCATGTCAGACTGGCTCAAGAAGGCCGCAGCCGATTTTGTCACCTGCTTTATCACCAAGGATCGCTGGAAATACATTGTAAAGGGTCTTGGGAACACCATTCAAATCGCGCTGGCTGCCGTTCTGCTCGGTATCCTGATCGGAACCGTTGTCGCCATCATCCGTTCCACCCATGATAAGACGCGCGAGACGATGCGCCCCGGCCCGGGGCGCGTGCTTCTGAACATTGCCGACTTTCTGTGCAAGATCTACCTGACCGTGATTCGCGGCACGCCGGCCATGATCCAGATCCTCATCATGTTCTTCGTCGTTTTCTCCACCGCACGCGACGGCACGCCCGTTGCCATGCTGACCTTCGGCATCAACTCCGGCGCTTACGTCGCCGAGATCATTCGCGGCGGCATCATGGCCGTAGACGCGGGTCAGGACGAGGCAGGCCGGTCGCTGGGCCTCAATTTCCCACAGACGATGTTCTGCATCGTCATTCCGCAGGCACTCAAAAACGTTCTGCCCGCGCTGGCAAATGAATTCATCGTGCTTTTGAAGGAGACCTCCGTTGCCTGCTATGTTGCCGTCAACGACCTCACCAAGGGCGGCGAGATCATCCGTTCGCAGACCTACATTCAGGCCATGCCGCTGCTGATCGTGGCGGCGCTGTACCTGCTCATGGTCGTGTTCTTTTCTCATCTGGTAAGCAAGCTTGAAAGGAGGCTGCGCAGCAGTGACCACTGACGCTCTGATTCAGGTCCGGGACCTGAAAAAGCATTTTCCCGGCGCGTCCGCAATCAAGGCGCTCGACGGCGTTTCCACCGACATCCGCAAGGGCGAGGTCGTCGTTGTGATCGGCCCGTCCGGCTCCGGCAAATCCACGTTCCTGCGCTGTCTGAACCTTCTGGAGGTGCCGACAAGCGGTCAGATCCTGTTCGGCGGCATCGATATCACCGACAAGCGCTGCAACATCAACCTCCACCGGCAGAAGATGGGCATGGTGTTCCAGCATTTTAACCTCTTTCCGCACATGACCATTCTGCGCAACATGACACTTGCGCCCGTGAAGCTGCTGCACAAGCCGCGGGAGGAAGCGGAGGCGCAGGCGCTGAAGCTCTTGCAGCGTGTCGGTCTCGGCGACCGGGGAAACGCCTATCCCGCGCAGCTCTCCGGCGGACAGAAGCAGCGCGTGGCCATCGTCCGCGCGCTCATGATGGAGCCGG
>OLYM01001163.1_pt1 | contig 10364 bp, 9 predicted proteins | sample 1673691 | NCBI WGS metagenome assembly OLYM01 (sample SAMEA103958123, study PRJEB25191) | human gut metagenome | reverse complement strand
ATAAATAATTTATTCATTTATGTAAAGCGAAAATCGGCGAAAAAGTCAGCGATTTAACGATTTTTTCAGCTATTTTCTTATTTTTTGCAGGGTGTTGTCGACTTTTTTTGTGGAAACCGAAAGAGAGGCGGCGATTTCCCGATACGAGTCGCCGTCAAGATAAGCGTAAAAAATCCGCTGTTCTTCTTCCGACAAAACGCTTTCGATTTCCCGCATTAAAAGGGTTTCCCGCTCCTCTTCGATATAAACGGTTTCGGGATTACCCGAGGCGATTTCGACATCGTCAAGCGGCACGCTGTCGTTAAGCGCACGATTTTTCCCGCTTGAAGATTTCCTGATTAACCCGATGATTCTTTTTCTGACGCAGATGTAGGCAAACGTTGTGAAACTCGCGCCGGCTTTTTCGTCATAATTCATAATCGCGTTGAACAGCGCGACCATTCCTTCCTGCACAAGATCGTCGGTGTCGCCCGACGGCAAAAAGAAGCGGCGCACCGCCTTGTTGACCAGCGATTTATGACGATGCAACAGTTCGTTTACTGCGGCGGAGTCGTTTGACTGCGCGCGTTTTGCAAGTTCCTCGTCGGGCAAAGTTTCGTATGTCATTTTCTGTCCTGTCGTACCTTTTCGTAAATCACGACGGCGGCGGCAACCGAGGCGTTCAGACTGTTGATTTTTCCGCTCATCGGAATGGAAATTACGCCGTCGGCGAGTTCCTTTGAAAGACGTTTTACGCCGCTGTCCTCGCCGCCGACAAGCAATGCGATTGCTCCGGTAAGATTTGCACTATACACAGGTTCACCGTCCATATCCGCGCAATAAACATACACATTTTGCGATTTAAGATAATTTATCGCGTCGTTGACGTTGGTAACTTTCGCGATTTTCACGTGTTCCGCCGCGCCTGCGGAGCACCTTAAAACGGTGTCGTTCACGGTAACGCCGCGGTGCTTTCCGATGACGATCCCGTGCACGCCCGCGCACTCCGCCGTACGGATAATACTGCCGAGATTGTGGGGGTCGGAAAGTTCGTCCAGAATCACGATAAAGGGCGGCTCGTCTTTCGATTTCGCAAAAGACAAAATGTCGTCCAAAGACGAATAAACAAACTCCGTCTGAGTAAGCGCGACTCCCTGATGTTTTGCGTTTTGCGTGATGCGGTCGAGCGCGGTTTTATCGACGACGGACACGACGATTTTCTTTTCTTTTGCAAGGGCGATTATGTTTTTTACGACGCCCGTCGTTTCGCCTCTTTGCACGTAAAGTTTTTCAACGGTTGCGTCGGAGCGCAACGCCTCATACACTGCGTTTTTTCCCGTAATTAACATGATTTCTCCTTATTCGATTGAAAGCAATTCGTTCAGGCGGTCGTGTTTTCCCGTGAGATACAGGTATCCGAGAAGAGCCTCGAATCCGCTTGCTTTTTTGTAGTCGCCGATACTTGCGTTTTTTGCCGACGACGAATAATGCGCGTTTCTTGCGCGCTTGTAAACCGCGATCTCTTCTTCCGAAAGACACGGCAGCAGTTTTTCGATTTTATCCGCCTGCGCTTCCGCCTTGATTTCCTTGGTTGCGAGTTTATGGAGCGCGCCCGATTTTTTGTCGGACGAAAGGGCAAGCCGCGTTCTGACGTACAGTTGTTGTACGGAGTCGCCGACGAAAGCGAGAACAAGCGGATTCATCTCGTCCGCTTCGGCTTTTGTGATTATCGTCGTAAGAAAAGGAATGGTATCTTGCATAAGACCGATTATATCACATCGAAGTGGCTTTAACAAGAAAAAAATCGTATTGACCTTTTAACAAAATTAGTATAAAATATATTTACTATGAAAAACAAAAGATTTTTGAAAATAACGCTGATTGCCGCGGTTGTCGCGCTTCTTTGCGCCGCGCTTTGCGGATGCAGTCTTATACAAGGAATTTTACGCCCAGAAGGGAAGTTTGCGCTGCCCGAAAGCGAGATAACGCTGAAAATCGGCGAAACGTACGACGTAACGCTCAGTAACGGGCGCACCGACGAGTTCACTTTGTCCACGTCGGACAAAACAAAGGTCGAAATATACGGGCGGACAAGCATAAAAGCCGTCGGGAAAACCAAAACCGCGGTCACGATTACCGCAACCAACGGCAAAGGCGACACGGCGGAACTTAAAGTAAACGTCGATTACGCCGACGTTTCAACGGTAAAAATCGGCGTTGAAAATCAATATCAGTTGTTGCAATCGGGCGAAACGCCGAAAAGCGTCGATTTTTCCGCAACGCTCAACGACGGCACGAACCCCGACACCGTCTTTTCGTGGAAATTCACGAACGGCGCGGGCGAAGAAGTCGCGACGGCAAGCGGTAAAACCGCGTCGTATCTTCCAAGCCCGGGCGAAATATATTTTGCCACCGTAACGGCGGACGGAAAATCCGCAACCGTCGGATTCTGCGCCGTCGAAGAACTTCTTGTGTATCTTGACAAATATCGCGTCGGGACGGAAGAAAAAATCGTCGTGCGCGCAAGATATTTCGACAACTCGCCTCTCGGCAAAAAAACCGCGAAGGCGTACGTTTACGACGAAAGCGGGAAATTGATTTTCACGGCGGATCTTGAAACAACCCGTTCAAACGCCATGGGCGAGGTCAACGACACGATTGCCGCAATCGGAAAAGAAGGGACTTTCACCTTAAAAGTCGATGTGGACGGAGTAAGCCGCGAAGTTAGTTTCGTCGTCAAGGACAACGTTGCCGCAAACCATATAGAAGTCGGCGTGACGGGAAATCTCAGCCAGACCACGGCGGAAACGGTAACGTTCACGGCAACTCTTTCGCCTGCAAAAGCCGACGTCGAAAGCGTCAAATGGTACGTCAACGACAAGTATTATTCGACGGGCAAAACCTTTTCGTTTAAGCCGACGAAGACCGGCGAACATAAGGTAACGGCGGAAATAAACAAAATCACGAAAACAAAAACTATCGTATATCTTTCGGAACACGACGAAGCGTGGTACTACGCCTCGCACTTCCACGACTACGGCGGATACGCGCAAAACAGATATATAACGTCCAAGGAAGAACTTAAAAACCTTATCCTTTTCGTTCTGGAAAACAAAATCGCGGAAATCACGTTTTACGCGGGATACTCGACGCCCGAAACCGTGAAAAAAGACGTGTCCGACGTCAGGGATTGCGTTGAAGAGTCGGGCATTATCCCGGGATATTCGCTTGAAACGAGCGGCAACGAATTTACGATAAAATTCAGGTTCTTCGCCGACGAGGCAGGTCTTATCGAGACGGTAAATTCGCCCGAGTACGACGCGCCCGACGGCTTTATGGACGCCGTGCAAAATACGTATTCGAAACCCCATTACGACAACGTAAAGAAAACAAGAAACTTTTATATCGACGGCGTGAAAGAAACGATGAGCGTGTCGACAAGCAATATGCTTTACAAGGCGGTGGCGTGGGGCTACAAGCCCGTGTTTATGGGTTCGCAAGCCGAAAATCTCAAACAAATATACGATAACGCGAAAGACGCGCTGTCTTATATCGTGTCCGACGAAATGAGCGAATACGAAAAAGTCCACGCAATCTACGACTACATAATCTACAACGTGCGCTACGACCACGACTGTGCAAACGCCGAAGACGCATATGTAAGCGGAAATCTCAGCCTAAACGAAAAAATGAAATATTACGGATATTACCTTGAAGGGATATTCCTTGATAAGTTTTATAAGAAAGATATGCACGCCGTCTGCGACGGGAAGTCGAAAGCGTTCGTTTTAATGTGCGGAATCGAGGGTATCACCGCCGTACGTATCAGCGGCGAAGCGTCAAGCGACGGCAAAAACTTCGGCGGACACGCCTGGAACAAAGTCCTGCTTGACCTTAACGGCACGGGGGACAAGGAATGGTATTTCGTCGACACGACCTGGGGCGACGTCGGCGACGACAGCAAGGAATTTTTGTCGCACGCCTACTTCCTGTTGTCCGACGACGAAGTGAAAAACACCCACGTTGAAAAACAGGGACACGGTTACCCGAAAGCGGAAGGAAAGTTCGATTATTACGCGCACGAAACTTATACGTCAAGCGGCACGGAATACAATTACGTCATCACAAACAGAAATCTTGCGGCACAGCAAATGGCGCGCGCGTTGAAAACGCTCCCGAAATCGACGATTGTGGAGTTTGAATTTGCGTTTTCCTTAACGAAGTACGCGGCGGAGAATTACGCAAAAGAAGCGATGAAAGCGTCCGGGCGCGGGCTTGAAGGATACAGCTATGCGATAATACGCTCAAACGTTCTGGTGATTATGATTGGCGCCGCTGCGTAATCAGCGCAAATAACAGTTCAACAATACAAAATCCCGCAATAAAACCTGCGATTTGGTAAAATCTTATGTTACCGCCGCAGGTTTTTTCAAGCGCGAAAAACAGCATTGCGAGCGTTGCCGCCGTAAAAATAACGTCGGATAAGAACGCGAAAAACTTTTTCTTCACGACGCGGCGCAAACCGCAAAGAAAGGCGTAAAGCACGCCCGACGTCATTCCGCAAAGAATCATCGAAAGAAAGATAAAACTTTCGGAAATTATCGAGTGCGTCATTTGAAAATCTTTTTGATAAGTCCCGCCTTCGTGAGCGTTTCCGAAAACCTGATTTCTTTCACTCTGCCGGTTGCCGAAAGCCGTCCCGAGTCAAGGTTGATTTCGGTGACGGAAAGCCCTTCGCCCGTGATTGTCAACGTTTCCTTGTTTTGCATCAATACAATCGACTTGTCGCCCGACGAAATCACTTTTGAAACGGACGTAACGGTCAGGCGGTCGTTTTCGAGCGCGAGCGCTCCTCTTTTTTCGTTTTCCATAAAAACAATGTATGCATTGAGTTTTCATAAATTGACAAACTCTTATTACTTGTTTATAATAGTTGTATTATTTTAGTGAGGGACTTATGTTATTCGGAGTAATCGACATAGGCAGCACGTCCGTAAGGCTTATGATGACGGACGGCGAAAAGGTCGAAAAAAGGGTGAACACGACGCGTCTTGCCGAGAATATGGACGAGATGAACACGTTGCAACCCGTCAGTATCGAACGTACGGCTCAGGCCGTTGCGGAGTATTATTTCGTTGCGATGCAAAACGGCGCGGAAGACGTCTATGCCTACGCGACGGAAGCGGTGCGCTCCGCGAAAAACAAATACAGGTTCGTCGACAGAGTCAGGGAACTTTGCGGGCTTGAAATCGACATTCTGGACAAAAAGACCGAGGCGGAAATCGGGTTCTTGGGCGCAAGCACGAAAGGCAGATGCTGCGTTATCGACATGGGCGGCGCAAGCACCGAAATTTCGGTCGGCGACGGCGAAAACATATTATATTCCAAAAGTTTGCCGTACGGCATCGTCAGGCTTTCCGCAATCGAGCGCGAAAGAATCGAAATGACGCCGTTCATCAACGACTGTCTTATGGGATACGGCGAAATTCCGCCGTTTGACAACGTCATCGCAATCGGAGGCACGATATCCACGATGGCGGCAATGAAAAACCAACTTGAAAAATACGATCCGAACGTCGTCAACGGCTCGGTGCTGACGCTTTCCGACATCGAAAAAATGTACGACAAAATCAGCAAAATGACGATGGAAGAACGCCGCCACGTGAAAGGGCTTCCCGAAAAGCGCGCGGACATCATCGCCCCGGGCATACTTATGTATTCGCTTATTCTGAAATATCTCGGCGCGGACAAACTCACCGTCAGCGAGGGCGACGGCGCGGAAGGCTATCTCATCAAACTCGGCGTATTGCCGCACGGGTTCAGGGCAATTTATCAGAAGATAATTTAATTTAAGGATATTTATGAAAAATCTTACAAGCAGCGAACTTCGCAAAATTTATCTCGACTACTACAAATCGAAGGGACACGCCGTTATTTCCAGCGCGTCGCTTATCCCCGAAAACGATCCGACGGTTTTGTTCACGACTGCGGGCATGCACCCCCTCGTACCGTACCTTCTCGGCGAAAAACACCCCGCGGGCAACCGTCTGACCGACGTGCAAATCTGCGTCCGCACGGGCGATATCGAAGAAGTCGGCGATCCGACGCACTGCACGTTTTTTGAAATGCTGGGCAGATGGTCGCTCGGTGACTACTTCAAGGAATACGCAATTTCCTGCTCGTACGACTTCTTGCTGAATCATCTTGAATTTGACAAAGACAAATTCGCGGTTACCGTTTTCAAGGGCGACGAAGACTGCCCCCGCGACGACGAAAGCGCGGAATTCTGGAAAAAGATGGGCGTCCCCGAAGACCGCATTTTCTTCCTTCCGAAAGAAAACAACTGGTGGGGTCCCGCCGGCGTTACCGGTCCTTGCGGTCCCGACACCGAAATGTTCATCGACACGGGAAAGCCCAAATGTTCGGACGAATGTTCGCCCGCGTGCGACTGCGGCAAGTACGTCGAAATCGGTAACGACGTCTTTATGCAATACTTTAAAAACGCCGACGGCACCTTCTCGCCGCTTAAACAAAAGAACGTCGACGAGGGCATGGGGCTTGAACGTATGCTTTGCATTCTGAACGGATACAAATCGGTTTATGAAACCGACTTGTTCAAACCCGCGATCGCGCTCATCGAAAATCTTTCGGGACATAAGTACGACGAAAGCGAAACCGTAACGAAAGCGATGCGTATAATCGCCGACCATATCCGCACCTCGACCTTCCTTATCGGCGACGTGAAAGGCATTGTGCCAAGCAACGTCGACCAAGGCTATATTTTGAGGAGACTTATCCGTCGTGCGGTGCGTTTCGGACGCATCATCGACCTTCCCGAGCGTTCCCTTTCCAAAATTGCGGAACAGTATATTTCGCAATATCAGGACGTTTATCAGTATCTTTTGACCAATAAAGACAGGATTGTGTCGGAACTTGACAAGGAAGAAATCAGATTTTCCAACACCTTGCAACAAGGACTGAAAGAGTTTGAAAAGGTCATCACGCACATTCCCACAAAGACGATAAGCGGAAAAACCGCGTTCCGTCTTTACGATACTTTCGGATTCCCCATCGAGATGACGGAAGAACTCGCGCACGAAAACGGGTTTGAAGTCGACGTACAAGGATACGAAGACGCGTTCAAGGAACATCAGAAAAAATCTCAGGCGGGCGCGGAACAGAAATTCCACGGCGGGCTTGCGGACAATTCCGAAGAAACCGCAAAACTTCACACCGCAACGCACCTTTTACATTCCGCTCTTATGAAGGTTCTGGGCGGCGAGGCGCGCCAGCGCGGCAGCAATATCACCGCCGAAAGATTAAGGTTCGACTTCGGTTTCGACCGCGCAATGACGGCGGACGAAATAAAGGCGGTTGAAGACCTTGTCAACGAACAAATCAAAAAGAATATCCCCGTCGTGTGCGAAGAAATGACCGTCGACGAAGCGAAGGCGCAGGGCGCAATCGGTATCTTCGACAACAAGTACGGCGAAAAGGTAAAAGTTTATACCATCGGCGATTTCAGCAAGGAAATTTGCGGCGGACCGCATGCAAACAACACGGGCGACTTAAAATCTTTCAAAATCACGAAAGAACAGTCAAGCTCCGCGGGAGTCAGGCGTATCAAAGCCGTCATCGGTCAATAAAACCGAAAAAAGAAAACCCAACCAAAAAATCAAAAAGAAAACACAAAACCAACGCGGTTTTGTGTTTTTTATTTTGCCGTTCAGCGGTTGCTTTCAAGGAATTTGTCGATATAGTTGCCGACGCTTAACGCGTGTTCCAGATATTTATCGGGCGAGGCGTCGTAAACGTAGGCGGCGTCCTTCGTTTCAAGCGTGGTCGTGCCGCGGTAACTCGTTTTCGCAAGGCGGGGTAGCGTGTACTGCCAGTCGATGCTGCCGTCAAAGGGTATGAAATGGGAGTCCTTATCGGCGAAATTGTCGTGCAGATGCAGGGCGAAAACCCTGTCGCCGAAAAGTCCCAGCCAATCCTGAACGCGCCAGTAGTGGTCGTGTCCGACGTCATAGCAAAGCCCGACGTAAGGCGTCTTGAAATTTTCCAGAACGTAGGTGACGTGGTCTTTCGTGATGACGTTTTCAAACGCAAGTTTCACGTTTGCGTTTTCCGCAAATTTCACAAGGTCTTCGATACGATTCGTGCCGATTGTCGACACAAAAGGCGGAAAATCGCCGTGCGTCAGATGGCAGACAACCGTTTTCACGCCGTGTTTCGAGGCTGCCGCAATTTCGTCCTTAAAGCGGGAAATACGTTCGTCCCCTTCCTTGCAGTCGATCCATATTTCGTTCAGGTGGTCGCAGCTTAAATGGAAGTTTTCAATGAAAAGCCCGGCGCGTTCGGCAAGGGTGGCGCGTTCGTCCGCGGATTCTTTGGCGTCGGGGCCGAGCCATATCATGACCGAGCCGAAGCCTTTTTCTTTGAACTTATCGAAGCGTTCCGCCATGCTAAGGTTCATTAAATTGTTTGACGTTAAACCGACCATATAAATACCATTACCTCGTTTGATAGGATTATAGCACCGATTTTAAAATATGTAAAGAGCGCGTTATTATCTTGTGTTCATAACGAATGACAAATAAACAAAAGTTTTGTATAATCGGACGTATGAGAATCGAGATTATCAACGGCTCCGTCGAGTACGACGGCAATACGGTGCTTTCCGAAATAAATTTTTCGGTGTCGGACAAGGAAAAAATCGCGCTTGTCGGCAGGAACGGCTCCGGGAAAACCAGCATATTGAAGTGCATTGGCGGGGAAGTGCCGCTTGTGTCCGGCACGGGCGACGAAAAATTCTCGTTTTCGATATCGGGCGCGCCGAAAATCGGATATCTTCAACAGGTGTCTTTGAACGACGAACTGACTCTCCGGCAGGAAATATTGTCGGCGTATAAGGACGTCGTCGGGCTTGAAAACAAATTGCAGAACCTTCTTGACAAAATGAGCGAAAACCCGTCGGACGAAAACGTCGGCGCGTATTCGCGCGCAATGGAAAGGTTTGAAAATATCGGCGGATACCTTTATAAAAAGGAATATCTGATGGCGGTGAGTAAATTCGGGTTTTCCGCCGAAGACCTTGACAAAAAACTTTCGTGCTTTTCGGGCGGGCAGCGCACAAAAATCGCGCTTATGAAACTGCTGCTTGAAAAACCCGACGTTTTACTTTTGGACGAACCCACGAACCACCTTGACATCGCCGCGGTGGAGTGGCTGGAAGGATACCTTAAAAACTATAAAAATTCGGTCGTCATCGTGTCGCACGACCGTATGTTTCTGGACCGCATCGTCGGCGTCGTTTACGAAATCGAGTACGGCGTCACGACAAGATACAAGGGCAACTACACGGCGTTTTTGGCGCAAAAACAACAGGCGTACGACAAGGCGCTTAAAGACGCAAAATGGAAATCCGCCGAAATCGACAGGCTCCGAAAAATTGTCGAAAGATTCCGCTACAAGGCGACGAAAGCCGCAATGGCGCAGTCAAAACTGAAAGAAATCGAAAGGATTGGTACTGTCGAAACCCCGCGCCGTTTCGATACCTCGACGTTTGCATCGTCTTTCCAGCCCGAGTACGAAAGCGTCAGGGACGCGCTGTTTGTAAAAGACCTTGTTTTCGGATACGATAAACCGTTGGGCGAAATATCGCTTGCCGTCGAAAGGGGGCAGAAAATCGGCGTGATCGGCAGCAACGGCACGGGCAAATCTACGTTACTTAAAACGATAACGGGGCTTATTCCTCCGCTTTCGGGCGACGTCCGATTCGGCGTGAAAACGCGCGTCGGGTACTTCGACCAGACCATTGCCGCAACGAAAAGCGAGTTGAGCGTCCTTGAAGACTTCCGCGCGGAGTTTCCGGAACTTAACGACGGAGAAATACGAAAAACGCTGGGCGGATTCTTGCTTTCGGGCGACGACGTTTTCAAGTGCGTCAAAGATTTGTCGGGCGGCGAAAAGGTGCGCCTTGCGCTTTCAAAAATATTCCGCCGTCGTCCCAACTTCCTGATTCTCGACGAGCCGACCAACCACATGGACATCATCGGCAAGGAAACCCTTGAAAAACTTCTGATGGATTTTTCGGGCACGGTCATCGTCGTGTCGCACGACAGGTATCTTATAAACCGCGTTGCAAAAAGCCTTATCGTGTTTGAAAAAGGCGGGGTAAGATACTTCGACGGCACTTTCGACGAGTACGAAGAAAGAGAAAAAGAAACCGCGGAAGAAGTCGCAAAGGAAAAGCCCGAAAAGACCAAAAAAACCGGCGGGGAACGCTACGTCGAAAGTAAGGAAGAAGCACGGCGCAAACACCGCGTCGAATTTTTGGAAAAAAAGATTACCGCGCTTGAAGAAGAACTAAGCCGGGCGCAGGC
>OLYM01001162.1_pt1 | contig 10364 bp, 10 predicted proteins | sample 1673691 | NCBI WGS metagenome assembly OLYM01 (sample SAMEA103958123, study PRJEB25191) | human gut metagenome | reverse complement strand
GATTTTTTAGTGGCGGAATATGCGGCTTAATACCCGAGTATCCGGAGCATCGAGCGGTAGGATTGCTCCCTGGCGAACAGGTCGCCCGAAGTGTAAGTCCCCCTTCTCAAAGGGGGATTTAGGGTGGGATTGTCTGTGCGGTGTATTACACGCGCCCGTCGGGGCGTTCGGATTTAGTACCCGAGTATGCGCAGCATCGAGCGGTAGGACTGCTCCTTGGCGAACAGGCGCGTGTAATACTCGTTGTCCGACTTGTCGCGGTCGATGATCACGTGCTTGGGTGCGGGGATCAGGCAGTGCTGGATGCCGCCGAAGCCGCCGATCGACTCCTGATAGGCTCCCGTATGGAAGAAGCCGATATATTGCGGATTCCCCGGTTCGAGCTTGGGCAGGAAGATCGCGTTGATGTGCGATTCCGAGTTGTAGAAATCTTCGCTGTCGCAGGTCAGGCCGCCCAGCAGCACACGCTGGTATTCTTTGTCCCAGTTGTTGATCGCCAGCATGATGTAGCGCTGGTTGATGCCCCACGTATCGGGCAAAGTCGTGATGAAGGAGCTGTCGATCATGTACCAGTTCTCGCGGTCGTTCTGCTGTTTCTGATTGACGATCGAGTAGAGGGTCGCGCCGCTTTCGCCGACGGTAAACGATCCGAATTCAGTGAATATGTGCGGTTCGTCGATTCCGTTGCGGGTACAGATGTTCTTGATCTGCGCGATGATCTCTTCGGTCAGGTACTCGTAATCGTACGAGAAGTCGAGCGAGTTTTTGATCGGAAAGCCGCCTCCGATGTTGAGGCTGTCCAGATCGGGGCAAATGGCCTTCAATTCGCAGTAGATGTTCAGGCACTTCGACAGTTCGTTCCAGTAGTAGGCCGTGTCCTTGATACCGGTATTGATGAAGAAGTGCAGCATTTTGAGCTTGAACTTCTTGTTTTTCTGGATCTTGGTTTTGTAGAAGTTGATGATGTCGTTGTAGCGGATCCCCAAGCGCGAGGTGTAGAACTCGAATTTGGGCTCCTCCTCGCTGGCGATCCGGATACCGATTTTGCATTTTTTGGTAATGGCATCGTCGTAGAGGTCGATCTCCTCCTTGTTGTCGATCACGGGGATCGTGTTTTCGAATCCGTCGTTGATCAACTGGGCGATGTTTTCGACGTATTGCGGGCGTTTGAAGCCGTTGCAGATGATGTAGCGGTCTTTGTCGATCACGCCGCTGTCGTACAGGGCGTTGATGATGTGAATGTCGTAAGCGGATGAGGTTTCGAGGTGGATGTCGTTTTTCATCGCCTCTTCCAGCACGAACGAGAAGTGACTCGACTTGGTACAGTAGCAGTAGTTGTATGTCCCCTTGTAATCGACCTTCGCCATCGCTACGTTGAACATGCGCTTGGCCCGGTTGATCTGCTGGGAGATCTTCGGCAGGTAGGTGATTTTGAGCGGAGTTCCGTACTGTTTGATCAGTTCCATCAGCGGAATGTCGTGGAAATTCAGCTCGTTGTCCTCGACGGAGAACTCATCCTGCGGGAAATCGAACGATTGTTCGATCAGGTCGATGTACTTGTCTTTCACGAAATTCGGGCTTTGGGGGTTGTATACCGTACTGAAAAATGGTACAATGAACCCAATAATGGATTAACGGAGAGACTATGCGAAAACAATTGTCCGAAAAACTGAAGGAAGCGGTCGCGTCGGTTGTTCCGGTAACGCTTATCGTACTTTTGCTTCAGATTATTACCCCAATGCCGACAAATATGCTCATTGCGTTCCTTATCGGTGCAGTGATGCTTGTTTTGGGTATGGGGCTTTTTTCACTTGGTGCGGATATTGCAATGATGCCGATGGGTGAACGCATCGGCGCACATATTATAAAGTCAAAGCACTATCTTGTGCTTATTCCTGCGGTGTTCATGATCGGCGCGCTTATTACCGTTGCCGAACCGGATCTGCAGGTTCTTGCGGATCAGTTTGAAACGCTTAATCGATGGGCAGTTATTCTTACGGTTGCGGCAGGCGTCGGCTCGTTCCTTGTGCTTGCACTTGTGAGAATAATCAAAAAAATTCAGCTTACGCAGATTCTGCTTGCACTTTATGTGCTTGTTTTCGCCGTTGCCGGCACAATGGCAATTGATAACGGCACGTTTATCCCTGTTGCTTTCGATTCCGGCGGAGTTACGACCGGGCCGATCACTGTGCCTTTCTTCATGGCTCTCGGCATAGGTTTTGCAACTGTACGCGGCGGCAAGAATGCGCAGGATGACAGCTTCGGCATGGTTGCGCTCTGTTCGATCGGTCCGATTCTCGCCATGCTTATACTCGGGCTTGCAACGGGCGTAAATGAGGTTTCAAGCGGAGTTTCCGCCCTGCCTGAACACGGCGATTTCGGCGCGGTGGCTGCTGCATTCGGTCGAGGCTTGCCCGGCTACATAAAGGAAGTTGCGTTTGCATTGCTGCCGATAGTGCTGCTGTTCGGAATTTTTCAGTTTGTTTTTTTGCATTTGCCCAAGAAAATGCTGATAAGGCTCGGTGCAGGTCTTGTTTATACATTCGTCGGCCTTGTGTTTTTCCTGACGGGCGTAAACGTAGGTTTCATGCCTGCGGGAACATTTTTGGGCGGTGCACTTGCGGGAACGGCCGTTCCGTGGATATTGATACCGATAGGCATGGTGCTTGGCTTCGTTGTTGTTTTGGCGGAGCCTGCGGTGCGTGTTCTCAATAAACAGGTTGAAGAGATAACCGTCGGTGCGATTTCGCAGCGTGCCATGCTGCTCAGTCTTTCCATCGGCGTGGCTGTTTCCGTTGGTATTTCAATGCTGCGTGTTGTGACAGGAATTTCCTTGTGGTATTTTCTTATCCCGGGTTATGCAATTGCGATTGAGCTTTCGTTCTTTGCACCCAAAGTTTTCACGGCTATTGCGTTTGACTCCGGCGGAGTTGCATCCGGTCCCATGACGGCAACATTCATGCTGCCCTTTGCAATGGGCGCATGTATTGCACTCGGCGGAAATGTGTCAACCGACGCGTTCGGACTTGTTGCAATGGTCGCATTAACGCCGCTGATAACGATTCAGGTGCTCGGATGCGTATACAAAATCAAGCTTATGCGTGTTGAACGCAGCAAGAGCGCAAAACAGGTTGATGACGGTGTAACGGTCATTGAATTTGAACCGGAGGGTATATAAATGAAAAACAATGCTGTTGAACCTATAAAACTTATAACCTGCATTGTCAATCGCGGAGACGGTGAAACCGTTACGGAACTGTGTGCTCGCGAAGGAATAAGCTGCAGCGTTGTGCTCCGCGGCAGGGGAACTGCCGACAACGCGATGCTCACAATGCTCGGTCTCGGCGAAAGCGAGAAGGACATTGTGATGCTCACTGTAGGACAGTCGCGGCAGGCCGAAATTATGGAAAAACTTACTGTGACTCTTCACCTTAACGAGAGAGGCAAGGGGATTGCGTTTTCGATACCTTTTTCCGGGCTTGCTTCACAGCTCGATTCCTATGCTCTGCTGGCCGGAATGAAGGCGAGTGCGAACTTGATTGATTTAAATTGAAGACGCGTGCAAAACGTAATTGTGTTTGGAGGATTGCATGATAAAACATGATTTGATACTTACAATTGTCAACCGCGGCTTTGCGGATGAAGTCATGAGCGCGGCAAAGGCAGCCGGTGCATTTGGAGGCACGGTCGTTAATGCACGCGGGACAGGAACGCACGAACTGCAGCATTTTTTCGGTGCGATTATTCAACCCGAAAAAGAGCTTGTGTTGATTCTGACCGAACGCGAAAAAAGAAATTCAATAATGGAGGCGATTTGCCGCGATGCGGGATTGTCAAAAGAGGGAATGGGAATCTGCTTTTCCCTGCCTGTTGACGGTGTTGCGGGCATTCGTTCCATATCAAACCTTGATGACCGGAAGGAGAAGGAAAAGTCGGATACCCCCGAAGAGGTATAGATGACGTTTCACATGCAATGCAGGCATGCCCGAACGACAGAATAAACACGTCGTATAATTGCGGGCAGGCTTGGATTGCTTTGTTTGATAAAAGGATGAAAGAATTCAGTGTATTTGATATAATTGGACCGCGTATGGTCGGTCCTTCAAGCTCGCATACGGCGGGTGCGGTTCGTATCGGACTGGTTGCACACCGAATAGCGCGGGGAAAGATTAAGAGTGCAGAAATCACGCTTTACGGCTCGTTTGCACAAACGGGTCGCGGACATGGCACGGACAGGGCCGTTATTGCAGGTATACTTGGCGTTGAACCTGATGATGCACGAGTAAAGCATTCGATGCTGCTTGCAAAAAGCGAAAGTGTCGATATAAAAGTTAACTACAGTTCGGAAGAAACGGATCATCCGAACACTGCAAGGATTCATTTTGTTACAGAAGCCGGGCGCGAATTCTCACTGGTTGGCGTCAGCATCGGCGGTGGGAACATTGAAATCGTTGAAATAAACGGAATGGAAGTTTCGTTTAGCGGGGATTATCCGACCATTATCGCCTTTTATCGCGACATGCCCGGAATCATTTCAAAGGTCACGGCGCTGTTGGCATGGCGAAATATCAATGTTGCGTTCATGAAAGTATTCCGCAATGCAAAACGACAGGACGCATGCATGGTGATTGAAACGGATGCGGTTGTTTCCAACGAAGAACTGAGAGAAATCGCCCGGATGGTAGGGGAAATCAAGGAGATTTGCGCGGTATGAGTTATGCATTTTCAACGGGCAGGGAACTTATTGCCCTTTGCGAAAAAGAAAACCTGACGATTGCGGAGGTTATGATTCGTCGAGAGGCGGAGACAAGCGAAAAAACCCGTGACGAACTTGTAAACGAAATGTTTGAAAATCTGCTGACAATGCAAAAATCAATTCGATTCGGGTTGGAGGAAAATCAACAGACCGTTACGGGACTTGCGGGCGGAAACGCCGAAAAACTCATGGCTTATGCCGAAAAAGCAAATATGGGCAGGGACATGGCACAAATCTGCGCCGCTGCTCTTGCTGTTGCTGAAGTGAATGCCTCAATGGGGCGGATCGTTGCAGCACCGACGGCGGGTGCAAGCGGTGTGCTGCCTGCTGTGCTTGTTATGTGCAGTGAGAAACACGGATTTACCGACAGAGACCTGGTTAACGGCTTGTTTACGGCAGGCGCCATCGGCGTAATTATTGCCCGCAATGCAAGCATTTCAGGTGCTGAGGGCGGATGTCAGGCGGAGATAGGTTCTGCGTCTGCAATGGCTGCGGCAGCGCTTGCGGAGCTTTGCGGAGCGTCTCCGACTGCTTCATTAAGCGCGGCTGCGATGGCTGTTAAAAACATACTCGGACTTGTATGCGATCCCGTTGCCGGGCTTGTGGAATGCCCCTGTATAAAGCGCAATGCAATGGGCGCGGCAAATGCCGTGTTGGCAGCGGACATGGCTCTTGCGGGAATCTCAAGTATTATCCCGTTTGATGAGGTTGTCGGCGCAATGAGAAGTGTCGGCAGACTCATGAACGTTGATCTGCGTGAGACAGCACGCGGCGGTTTGGCAGCAACGGCAACAGCGCTTGAAATTACGAAGAATATAAGCATGGAAAACGAAGATTAGCCTGCTGGCAATATAAAACAAATATTATCAACAGTACAATAAAAGCAGCGGGGTTTGATGAAGCCGCGCTGCACAGCGGAGGAGTTTTTTGGCAAAGCGAAACGGAATAATCAAAGCATTGATTCAAATCGGCCTGATACTTGTTGTTTTGGCGTTAATATTTTTTTCGCTGAACAGTGTTCTGCCCGGTTTTATTGATGTGCTTGCAAACGGTCAGCAGAGTGATGTGCAGGAGTATCTGAATTCATTTCATGACTTCAGTGGTTACGCAATAGGTTTTTTGCTGCAGTTCATTCAAATAATTACAATTGCACTTCCCAGCGTTCCGATTCAGGTTGCTGTCGGCGTAATTTTCGGAACTTGGCGCGGGTTTCTCGTTTGCTATCTCGGCTATGTTTCGGCAAATGCTCTGATTTTTATTTCCGTCCGCAAGCTCGGAGCAAAGCTTGAGCAGCTTCTTCCCGGCAAACCTGTTGAAAAAACGGGCAGCAAGAAAAAGAATTTTATTACCGATGCAAAATATCCTGCATTTAGTGTTTTCTTTGCATCCGTTCTTCCCGTTATTCCGAACGGTTTGATTCCGTATGTTGCATCAAAAACGAAAATCGGTTTCCGCTCATATATGCTTGCTGTAATGACGGGCTGCATACCGACGGTGCTGACGCTTTGTGCTGTCGGCGATCAGCTTGTGGAGGGTGATTTCCTTTCTGCGGCGCTGTATGTTGCACCCTTACTGCTGTTTGCCGGACTTCTTCTTTGGCAGCGCAAGAATATACTTTCACTGTACGAAAAAATTAAGCAGCGGACAGCGGAACACAAAGCAAGGAAATAAGCAACATAAAGGTGTGCCTTGCCGCACATTGGATATGAAACACTGAAAGGGCAAACGCGCTGCGTTGCCCTTTTGTGCTGTTTAACTGTAGTGCAAGTGAAAATAAGGAAACGAATTACAATGACAAACGCACATTCTGCGTCCGGACTCGCTGGATCTTTGCGGTTCGCGGAGCCATGAATCTTGATGCAAACCTTTCGCCGTAAACGGATTGAAGCGTGTCCACTCCGTCTTCATCGGTGACGGCAAGATTGGTTGCAATAATTGTTGCCTTGTCAAGATCCTGACGTTCGCAAACGATGGACAGCAGCGTCTCAATAGTGATATTTCGTATCATAGGCTCTGTTCCGAGATCATCAATTATCAAAAGATCCGGCAGTATGTAATCGGGTCGTTCGGAAGGTTCGTTGCGGAGGTTGTCCAGAGTTAATTGAATCAACTTATAAGCACTGATTTTCAGCACGGAGTAGCCGCGTTCAAGAACTCTTCCGCCAATGCAATTCAAAAGATAAGTTTTGCCGACGCCTGTCTCGCCTTGATAAAGCAGATCACGGCGTTCATTATTCGGAAATGCGTTTGCATAGGCCTCGGCAGCATCACGAATGCGGCTCATTACATTTCTGTCCTTTGGATTTTTTTGAAGGTTCAAATCAAAATTCCTAAAGTTTTGGGCAGCACTGACACCGGAGCTTTCAAACACGGTGTTGATTGCAAGCTGGACAACGCAGCGGCAAAGTTCCCCACCGGCAACGCGGCCGGTATCATGACACAGCGTACACTCATATTGCGGGTCAAGATAATCGGCGGGAAAACCGGAGGATACAAGCAGTTCTCGACGCTCGCGCTGTTTTTTTTCTATAAGAGCGTTGGCGAGCCCACGAATTTCTTCGGAATTTCCCGCATTCATAAGCTGTCTGCCCATGTCGAATGCGATAGTCGCAAGGTTGTCATCAAGCTTTTTTATTTCGGGGTTGCGTGAATAGACCTCCTGCAGGCGGGAACTCTCAATACGGCGGGTTCTGCGCTTGCGTTCCGAAAGCTCGGTTTCAAGTTTTTTGCAGAAGGCGGCAGATTTAATCTTCATATACATCATCTCCGAGATCAACACCGAGAGCACGGAGCTCTTCGGCACTGTATTGACGCTGTTTGTAATTTAAAGCACGATTAACAGGTTTCCCCTTTGATGCAGCAGCTGCCGGATGTGCGGCATTGCTGCGCTCGGTTTCTTCCCGTGCAGCAGAAACCGATACGATTCCGCGTTCGTGCCAATCCGAAAGCATCCTTTTCATTTCTGCAAACGGAGTACTTTTCTTTGACGCAAGTTCGGCGGCATAAAGAATCAATTCGGAATTCATGCACCAGTCGCTGCACCAGAGTTCAAACTGCTGTCTGTCGGATGATGTTGGCGTGCGCTTAAGTCCGGCTCTGGCAAATGCGCGGCGTGCAAGCTCGGCAAGCATATCCTGCTCGCGCAGCAATTCGCGCATCTTTTCGGGCGAAACACTGCCGTTTTCATGGTATTTTCCGAGAATTGCATCAAGGTATTTGAAGTTCGGCTTATCGATTGCAACAACATCGCGGCAGGCGATTTCAATGGCTTCGTCACTGAAGCCCCATTGAGTTGTCCATTTTTTATACAGTTCAAGTTCGTCTTCAGTCGGAAGGCGGCTGTTGCGCCAGCGCTTTAGAATTGCGGCCGCGCCGCTTGCAAGATCGTTTTCCATTGAGAAGCTTTCCGCCACCGAATCAGCGGTTGTACGGCCCTCGGAAACAAGACGTTTGGCAACCGAATCCATATAGTTGATATGCACCCGTGCGCCCTTTTTTTCTATGCAATGCTGAACGATGAGCAGAGCGGCATCATCCTCAAACCCGAATATTTCCACCCAATCATAAACTTTCTGCAATTCCGCACCGGACATGTTTCTTGTTCCGAGAACAACCTGCAAACGCTGAACAAGCTTTGAGTAATGTGCGTTTTCGTTGTCAACGGGTCGCTTATCGGGAAGAGAGGCAGAAAGATTAAGATACTCTACGGAAAGCAGACTGCCGTCGATAATTCGCACAATACCGCATTTTTCCCAGTATCGGAAGGCTTCGGCAACCTGTGCATCGCTGAGCTTGAGTGCATCAGAAATCGAAACGGGGCTCGAAACCGCGCCGCCGGCAAGCATAAGCCCGTACAGATACACGCGGACGGCATTTTCGGGCGCATCCGGCACGAGTTCGGAAATAAAACGGTTGTCGACGACGGTAGTTCCAAAAAGGTCACGTCCCCTGAGTATTACTGTGTTCTGCATCGATTGCCTCCTGTCCATCCTGCTGCGGCGAAACATCGGGTTGGTTTCGCATTCAAGCTGATTTTAGCATTTTACGGTTCATCTGTCAATCAATTCGGGGTGATAATGCGAAACATGCGGGAAAACAGGCAACGCATTGAAGCAGCATTAATGTACATAACCAAGAAAATATCTGCATGGTCTTCACAGATTCGGTTTTGATTTCAAACTCCATTGACAGGTGCAAGTTATCCTGAAGCTGAGAATACCCTGAACATGATTGTATATCATGATCTTCCGAAAAAGTAATCGATAAACATTGACGATAGGCGAGGAATATGCTATACTCATAGAACGCAATGTTTTGCGGCTGAGGCGGTATCACCCGTGATTTTTCCGAAGACGGCAATGTATAAAAAGCCAACCGTTGAATGAATTCCGCGGGGCCGCGATGTGACGCAAAGCAAAAAAGAAAAACATTGGAGGAAGAAAATGAACAGATGTTCAAAACGCAGTTTCGGAATGAAGCTCATCGGCCTTATGACGGCAGCAATTATGCTTCTTGCATGCTGCATGCCCGCATTTGCGGCGGAGAGTGAAACACGGACCAACACCGAGAGCTTTCAGCTCCTGACCTATTCGGAGGATTCAGCATCCATGGGCAGCGGTTGGACGTGGGAAATCACGCTTCGAATCCGCAGCATCAGTCTTTCTGCAACCGAATGTATGGTTTTCAATCCGATGGAAACCGTTTATTCCTGCATTAAGAATCCGGTTTGCACAAACGACCTCGGTGTATACAACTATGAGAATACTGCGGTCCGTTACGACATCTATGCGAGCCGGGGAAACGCAAATTATTCCGGCGGCGAACAGCCTGCAATCGTTTGGAATCTCGGTGAAATCAACCCCGGTGATGTCATAACGATGAAGTTCAGAATCGATATTCAGGACTATTACTATGCCAACTTCCAGCTGCTCAATCAGTTCCTTGACGAGGGCGGAAGACTGTTCACAACAACCGGCACCGATGAAGGTCCGCGGTTTGTTTATAACGAAAACGGAGAGCAGGGTTCTGCGGAATTCGATGTGCCGCAGGCGGATGTTTCCGGCGGTTTTGTTCGGGTCGCGTTTCAGCGCGGTCGTGACCGTGAGCGCGAGTTCGCCCTTGAACTCGCGGCCTGAACGGTTGTCGATGGTGTAGTCGACCCGGATTGCCGAATCCTTCAGTACCGGATTCACGAGCATGGTTTCGATGTAGAGCTCCGGCACGAAAGCGAGTTCGACGCTCTGCCAGAGGCCGCCCTTGATGTTGCCCCAGCCCCATTGCGAACCGTAGACGTGCTTCGCGGCCGGAACCGTGCCGTGGGTGGTGCCGAAGTCGGTGAGCACACGGATGGCGAGCGTGTTTTCTCCGGGCTTGACGAGGTTCGTCACGTCGAATTCGCACGGCGTGAAATCGCCCTTGTGCCGTCCCGCCTCCCTGCCGTTGACGAAGACGACCGCGTCGTAGCCGATCACGCCGAAGCGCAGCAGCGCGCGGCGTCCGTCCAGCTCGGAAGCGCTCACGTCGAATTTCCGGCGGTAGAAGCCCTTCACATACGGTTCTTCCCGCAGATACGCCTTCGGATATTGTCTGTACCAGTCGAGCGGAACCG
>OLYM01001158.1_pt1 | contig 10386 bp, 5 predicted proteins | sample 1673691 | NCBI WGS metagenome assembly OLYM01 (sample SAMEA103958123, study PRJEB25191) | human gut metagenome | reverse complement strand
GATGAAAAAGCCGCAGAGCAGGAAGTTCGGGTTTTATGTGTGTCTGACTGTAGATATTTTTCTCATCTGCACGCTGCGGCACAACGGCGTTGTGCCGGGTCTGGCCGTTGCGGTGCTGTGCATCGTTCTGACGCTGAAAAACTATGCCGCTCTAAAATGGAGACCCGCCGTCTCGGCGCTGACCGCTGTGGTGCTTCTCGCGGTGTATAAGGGGCCGGTATTCACGGCGCTTGGCGTTGCGCCGAACGGCATGTCCCCATATACGACCATGATGTGCGCCGCAGGCTCCTGCATCAACAAGGAGCTCCCGCTCTCGGAAGAGAGCGAGCAGATCATGGAAAAGGCGCTGCCGCTGGAGGACTGGGGCGAATATTACTCTCGCTTTGTGGGACATGATCCCTATTACTGGGGCCGTCCGGCAGGCTCCGCGCCGTATAAGATCTCTGATATCACCGCCCGCGACGCCTTTACGGTCTATCTGGAGGCACTGCGGAAATACCCGGACGTAGTCATCAAGGACCGTCTGGACGGCACGGACATTCTCTGGGACGTCGTCCAGCCGCCCGACAGCTTCAACGCAAGATCCTTCAACTTTGTTTACACATTTTCCGAAAACACGCTCCCGCTGGATACGAGCCGTCTGGACCGGCTGGACGACGGTTCGTATATAAAAACCGCTGTGCCAGCGAAAGCGTACTATTCCGCGGCAAATACTCCGATCAACAGCGCGGCGGATATGCTTCTCTGGCGTACCGGCGCGTACCTGATCGCATTCTGGGTGCTGCTGCTCTTCTGGAGCAAAAACCGCATGGTCCGTCTCTGGTGGGCGGCGCTGCCCATGCTGGCAAACGCCGCGGGCTCCATGCTGGTGCTCTATCACCAGAGCTTCCGGTACGTTTACTTTGTGCAGGTGAGCGTGCTGGCGCTGCTCTATATCACCGCCGCGGTAAAACCGCATTGGAACGATGAGCCGCAGAGCCGTCCCGCAAACGAGATCCCGGACATAACGCCGGAAAAGGAGGACGAACATGGATAAAATCGCCGTTCTGATACCGTGCTACAACGAAAGTGCCACCATCGCCAAGGTGGTAAAGGACTACCGCGCGGCGCTGCCGGAAGCCGCGATCTATGTTTACGACAACAACTCCACCGACGGAACGGACGAGATCGCCCGCGCCGCCGGCGCCGTCGTGCGCTACGAGCGGCGACAGGGTAAGGGCAACGTGATCCGGACGATGTTCCGCGAGATCGATGCGGAGTGCTATCTGATGATCGACGGAGACGACACTTACCCGGCGGAGGACGCCCGTGCCATGGCGGATGGCGTACTGCGCGACGGCTATGACATGGTGATTGGCGACCGCCTTTCCTCCACATATTTCACGGAGAACAAGCGCCCGTTCCACAACAGTGGGAACGTCCTCGTGCGAAAGCTGGTCAACCGCTTTTTCGGCGGTCATGTGACGGATATCATGACTGGATACCGCGCGTTCAGTCCTCTGTTCGTCAAGAGCTTCCCGATCCTTTCCAAGGGCTTTGAGATTGAAACAGAAATGACGATCCACGCGCTGGACAAAAACTTTGCGCTCACGTCGATCCCGGTCGGATACCGGGACCGCCCGGCGGGGAGCGAGTCCAAGCTGAACACTTTTTCGGACGGCTTCAAGGTTTTGCGGACGATTGCGCGGCTTTATAAGGACTACCGACCCCTGCCGTTTTTCAGCATCATCGCCGGGATACTGATGGTCGCGGCGCTGCTCTTTCTGTGCCCAGTGCTGACGGAGTATCTGCACACCGGGCTCGTACCGCGGCTCCCGACGTTCGTGGCGGCGTGCTTTATGGCGCTGTTCTCTCTGCAGAGCTTCATATGCGGTCTGATCCTCGATACGCAGGGCAAGATGCACCGGCAGAATTTTGAGCTGCAGATGACGATCCTCTCCGGCATGTACCACGCCGCACAGACGACCGACAATGAAAAAGCGAAATAATGTCCTCCGGGCCGCCCTCTTCGCCACAAACTATGCCTTTCTCTTTTTCACGAGCGAGCGCATCCAGCCGACGCATCTGACGCAGGGCTTTCTCCTGCTGCTGACGGTCGCTTCCGTCTGGTGCTTCAACCGGAAGAGCGGCTGTATGGAAAAGTACCGCACAAAGGGCTCCCGTGCCGCCATTGGGATAATCGCCGTTTATGCCTCGCTTGCGAGCTTCGCGCAGCGCTTCTTTCTGGACGGCAACACGAGGATGCACTTTTCGCTGCCGGGGCTTTTCTATGTGCTAAGCGGTATTCTCTGGTTCATCCCCGTTATCCGGCTGCTGCTGTTCGCGCTGGAATGGCTCTCCTCCCGCCCCCGCACGCTGCCGAAACCGGGAAGCCGGAAGAAGGCGCTGTGCGTTCTTCTTATTGCACTGCTTCTCTGTCAGGTCTTTGTACTCTGGGCCGAATGGCCGGGCGGATTTCCGCTCGACGCCGTTTATCAATACCGTCAGGCGATGGGTGAGCTCCCGCTGAGCGACGATCATCCGGTGCTGGATACGCTGCTCATGCGTGCTGTTCTGACGGTCTTTCCGCATCCCGCCGCGCTCACGGCGGTGCAGCTGCTGCTTTTCTCGCTCGTGCTGTGCGCGTTCCTCATGATGGGGTACGACCGCGGCATGCCGCTGCCGCTGCTCGCCTTTCTCGGATGCTTCTTCGAGCTGATGCCGAATCAGGTGCTCAGCTGGACAAACGTACTAAAGGATTTTCCGTTCACGCTCGCGCTGCTGTGGGGTACATATCTCCTTTTGCAGCTTGCGCTCGATACGCCGCGCAGCCGGAAATGGCCGTTTTACGTCTGTCTTGCGTTGGACATCTTTCTCGTGTCCCTCCTGCGGCACAACGGCGCCGCGCCCGCGGCGGCAATAGTCCTGCTCTGCATCGTGCTCACCGTCCGGCGCTATGAGCAGGTGAAGCTCCGCGCGCTTACGGCGGCGGTACTTGCCGCGGTGTCGTTCGGCGTATTCAAGGGGCCGGTCATGACGGCACTCAATGTTGCGCCGGTGTCGCTCTCGCCGTTCACGACGCTTTTCTGCGCCGTCGGCTCGTGCGTAAATAAGGATCTGCCGCTCTCCGAGGAAGCGGACACAATTTTGGAAAAGGCGCTCCCGCTCGAGGACTGGCACAATTATTACGCCCGCTATTACGGCCATGATTTCTATTACTGGGGCCGTCCGGAGGGGAGCGTTCCCTATACGCCGACGGAGGTAACGACGCCGGATATCCTCCGGGTCTACGGCGAAGCGCTATGCAAGTATCCGGATGTGATACTAAAGGACCGCATCGACGGGTGCGACATTCTCTGGGATGTCGCGGAACCGGAGGACAGCTTCAACGCGAAATCCTTCTGTCTTGTGTATGACCGGGACTGGATGGCGCAGTACGTCGATATGGCCGATTACTACGATGCGGACGACGGCGTGCTCCGCGATTACCGGCAGAACTTCTTCACCAAAGCCTACCTCCGGCTGACCGGAACGCCCCGGAACAGCGTGCTGGACATTCTGCTCTGGCGCACGGGCGCGTATCTGATCGCGTTCTGGGTGCTGCTGCTCTTCTGGCGGAAAAACGGTATGCAGCGTTTCCGCTCCGCAGCCGTGCCGTTCCTCGGCAATCTCATCATCTCCGTGCTGTATGTTTACCACCAGAGCTTCCGGTACGTCTACTTTGTGCAGGTGTGCGTGCTCGCGCTCCTCTTCGCCACGGTCGTGTGCAGACCGCGGCCGCCGCAGCCGGAAGAAGAATAAAAAATGACCGCCGCGTTTCCGGTGTTTCGGAAACGCGGCGGTCGATTTTCTCAGGAGTCTTTTTTATCGACGCGGTATTTTTTCTTGAAGAAGCTCGCGCGGATGCCGAGCTCCTTGCCCTTGACGAGGCGGGCGAAGTTCTTCCGGTGCTTCCAGAAGATGAGCGCGACCGTAGCGGCCATGATCGCAATGTCCCAGCCGCTCCGTCCCGTGAGGATGCACCAGACGAGATACCCTACGCTCGCCGAGAGCGTGCCGATGAACATATAGTCCGTGATGAACGTGATGACCGCGACGCCCGCCACAAGGATGAGAAACAGCCGCCAGTCGAGCGCGAGCGCGCTGCCGAGCAGCACCGCGATGCCCTTGCCGCCCTGGAATTCCAGATAGAACGGATAGAGATGCCCCGCCACGCACGCCGCCATCGTCACGGTCTGGATGGAGGGCGAGCTGTGGAACAGGAATCCCGCCAGCCATACCATGAGCGCCGATTTGAGCGCGTCGCACAGAAACACGACCGCCGCGACGCCCGAGCCCATCGTCCGCCCGGCGTTCGTCGTCCCGGCGTTGCCGGAGCCCTTCGTGCGGATATCAAAGCCGCGCTTCTTCGCCAGCAGCCACGCAAAATTCACCGCTCCGGCCAGATAGCCCGCGAGAATGCAGAACACATACGGAAGAACGGTTTTCAAAAAAGTCTGCATGAATGCGATCCTTTCGCAGATACATAAAGAAATTTATATACTTTGGCATACTACTATGTGATATCACAGTATAAAGATTTTGTCAACGAACATATCCGCGCTATTGTCTTTTTCGGCAGAAAGGTACTTGCGTTTCCGCGCCTCAGCGGGTAAACTGTATCTGTATTTAAATTATGTAACCCAATTCAATACGGAGGTAGTATATGTACTGCACAAAAAAAATTGCGTCGGATCTTGTCTGGGTCGGCGCGAACGACCGCCGTCTCGCCATGTTTGAGGGCGTATATTCCGTTCCGGCGGGCGTTTCCTATAACTCCTATCTTCTCACGGACGAGAAGACCGTCCTCTTCGACACGGTCGATAAGGCCGTGAGCCGCACCTTCTTTGAAAATCTGGAGCACGAGCTCGGCGGGCGGCCGCTCGACTATGTGATCGTACACCACATGGAGCCGGACCACTCCGCCACGCTCTCGGAGCTGCTGCTGCGCCACCCGGAAACCACGGTCGTCTGCAACGACAAGACCGCCGTGATGATCTCGCAGTTTTTCGGCAAGGACGCCGTGAAGAACATGCATCTCGTCAAGGAGGGCGACGTGCTCTCCGCGGGCGCGCACGAGCTCACGTTCTATCTTGCCCCGATGATCCACTGGCCGGAGGTCATGATGACCTACGACAAAAGCGCGCACACGCTCTTCACCGCGGACGCCTTCGGCGTTTTCGGCGCGCTCAACGGCGCGATCTTCGCCGACGAGGTGGATTTTGACCGCGACTATCTCAAGGAGGCGCGCCGGTACTATACGAACATCGTCGGCAAATACGGCGTGCAGGTGCAGAATCTCTTCAAGAAGATCGCGGGTCTGGACATTCGGATGCTCTGCCCGCTGCACGGCTTCGTCTGGCGGCGTGATCTCGGATATATTCTGGAAAAGTACAACCTCTGGAGCACCTATACGCCGGAGGACAAGGGCGTGATGATCGCGTACGCCTCGATCTACGGCAACACGGAAAACGCCGCCGAGATCCTCGCCTCGAAGCTGCGCGAGCGCGGTGTGCGCACCGCGATGTACGACGTGTCCGTCACCCCGGCCTCGGACATCATCGCCGAGTGCTTCCGGTGGAGCCATCTGGTGTTTGCCTCGGCGACGTACAACGGCGGCATTTTCGTCACGATGGACGAGCTGCTGCGCGATATTGCCGCGCACAATCTCCAGAAGCGCACCGTCGCTTTTATGGAAAACGGCACATGGGCGCCCGTCAGCGCGCGGCAGATGGCGGCGATCCTCGCTCCGCTCAAGAACATGACGGTGCTCGAGCAGAGCGTCGCGATCCGCTCCTCGCTCACCGAAGGGCAGCTCGCCGAGATCGAAGCGCTCGCTGATGTGCTCGCGGAGGGCATCCGGTAAAAACTGGCAACGAAAAATAACAAAAATTCCGAGTGCGGAGGAAACCTTTTGACCCCGCCGCGCGTCTTATAGTCAGAAAGCAAGCGGCAGGGCTATGCGCCGCGCCGTTTTCAAGGAGGTACTTTGTTATGACAAAGAAACTGATGGCTCTTCTGCTCGCCGTGCTGATGGCAGTATCGCTGCTGCCCATGCCGGCGATGGCAGGCGACGCCCAAGTCATCACGGACCTTTCGGGCATTTCCGCGGGAGGATCCTATGTTGTCGATAAATCCGTCAAGGATATCGTCCTCTCCGCGCCGCTTACGCTCGACAAGGACGTGACGCTCGAGCTGACCGGTCAGACGGTCACGCTCAAGCTCGCCGACGGCGAGAGCTATGCCGACGCTTCCGTTTTCCATGTGGAGAGCGGCAGTCTGACGCTCAAGGGATCCGGCACGGTCAAGGTGCCGGATAACGCCTCCGGCGTCGTTGTTGCGAAGGACGCCGCCGTGACCATCTCGGGCGAGGTCGGCATCTCCGGCGGCGCTTCCGGCGTGAAGGCCGTTGTCGGCGCTTCCGGCGTGAAGATCCGCGTGAATACGCTCGGCAAGATCGAGTCGGCAAACGGCATCAACCTGTCCGGCGCTTCCGGCGAGATCAAAATCGCCTCCGGCACGGTCAAGGGCAGCGTCTGCGCCATTGCCCCCGATAAGGACAACGCGCTCACGCTCGGCAAGATGCTCGACGGCTCCACGCTCTACATCGGCGGCACGGCCGCCACGGAGGAGCAGCTCGCCGCCGCTCCCACCGCCGAAATGAAGGAGCTTGTTTTTGACGACGGCAAAGCCCCCGCGCTGACTATTTCCTCCGCCGTGCGCACCTCGGAGACCGAGGGCAGCGTCACCTTCACTGCCTCGAAAGCCGGTACATACTACTACCAGCTCGACGGCGAACCCGCTTCCGCGGCGGACATCATGAAGGACGAGGCGAAGGCCGAGCTCGTCCGCGGCGCGAATACGATCTCTCTCAAGGATCTCGACGCCAACGCCCACACCGTCTACATTGCCGCGAAGGACGCCTTCGGCCATACGACCGAGCTTCTGACCGCAGCGATCCCCGCGGTGCTCGCCGCGCCGACCGCCCCCGTCTGGGACGGCAAGAAAGCCGCGTGGACCGGCGTGGAGGGTGTGAATGATTACACCGTGCAGCTCTATCTGGGCTCCGACGCCTACGGCGATCCCATCCCCGTGAATGGTGCGTCCGCTACGGATGATCTCTCCGACGTGATGAAGGACGACGGCGTTTACACGTTCGCCGTGCGTTCCGTCGGCGCGAACACCGTCGGCGCGTGGTCTGAGCGCAGCGCCGAAACGGTGCGCGACACCGCCGCCCCCATCCTCACGGTGCCGGCCGACGGCGTCAAGCGCACGGCGCAGGACACCGCCACCGTCGCCTTCGTCTCCAGCGAGGACGGCAAGCTTTACTATGTTCTCAACGACGATGCCGCCGATGTATTCACCTCCGGCAGCACCATGGCGCTCACGAAGGGCGAGGACAACACGCTCACGCTCACCGGCCTTGCCGACAGCGCCGCCGTCGTCGTCCGCTACGCCGCCGAGGACGGTCTCGGAAACCGCGGCGAAGTGCAGACCGTGACCGTGCCGCTCTATCTCGCGGCCCCCGCCACGCTCACCTGGGTGAACGGCACCTCCACCGCGATGTGGTCGGAAGTCCCCGGCGCTGCGTCCTACTGCGTGCAGCTTTATAAGGACGGCGCGGAGGTTGCGCCTGCCGTTACCGCGGATACGACCAGCTACACCTTCACGCTGGAAGAGTCCGGCTCCTACACCTTCAAGGTGCAGGCCGTCAACGGCGATATTCTGAGCGCGTGGTCGGAAGCGAGCGGCGCTCTCGCCATCGATAAGACCGCGCCCGCCGTCTCCGGCGAGAGCGCGAGCCGCACGGACGCTTCCAACGGCTCCGTGACCTTCACCTCCGACGAGGCCGGCAAGGTCTACTACATCGTCGGCGGCGAGAAGCCTACGCAGGATGCTCTTCTTGCCTCGGCAAACGTGAAGGACATCGCCTCCGGCGAAACGAAGATCGATCTCTCCGGTCTCGGCGCCGAAGCAACGAACGTGTATCTTATGGTCGTGGACGCCGCCGGGAACAAGAGCGACGTTAAGACCGTGAAAGTTCCCGTGTATCTCGCAAAGCCCACCACGATCACCTGGGTCAACAACACCGCGACCGCCATGTGGAACGCCGTGTCCGGCGCGGAAGCCTATAACATCCAGCTTCTCCGCGACGGCAGCGATTACGGCAACGTGATCGTCGTCAACGGCGGCTCCGTTACGACCTCGGACCTTGCGCCCCACATGAACGACGACGGCGTTTACACCTTCCGCGTGCAGGCGGCCGCCGCCGGAACGCAGAGCGAGTGGTCGGACGCTTCCGCCACGAGCTATAAGCGCGACACCCAGAAGCCCACCATCAAGGGCGAGCCCTCCAAGCGCATCGACGCGAAGACCGCGGAGTTCTACTTCACCTCCTCCGAAGATGGAACGTATTACTACATGGTTGGCAGCGTGAACGGCGGTGTTCCGACCGCGGAGCAGATCGCCGACGACAAGAACCCGCACGGCGGCTGCACCAACGCCCGCACTACCATTAAGCTCAGCGATATCGCCGATACGAACGCCCGCAAGGTCTATGTCGTTGTGCGCGATAAGAGCGGCAATCTGAGCGACGTGTTCACGATCACCGTTCCCGCCTACAGCGCGCAGCCGACGCCCACCCCGACGCCGGCCCCGACCGCAACGCCGACGAGCGCTCCCACGACCTATACCGTGACGCTCCAGGGCGGCACCGGCTATACCATTGCCGCGACCGGCGGCTCCAAGAGCCCCGTAAACGCCGGCGGCAGCTTCTCCTTCACCGTGACGCCCAGCAACGGCTACACCCGCGGCAACGGCTTTTCCGTAAAGGCCAACGGCACGACGCTCACGAGCAACAACGGCGTTTACACCATCAGCAACATCAACGCCAACCAGACCGTCAGCGTGTCCGGCATTGTGAAGAGCCAGAACACCGGCGGCGGCACGCTGCCCGCCGCGCCCGCCATCACCACCACGACGCTCGCCGCGGCCACGATGGGCAAGGAATACCGCCAGCAGATCACCGCCACCGGCGGCACGCCGATCACCTGGTCCTACAGCGGCACGCTGCCCGACGGCATGACGCTCGCGGCCAACACCGGTATTCTCTCCGGCACGCCCACGCAGGAAGGCTCCTTCCGCTTCGCCGTGAAGGCGACGAACTCCACCGGCTTCTCCACGCGGCAGATGACGCTCGTCGTCGCCGGCAGTGAGTACACCGTCACCAAAGGCGCGAACAGCGAATGGACGCAGGGCGGAGACAAGGGCATCGACTTCTCCGGCAGCGGCAAGGGCACCTTCACCGTGAAGGTGGACGGCGCCGCGGTCGCCGCCGGGAAATACACCGCCTCCGCAGACGGCTCCACCGTCACGCTCAAGCCGGAATATCTCGACACGCTCGCCGCAGGCTCCCACACCGTGACGCTCGTCTACGGCGACGGCAGCGCGAAGGCCAAGTTCACCATCAAGGCGAAGGATAAGACCGTTGCCCCGACCGTTTCCTCCCAGCCCGCAAGCGCGTCCGTCAACGCGGACAGCTCCGCCACGTTCACCGTGACGGCGAGCGGCACCACGCCGCTGCTCTGCCAGTGGCAGGTGGACAAAAACGACGGCAGCGGATGGACGGATATCTCCGGCGCGGTGAACGCGAGCTACACCGTCGAAAAGGTCACCGCCGAGCAGAACGGCTGGAAGTACCGCTGCGTGATCAAAAACGCTGCCGGTTCCGTTGAGAGCAACGCCGCGACGCTCACCGTGAAGGAAGCCATCGGCGATGTGAAGAAAAACGACGACACCAAGGATACCACGTCGTCCGGCGGTCTCGGCCGCATCCTTCTCATCACGGGCATCATCGTGGCCGTCCTGGCACTCGGCGCGGGTCTGTACTTCTACTTCCGCCGCCGCAGCGCCTCCCGCTACACGGAGGACGATACCGCCTGGAGAAAGTGATCCGGAAATAAACCAATCCGCAAGGGCCGCCCCTTATCGGGGCGGCCCTGATTTTTTCCGCCTCTCGCATAGACTTTTTTCTGTCGGCCTTTTACCGGGCCGTGAAGCCGTAAATCTGTGCAGTATGCGGCGGGATCGGGTGCGGAAGGGTGCTTTGCTCGGCATTATGAATAATATTTATTTTACCGCTTGACATTTTGGGATTTATGAATTAATATCCAATTACAAGTTAAATATATCGCCTTCCGCATCACCGGGTGCGGGTCAAAAAGACGTCCGGGCAATTCCGCAGGTACGGCGCACATGCGCTACAAGGAATGCCCCGGACGCCTTTTGCTTTATCCGGGCTGCAGCGGGCGGAAAGGAGAATTTTTATGTACATCAAGCCGTTTGCCGTAGAGGAATGGATGAACGAAT
>OLYM01001157.1_pt1 | contig 10388 bp, 11 predicted proteins | sample 1673691 | NCBI WGS metagenome assembly OLYM01 (sample SAMEA103958123, study PRJEB25191) | human gut metagenome | reverse complement strand
ACTACGGCCTGCTTGAGAAGAAACAGGTCGGCGAAACTTCCAACATGCTGGATATTGTGACCAGCCTCGACCTCGCGGGCAAGGTAATCCGTCCGTGACGCCTTCAGGCCGGTAGGTCTCCGGCGGCCTGCCGGGTTAAGGGCTGCAGCCCACATCCGGCAGGTCCTCGTTTTCTGACGGAGAAAAAGCATGCGCACGTTCACGGGCTACACATCCCGTTCGTCCCTCGGCATCCTGGCCGACGATCCGGAGAGCCCCGAATACAACCGCCCGGGCCGGACCCAGCCTGCCGGAAAAAAGACCGGCGGATTCACTCCCTCGCTCCCGGAGCGTGAATTTCACGGTGAGGATGCCAAAGCCCGCGGGAAATTCCGCCTCCCTTCCGTTTCCCTTCCCGTCCTTCTCATCGCCTGCGCCCTCAACCTGCTCCTCCTCTTCGGTTTCGCCTTTCTCGTGGACAGGGACATCGCCTCCCTCCCGAAGCCCGTCTACTACATTTATCTCACCAATTTCCCAGACGACGCCCCGGACAAAGCCCCGCAGCCCGGGAAGAAGGAATCCGCGCCGGCCCCGTCTTCAGCGCCGGCGGATCCCGGCCGGCCGGGAAACTGATTTTCCTCTCATTGCAAGCCGTCCCCGCGCGCGCTATTCTTCCCAGACGCGGCTGACGGGAGACCCGCCAAAATACGCCGCTTTTTCGGAGAACGTATGCCCCGCTCCCACAGGAAGACGAAAGTCCATTCTCTGGCGCTGGCGGCTCTGGCCGCCCTCTGCGCCCTCTCCGTGCCGGCTCCCTCGCCGGCTGATCAGATTGAATATCCGCCCGCGCAGCTCAAACGCTCCTTTGACGGCATTTTTTCCTCGCTTATCCCTGACACTCCCTCCCCGAACCAGGTCATCATCAGGAACGGCAGCATTCCCGGCCGTGTCTACGGCGGCAGCGCCAAAGGCGAGGGAACGGTTTCAGGAAACAGCGTTGTCGTGCTCGGCGGATCCATCGCCCGCGGCGTCGCGGCAGGCTTTAACTCGCCCTCCGAAAATCCCACGGACTGCAAAGATGGCCAGCAGACAGGCCGCGCCATTTCCAACGCGATCCTTGTTCTCGGCGGCACCGTCTCCGGCGCCGTAGCCGGCTGGTCCAACGGTCCGGCTCTCGGCAATACGGTCACCGTGGCGGGCGGCAGCATCACCGGAACCCTGGCCGGCGGCCTCGCCTACGCCCAGGCCTCGGGCAACCAGGTCTTTCTGAGCGGCGGCCAAATCAAAACCAACGCGGTGGGTGCCATAGCCCGCAAAGGCCTGGCCGACGGCAACCACGTCACCATTTCCGAAGGCGCTGACGCATCGGCCGTCACCGGCGGCATCGGCGAAAGCGGGGCCATGGGCAACTCCGTTCTTGTCATCGGAGGCACACTGAAGGGCGACGCCACGGGCGGCGCGAGCCAGCAGGGCACGGCCGGAGGAAACCAGATCATCCTCCACGGCGGTCAGATCGGCGGCAGTATCCTGGGCGGCCATTCTTCGGAACGCGCCGCCTCGCACAACAACATCTTTCTCGTCCCCGCTCCGGGCGGCACGCCCATCGTCTGTCAGGGCGACATCAGCGGCGGCCAGAGCGACAAAGGCACAGCTGAACACAACGGGGTGCGCATGGGATCCGGCATGGTCTACGGCAGCCTCTTCGGCGCCCGCGGCAGCGACAGGGCCTCCTCCAACCACGTGGACGTGGAGTCCGGCACGGTCCAGGGCGAGGTCACCGGCGGTGAGGGCTCGAGTCAGGCCGTGGACAACACGGTCCGCCTCTCCGGCGGCAGCGTTCAGGACGTCACGGGCGGCAGGGTCACTGACCGCAAGCACGTGCTCGGCCATGTGAATCAGATTTTCGGCCAGATTCCGGAAGACAGCGGGGAGCCGCAGGACAACGCCGGCGCCCAGAAGCTTGCCTCCCGCAATCAGGTGATTATATCCGGGGGCAACGTCTTCGGCTCTGTGACCGGCGGCATCAGCGAAAGCGGAAGCGCCACGGACAACACCATAGTCATCAGTGAAAACGCCACACTGTCCGACAGCACGGTCCTTTCCGGCGGCGACGCTCCCACGACATTCTCCGGCAATGTCCTCGAGGTTTCCGGAGCCATCATGGCCAACAGCATCCGCAACTTCGAAACCATCCGCTTCGCCTCTCCCGCCATGGAAGGCGGCTGTCTCATCCTTTCCGGAAAGGCTGTCCTCTCCGCGAAGGGGCAGACGGCAAAAATCGTCGTGCCGCAGATCGCTTCGGACGTGAAACTGCCCGAAAGCTTCGTGCTCATCCACGCTGAGGACGGCATCGACCTCGGCGGGGGTTCCTTTACGAAGAAACAGCCGGGCGTCAGACACGGCTCCTCCAGCGTCACCCTGCTCTACTCCCTGTCCAGGGACGGCAAGGATCTCATCGCCACTGTCGATACCGGCCACGGAACAAAAAAATAACGGAGGCAGCGGTTTTTCTCCGCTGTGAATACCCATGAAACTGAAAAACTCTCTTCTTCCGGCCTGCTGCTGCGCTGCAGCCCTCCTCCTTTCCGGCTGCGGCATGGGCAACTCCAGCAGTACGGCTGACGATCCGGCTCTCGCCAATAACCCCAATTACGATGTGCCCGTCTACGAGAATTCTCCGAGCGCGGTAAAGCTCCAGCAGGAAAACAAGGTTGAGGAGCGGGATCTTCCGCCCTCGCCCGGGTCTGCCGCTCCGGCCCAGACGACACCGTATATGCAACGCAGAGCCGCGGCCGGCGCCGCTTATCCCGCCGCCGCGCCTGTCACGGCGGCTGCGCCCGTCACGGCTGCCGCTCCCCGGAATCCGGCTCCTGCGCCCCTGCAGACCGCACCGGCCGCACCGGCCACGCAGGCCACGCGTCCGGCCCCGCTCGTTACGATGAAGCCCGCCACGCTGACGCCGGTCAGGCAGCAGCCTCTCGCCGCCGCGCCGAAGCCCGCGCCGAAGCCCGCGGCCACGGCCGCTCAGCACGCCGCGAAACCCGCGGCGCAGAATCCCGCAGTGAAGGCTCCCGCGAAACCGGCCCAGAAGCCGGCCGCGGCGGCTCCGAAACAGAAAGCTCCCGCGGGTCAGCAGGCAGCGAAACCGGCACAGAAGCCGGCGGCCCCTGCGGCGGCGAAGCCCGCGCCGAAGCCCGCAGTTCAGGCCGCTAAACCCGCCCAGAAGCCGGCCCAGCCCAAGGCCGCGGCACCGAAGGCCTCTGCCCAGAAGGCTGGGACAGCGGTGAAGGCTCCGGCGAAGCCGGCCCAGAAGAAACCCGCCGCGCAGAAGCAGAAGACAGCGCCCGCTTCGGGCCAGATCGGAAGAAACACAGCCCAGCCGAAGCAGTAACAACTCACTGACCGCAGGATCAGAAAAGGCCGGAAACGGAATCCGTTTCCGGCCTTCTTTTTTACGCGGGATGATCCGGCAGTTACGCGAGGCTCTTCACCCACGCCTCAATTTCAGGCTCTGCGGCATGGGCGGCGAAGCGGATGCCGCCCTTCCACTCCGCCTTCGGGGCGAGCGGCTTCAGGATATCGACAGTGCGCCCGAGCGGGCTGCTTCCGGACGTGCAGAACACGGCCACCTTTCTGCCGGCGAAATCGCCGCTTTCAAGGAAAGTCTCGATGATGTGCGGCGCCTTGTACCACCAGAGCGGGAAACCGATGATCACGGTGTCATAGGGAGTCACATCGATTTTTTCGGCCATGGGCGGACGGCAGGCATCGTCAGCGTTCTCGCGGCAGGAGCGGCTCCCCTTGTCGGTCCAGTCGAGATCGGCCGCGCTGTAGGGCACGGCCGGCCTGATTTCCCTGAGATCAGCGCCGCAGGCCGCGGCAACCCTTTTCGCAACGGCCATGGTGGTGCCGGTAGCGGAAAAACAGGCGACAAGAATCTTGCTCATAAAAGCCTCCAGAAAATACGCAGATTACTTACTTCTTCATGCCGGCTGCGCGGACCAAAAGCGGATCCGGAACGCCGGCCTCGTCAAAGCCGTGCTGGCGCAGGACGCAGGAATGACACTTGCCGCAGGGCGGGAACGTGCCCGCGTAGCAGGTATGCGTCCAGGCCATGGCCTCCATGCAGCCCGGCAGGGACTGCGCGAGGCGCACGGTGTCAGCTTTGGAAAAATGAATCAGCGGGGTCAGGATCCGGAAATTGTCCGTCCCGAGGGCCTCGTTGATGGTGCGCTCCTGGGAGCGGATAAAGGACTCGCGGCAGTCGGGATAGTTGGCGTCGTCCTCCTCGTCCACGCCCGTCACGAGACGCGTGCAGCCAAAGGAATAGGCGATATTGGCCGCGAGCGTCAGAAAGAAGGCGTTGCGCATGGGCACGAAGGTGGTCTCAACGCGTTTTCCGATGATCCGGTCCATAGTCTCGTAGTCCGGGTATTCCTCGAGCTTCTGGCTTCTGTCCACAAGCGGGGACGTGCTCCTGAGCACGGGACCCACCTTCACGATCTCGTGGTCCGTGATGCCGGCCATGGCCGCGACCTTCTTCGCGCTCTCAAGCTCGATGCTGTGCGTCTGCCCGTAATCGAAGGTGACGGCGCAGACCCTGGTGAAGTGCTCCTTCGCCCAGTAGAGGCAGGTGGTCGAGTCCTGCCCGCCCGAGAGCACGACGAGGCAGGAGGCGTTTTCTTTTTTCTGATCCATGATGACTCCGATGTCCTGCGGCCGGGCTTACTTCTTCCCGCCGAAGAGGCCTTCGAGCTGGGTATGCGGGCCACGGTTCACGGGCCATATGACACGGGTGAGGGTCTGGGTGTAGAGCTTTTCCCTGCGGATTTTCACGATTTCCTTCGCCTTGCGGCTCATGCGCAGCACGTGGCGCACGCGGGCGCACACATCCTGAAAGGAAAGTTCGGAAAGCCCCGCGGGCGTCAGGCCGAGCAGGGACGCGGTTTCCTCAGCGAGAGGGCCGAGATCCGGCAGCGTGCCGCCTTCCTGCTTCAGGGACTCATCTTCCTTCGCGAGTTCCTCGAGATCGTGCAGGCATTTCTCTGCCTTCTTTGCCATAAGCTCCAGTTCTTCCTCGCTGCGCTCCACGTAGGACGCGGCGCCCGCGGAAATCTGCTGGGGCTTGCTCATATCAATGCGCAGCATGCCGCTGCGATCGGTTTCGTTACTCATATATTCCTCCGGACGGCGCTCAGCCGCCGTCCCGCACCCGTCTCCGGAATCCCCTGAAGGGAACGCCGGAACGGAGAAAAAAGCACCCGCGCTTCACTTAATTGACGCGCCGCGGATCTTCCTTTCCCTGTGCCGCGAGGGCGAGGCTCTGCAGGGAATATTCCACCATGTCGGCCACGGCCTCGCGGGTAAAGAAGGCCGTGTGCGGGGTGAGCAGGACATTGGGCATGGAGGCCAGAGTGTTCATCTCCCTGTGCGGCACGGGCCTGCCCTTAAAATCGCGGTAGTAGATGGCTGTCTCGTTTTCCAGCACGTCGAGGGCTGCGGCGCCAACCCGGCCGCTTTCGAGAGCTTCGATGAGGGCTTCCGTGTCCACAACAGTGCCGCGCGACATATTGATGAGGACCACGCCGGGCTTCATGGAAGTCAGGGTGTCCCTGTTCACCAGATGAAACGTGTCCGGAACAGCGGGCGTGTGGAAGGTGATGATGTCACTCTGGCGGAAAAGCTCCTCACGGGACACGTATTCCGCGAGTCCCTGGACTTCGGGGTTCTCCCTCACGTCGTTCGCGAGCACGCGGCACCCGAAAGGCTTCAGGAGATGCACCACCCAGGCGCCGATGCGGCCTGTCCCCACGACGCCTACGGTGCAGCGGCCGAGCTCACGCCCGCGCACGCCCTCAAGCCCAAAATCGCCGGCGTCAAAGCGGCGCATGATGAGCTTCATGTTCCGTAAGCACATGAGCATGGCCATGACCGTGTACTCCGCCACGGTGTGCGGCGTGTAGCTTACGTTGGAGACAGCTATGCCGAGCCGTGTGGCGGCAGCGAGGTCGATGTGATCAAAGCCCACGGTGCGCGTGGACACGGCCCTGATGCCCCGCTCAGCCCAGGCCTCAAGCAGAGCCGCGCTGACGGGCTGGGTGATGATGCTGAGCCCGTCCATGCCCTTCACGGCGTCGGCGTTCTCAGGGGAAGGAGTGTCCGTGCGCATGACAATGTCCGCGCCAAGCCTGGCAGCCGTCTCCTCAAAATGCTCCCTCTCGTCCGGACGCACGTTAAAAGCCAGAAATTTCATTCCTGTCCTCCGCGGGCCGCAGGAAAGAAGACTTCATGAGCCCTGCCTTCTTCCTCTGCGCTCCCGATTGCTGTACACATTCTTCCGATAAGGTAATCACGCCACGCCGCGGACGCAACAGGGCACGGACCGCGGTCTCCTCATCCTCACAACAAAGCCCCTCATCCATCATGCGCACCATTCTTCTGCTCACTCTGGCCCTGCTGACCCTTTCTCCCTTCACAGTCCGGGCTGAGCCCCCCGCCCAGGAGCCCTCAGCCCAGGAGCCGGCCGCGCAGGCCGGGCCTGAAAACGAGGCCTCAGTCCGGGCGGACTATGATCTCATTAAGGAAGCTTACGGTGAGGATATCGGACCGCTCACGGAAGAGACGCCGGGGCACTGGGTCTTTACGGCCAGGGGAAAGAAAATCGCCATGAACGGCGGTACGGTCACGGAAAACATCGTCTCCTCGGACATGGCGCTGACGCTCACGCAGCCCTACAACCTGGAACCTGACCGCACATTCCCGGCCGCTGGCGTGAATCCCGGCCGCAACCGCTGCTACGACTTCTTCACGGCCATGTACGGAGCCGACAAAAAGGAAGTGCTCTCCCAGATCGAAAACGTGAAGTTCCTTGGCCGGAACGTTCCTTTCTCGAAGAATGGCGGCGCAGCGGCGGCTCTCCGCCGCGTGGCCGGGGAACTGAAGGCCGCAGCCGCGAAGGATCCCAGCCTGAAGCCCCTGCTCATCCCCGACGGCGGCTTCTACTGGCGTAAAATCGCAGGCGAGACCTGCCTCTCCCCCCACAGTTTCGGCATCGCCATCGACCTCAACACGAAGTACGCCACCTACTGGAAATGGCAGAAGAATCCCGACGCCCCGCATCCCCAGCAGACGTCCTACCCGGCCGTCATCGTGAAAGCCTTCGAGGACAACGGCTTCATCTGGGGCGGCAAGTGGCACCGCTTCGATATCATGCACTTCGAGTACAGGCCCGAGATCATCCTGCAGGCAAAGACGAAGGCCGGGGAGCCCGTGCCCTGCGCCTCCATCCAGGAAAGCGCGGCCGATCCGGAAAAAAACGCCTCTGCCCCCTTGCCAGAATAGAAAGAGAACTTATCTCTCAGAAGGATCGGAAAATCCTGTTTTCCGGCCGCGGCTTCATCCGCCGCTTTATCTCTGATACCAACGAGTCCCGGCCCCGCGAGGTCCGGGACTTTTTCATTGTCCTCTCCCCGCCGGAAAGGACAGGAGCGCGTCGCCATGACTTCAGTTTATCTTCTCAGCGGTTTTCTGGGGGCCGGCAAGACCAGCCTCATGCAGCATATCCTTTCCACCGGCGTCGGCCCGGACACCGTGGTCTTCGTCAACGAGTTCGGGCGCCTCGGCCTCGACGGAAAACTCATTCAGCGCGAAGGGCTCTCCATGTACGAGCTCAATAACGGCTGTATCTGCTGCTCCCTGAAGGATGAGCTGGAGCTCACCCTCGAACGGGCTATCCGCGAACGTAAACCCCGCAAAATCCTCATCGAGGCGAGCGGCGTCGCCGACCCCGGCAGCATTGTGCGCCTCATCGCCAGCCTGCCCAAAGTGCAGCTCGCCCCCACGCGCACCATCACCGTGGTGGACGGCCGCGCGTGGATGCACCAGCGTTCCATCGGCAAACTCTACCTCTCCCAGCTCGAACAGGCCGACCTCATCATCTTCAACAAGACCGACCTCGTTCCCACCCGCAAACTGGACAGCCTCATCGCCTCGCTTCAGGAAAAGTATCCGGATACCCGCGTGGTTCCCGCCGTGCGCGGCGTCATCGACCCGGCCGTGTTCTGGGGCGTGCCCGAACCCGATAAGGCGGCCGTGGAAAACGCCGGACACGAAGATGAGTGTGAACATGATCATGATCATGAACACGGGCATGACCACGAACACCACCATCACGACCACGAGTTTTCCGAGGTGGTGTTCCGCACCGACGGGGGCATGGACAGAAAAGGCCTCGACGCCTTCCTCGCCCGCCTGCCCGAAAACGTGGACCGCGCCAAGGGACAGGTTGTCTTCCCCGGCGAGACGCTCTACCTCGACGTGGTGGGCGATGAAATCAGCTGGCGCAGGCCTCCGGAAGGCCTCACCGGCACCTGCCTCGTCTTCATCGGCAGGAAGCTCGACGAAAAGAGCCTGCAGGACGGCCTGAAGGCCCTCGTCCTCCCTGCATAGAAGAGATCTCCGTCCCCTGAAAAAGGGGACATCCCGGAATCTTTCCGTGCCGGAGCGTATTGTCCGGCCGTCAGCGCCGGCCAGCGCGGCCTGAAACCCCGGACAGGCGACGCCCCCGATCATCACCGGGATCAGACCGCCGGGCAGCCGCCGTCCGGAAGACAGGCAAAAAATTTTGTCATTTTTTCTCTTTTTGCTTGACGGAACCCCCTCTCTGGCGTAGGTTCCGTCCCGCACCATGAAGATGCCTTTGTAGCTCAGTCGGTAGAGCGCGTCCTTGGTAAGGACGAGGTCTCCAGTCCAATCCTGGACAAAGGCTCCAGTGAGAATCAGGCCTCCGCGGTAAAAAAAACGCGGGGGCCTTTCTTTTTGCCGGAAAAGAACAGGAAGCGCCCCCTCTTCCAGCGCTTCCTGTCAGAAAACCGGTTTCTCCTACATGTAGCCGGCAGACTGCTCGCGCACCACCTGCATGGCCACGCGGGCATTTTTGGTAAGCTCCGGGGCCTGCACCGCGGCGCCGCTCACGCCTGAGAGGACCTGGTTCATATAAATATCCGCGTACTGAAGAAAACGGCGCCTTGTTTTCGATCCCATGTACTGGACCTTGTCACGGATGCGCTGCTGGATCACCCAGAGAAGACGGTATTTGTCGGCACTTGTGCGGCAGATGGAATCCGCGGCAGGGCTCAGCACGATGTCCGCATTTCTGAGGGACCAGCCAATCTGTTCCGCGGCCGACTTCAGTGCGTCCATACCGCCGCTCATCTCCGTGCCCTGGACGAAGCGGGCGCAGGCCAGCCACTTATCCATGGCGAGATCCGTGTGCGCGCTGTTATAGATGAGCGTATCAGCCGTCACAGAAGAAGAAACCGCCGGCGCGGGCGCTTTCTTGTGACTGCAGGCGCCAAGAGCCAGAACCAGAATGAGCAGAAACGGAACAAAACGATACATGAACCCCTCCTCCCTGGCCGGCACGCTTCCCGCCCGGCCGTATGCTGTAAAACCGTCCGGCCCCGCCTGCCGCCGGCGCCGGAACGCCCTCTAGTCTGATCGGGTTGCGCCGTGAACGCAACCCCGGGAACCATTTTTTCAGCATTCCCGTGCCATCCAGGCCTGCGGGAAGGCGTCACGGAAAACACGAAGGGGCGGGGAAAAATCCCCGCCCCTTCTCTTTTTCAGGCGTTTGGCGTTCCGTCCTACCAGAATTCAGGTCTGAAGAAGCCCTGCGCGATGAAGCAGACGCCGAAGACGGCCACGAGAGCCCCGGCGATACGTCTCGCCGGAGGTCCGAACCTGGCGTAGTTCTTCGTCTCCATGACGCCGATGCCGCACCCCGCGAGGACAATAGGCAGACAGTGACCGAGGCCGAAGACCACAATCATCACTATCCCGAGCCCCATCTTCCCCTCGAGAAAGATGACGCTCAGCATGGGCGCCAGGAACCCGAAGGTGCAGGCTCCGGCCAGCAGGCCGTAGAGAAGCCCCATGAGAAAGGCTCCTCCGAAGCCCGTGAAGTTCCAGCGGAAGAGCCTGCTGTAGTCCATGTTGCAGCTTCTCATGACGAGCATGGTGCGCAGGCCCGCTGCGAGGAGCACGAGGCCAGTGAGCGCGTAGACAAAGCCCGGCACGTCGCCGAGCATGCGCCCGGCCGCAGCGCACACACCGCCCACGCAGAACACGGCCGCGAAGAGGCCTCCGCTGAAGCAGACGGCGTAGCCGGCCGCCCTGCGCGGCTTCGTGGATATGGGCTGGCCCGCCACGTAGCAGACGAGAAGCGGGATGGACGCCAGATGACAGGGGCTCAGGAGCGTGCTCACAATTCCCCAAGCGAAGCAGCCCAGCATGGACAGCCAGAACTCATCCTGGATGAAGTCGTTGATAGTGATGAGCAGGTTTTCGAGCATGGCTATTCCGCCAGCAGGCCGTCCAGGATGCGCTTCATCTCGCCTTCCTTCAGGTAG
>OLYM01001143.1_pt1 | contig 10448 bp, 5 predicted proteins | sample 1673691 | NCBI WGS metagenome assembly OLYM01 (sample SAMEA103958123, study PRJEB25191) | human gut metagenome | reverse complement strand
AGTGTGGAATTTGTGCGCAAGCAGCGCACAAATTATGCGCGCAGCCGGGTGCGGCTTTTTCAAACGCGAACCCAGCCCCGCGGTTCGCGTTTGAGAGCTTGTCAAAAAAGTCTCACGGTTTTTTGTGCTTGTCAAACGCGCTCCGGCAGGCTCAGTGCATGCGGTAGAGGCTGCTCTCACCGCGCGCGATGCGCGCCGCGTCCACCAGCGCATACAGGCACTGCTCCGTCGCCATCAGGTTGCTCTCGCCGTCCGGCGTGTGGCGGAAGCTCCCGTCCTCCAGCGCATAACGCGCCAGAACGTCCGTGAGCGCGGCGCCATTTTTCACGAAGCGCTCGTCCGTGAGCGGGATCCCCAGCTCGCACAGCGCCACAAGCACCTGCGCTGCACTTTCGCTGCTTTCGCTGCCATAGGCGAAGAAGCCGCCGTTTGGACGCTGCTGCGTGCTCAGCCAGTCCAGTGCCCGCTCCACGGCCGCGTTCACGGCATCGTCGTCGGTATACTTCGCAAGCGCCTGAAGCGCCATCGCCGTCATGTCCACGTCCTCGCTGCCTGCGGCGAGCCCCCACGCGCCGTTTTCCGTCTGCGCGTCCAGAATCGTCTGCACGTAGCGCGCTCTGCTGGCCTGCGTGCCGGAAACCGTCTGCGGAATCGCATACGCGCCCGCGTCCAGCGCGATCAGCGCCCAGATGGGGCCGTTGAGTCCTTGCCAGAGCGTCTGCTCATGGTCGGCAAGCGGCAGCAGCAGATCGTAGCCCGCCACATCGGATGGATCTTTTCCGATCGCCGTCAGCGCGAGGATGACACGGCTGTACTCGGTGTTTTTCCGCGCATCCAGCACGCCGCCGCATGCGCGGAGCGTTTCGCAGAGCCGGTCGTAGTATCCCTCAAAATACCCGTCCTTCACCGCGCAGCCCGCGCGTGCCAGTCCGATGACCGCCCACTCGCCGCCGACGCTGCCGCACGAGGGCTCCGTGACCGTGTCCATCAGATACGCAGCGGTCTTTTCGGCCTGCGTTTTTTCTGCGGGCGCGGCGCAGCCGCTGAACGCCAGTGCGAGCAGAAGCAGCAGCGCGGACACCCTGCGCAGCCAGCCTGATTTTCCCGTTCTTTTCATATCAGTTTCCCTTTTCTGCCGGGAACTTCTCCAGCCTTCCGCTGTAATAGGCGTAGATCATGGATGCATCCAGATTGTCGATCACGCCGTCGCCGTTCACATCCGCGCAGGCAGCCTGCTCGTCCGAGAGCGTCCCCTTTCCGTTGTACGCGGCATAGACCATCGCCGCGTCCAGATTGTCGATCACGCCGTCGCCGTTCACATCGCCGAGGCGGCGTCCGGCGCCGCCGGTGACGGTGAGCGTGATCGTCGTCTGCGGCGTCTCAACGGGCTGGCCCACCTCCGAGGTCCCGTCGGCGTTGTCCGCATTGCGGTATTTTGCATACGGGAACAGGATCGTAAACTCTGTGTCCTCCTGTGTCAGCGGCTCGGTCGAGAAGCGGACATAGCGCGTCACATCGCGCACCTTGCCGTTGGCATACGTCACCGTCACCTTCATGCCGGCCGGGTCGAACGGCTCGCCCTCGGCGTAGTTGAGCTTGTCCGGCATTTTCTCAACGTTGACGCTTCGGATGCTTGCACCAAACGCCATCAGCCGCGCGGAGTCGTTCTTAAAATAGATCGTGCCGTATTCGTCCGCGATGGGGCTGCAGATCGCATACTGCGCCTCATCGCCGGCCGGCGTGAACAGCGCATAGGGCGTGTCATATGTCTCGGTCTTTCCGCCCACCGCAAAGCTTTCCTTCGTCACGAATTCCGCGCTCGTCTGACCGGGACGGTCGCGCAGGACGCGGAGCTTGCCGGGCGTAAAATTGTCGAAGAAATACACATAGACATAGCCTGTGTCCGCGTAAGCCGTGGTGAGCAGGCCGCTCGTCTGCGGATAGCCCTGCGTTCTGACCTTGTAGGCGATCTTCCACTTGTCCAGATCGATGACCGTCAGATTGTGGCCGGAATAGGCCTTGAACTGGCCGGTGCCGGAGATGCCGATATACGCCCGGTGGTTATACACGACCGGCGTGCAGGTGCTCATGGCGGGGTTGGTAAGCTGGTCGGCGTAGTTGTCCAGCTTGAGCTCGCGCAGCTCGCTGATGCGCCACGCGCCGTTTTCCTGTGCCGCGCGGGCGCGGTAGAAGTAGCCGCCCTTCGTTGTGAAGTAATATGCGTCCGTTTCCGCGTCATAGCAGATGCTGCTGCGCTGGTCGGCGCAGATACCCTCGCGGCGGTCCATGACGCGGCCCGTCCTGCGGTCGAGCATCAGAAGCTCCGCCGTCTTATGAACGCCGCTCTCACTCGCGTAGCCGCTCTGCCCGTCGTCCGTGCCGATCAGCAGGAAATCGTCGCACACATACGCGCCTGCCCAGTAAAAGCCGCCGGTCTGCGTATGCGTCCAGGTCGGGATCTTCTGCTCGAGTCTGTTCGACGGGTCCTCATCCGTCACGGACAGGCAGACAAAGTTTGCATCGAGCGTCTCACCCTGCCAGAAGCCCGTGTAGAGATATCCGTCATACACGACGATCGGGCAGTTCGGCTGGCCGCCGATGGTGTCCGTATAGAGCCAGAGGGATTCGAGCGTCTTTGCATCAAAGGCCTGAATGCGGCCGTTTGACAGGCCGACAAAAATCATGCCCTCATAATAGGTCGGCGGATTGATGGCAAAGCTGGAGCCGCCCGCCATCGTTCCTTGCGCCAGCACCTCGCCGGAGACCGCATCCACGCGGTAGAGCGTCGAGGCAGCATAGGTGATGAGGCTTCCGTCCACAAGGATCGGGCAGCCGACGGCATTTCCGGAGTAGCCCTCGCCGAGCTGTGTTGCCCAGCTGAGCATCGAGTCCGCCGCGCTGATCGGCATCGGGCTTGCGACAACGCCGTTGTTCGTATAGTTCGTGCCGCCCGCGACAAGCTTCCCCTGCGTGCTGTCATACGTGTAGGAGGTGCCGCGGAAATCCGCCCATTCCGCCTCGAGCGTGCGGTCAAGCGTTGTATTTTCTGCCGCCTTTGAAAGCTGCATCGATGCCGCGGCACTGAGCGCGCCGTCCGCGCCGGTCACGACTGCGGCAGAGGTTCCGTCGGAGAAGCTCAGGACCGTCTCGCCGTTTTCGTTGTCTGCGGCGCGGAGCCAGCCCGTTTTGCCCGCGCAGCCGCGCGCCGTCAGATCGTAGTCATACGTAAAGTCCTTGGAAATGCTCCATGTACCGTTCGCATCCGGCCAGATGCGCGTGCCGGTCCCGCGGTCAACGAGCACCAGCAGCGCATCCGACGGCGTAAGCTCCGGCGTGAACGCGACCGGCGGTACCTTTTCCACCCTCAGGAGGATCTCGGTGACCGCATCCGGGCTGTGCGTGTTTTTCACGCGGATCGTCACCGTTTCCGCCTCGTTCGTGCCATTCAGCGAAACAAGATAGCCGCCGTTTCCGTCCGGCTCCGCGCCGGCGACCTCGACCGCATATCCGTTTTCACCCGAGCCGTAGGGCATAACGACCGTTTTTCTCAGCACGGGCTGCACTGTGAGCGCACGCGCGCCCATCGGCGCGGTGACGGCATACTGCGTCACGGACGCGGCATAGTCCGGCGTCATTTTCATTGCGGCGCCCGCGTAGGAGACCCGCAGCGCGTCAAGCGACAGCGTGCGGCGGATCGTGACCGTGTAGTCCTGATAATACGTCACGCCGCCCTGCGTTCTCGAGGCGCGGAACGTCAGGGTGTTGCCAAGTGCGTTGGACATCAGAAGACTTTGCAGAATCGACGCCTTCGAGACAGGCACCGTGTTCTTTTTTCCATTCTGGCTCGGGCTTTGCGAGATGCGGTGATAGACCGCCGTGAGCGTGATGTCCGCCGCCGTGAGTCCGAGTGCCTCCAGCGCAGCCTCGTCAATCAGCGACGCCTGCGCATACATGGACGAGCTTCTGTCCGAAACCAGAAGCGTATAGCTGTGCCGGTCAGAGGAGAACGCGCCCTCCTCAAAGGTGTAGAGTGTGCTCATGCCGCGCTTTTCGGACAGCTTCACCCCGCCGATCCAGTCCGCCGTATCGACGCGGACGGCAATGCGCTGCACGGCGGCGGTCTTCTGGAAGCTGCCGCTCGTGTGATAGTCTCCGATCGAGGCGATGTATGTGTACGTTTCACCGGGGATCAGCTTGTAGGTATAGGGATTCTCAGCGCTGAGCGGCGAGATCTCCTCGCCGTTCAGATTGTAGACCGCCAGCGTCACATTTTCCTGCGAAATGCCGAAGATCGCGTTTTTTCCGTCCGCCTTGGAAAAGCGGAGCGTATACGCGCTCTCCCGCGCGCCCGCGCAGGAAAGCGTGAGCTGCACGAGCGTTTCATCCTCCGAAAGCGCGACCACAGCCGAGCTTCCCGTCATCGGCTCGCCGTTCACGCGCACCGTATAATCGCCGAAGGTCACCGGCGTGATCTCGACCGAGGACACGCCCGACAGGACCTGATAGTTGTATTCTCTGCTATCCGGCGAAAACAGCTCCGCCGCGCCCTGCACGCGCCCGTTTTCGTCGCAGACGCGCAGACCGGAGAGCGAAAGGCTCCGCTCAAGGATGAGCGTGTATTCCTGCGAGCGCAGATACCCGTTTGCATCCTGCACGCCGACGCGGTAGGCGACACATGCGCCGCCCGCACCGGCCGCCAGCACGCCGGTCACCGGCGAGACAAACGAGTTCCACGCTCTGCTTGAGAGGGCAGGTGCGTTCTGCGGGTCGATGACCGTTCCGTCCGTTCTGGTATAATAGGCGTTCAGCTTCGGCGTGTCGGAAAACACACTGTGGTCATAGTCTGCATAGAGATACACGCTGCCCGCCGCATACGTATCGGGCACGCACGCGCGGAGCGTATGATCTTCCGCCGTGACCGCAAGCTCTGCCTGCGCGAACGCCTCCTTGCCGGAGGCAAGAGAAACGCGCGCGCCCGCCGCCATCCACTCGCCGGAGGGCAGCTCCGCGGAGACGATCTGCTCCCCGGAGACGGAGATGGTGCCGTCGATGCGGTTGTGCGCCTGCACAACATGGAACGCATACTCGCCCGCAACAAGCGTGAGCACGCCGTCGCCGTCCTCGTCCGTGAAGGTCTTTCCGTAGGCATTTTCCGCCGTGATGGCGATGCCGGGCCGATTGGCGGCGGAGTAGCGCTCCGCGCCGTCCGTGAAGGTGACACGGAAGCCCTCGCCGCCCTGTGCCTGCTCATACGCCGCGATCGCGCCCGTGAGCGCGTCCGCGAGCGCCTGAAGCTGCGCCTCGTCCGTGGCTGCAAAGTCTGCGCACGCCGCATCATAGGCGCTCTTTGCCGCCTTTTGGACATCCTGCGGCTTTTCCAGATAGTCCGCCATGACGCCGATCAGCGAAAGCCGTGCCGGCGTCATAAACTGCTCGCCTTCATAGAAGCAGAAATACCGCACAGAGGACGCACGCGCGTCCAGATCATAGCCGCCGTTTTCGTCACTGCGGTTAAAATTTCCGTCCACGCCGTCGATCTGTTCGACCCAGCCCTGCTCCAGACCCTTGAAGGTATGTCCGCTTGCCAGCAGCACCTGCCGGACGGTTGCCTCCGGGTCTGTATAGTACAGCTTTTCCGGCGGCACGATGACGCCGCTTTCCTTTGACGCGGAAAAATAGAAAAACTGTGTCTGTGTGTTCTCTGCCGCAAACGCTGCGCCAAAAAGCGACATCAGAAGCGCCGCGCACAGAAATAGAAGCAGGGTACGGCGAAAAATGCTCTGTTTCATATTCTTTCATCCTTTCTTTCGGAAGCTCTGAAGGAGGTTCCGGCCCTCAATACAGACATTGCAGCCACCGCTGACGCAGCCGCGCCGGAAGTTTTGAGCGCGCCTTCAAAAGCGCCGCCGTCTGCGTGCAGAATGCTGCCAGCTCTGCGCATTGTGTATCCGTGACGGTGTGGGCGCTGAACAGCGCCTCCTGATTGACGCGTGCCGCGCGGCGGAGCTGCTCGCCATAGTCCGCGCCGAGCGCCGCTCCGGCGGCGTCCGCCAGCAGCAGCGTGCTGCCGCCGTTTCGGGAAAGTCCGAGCTGTTCGAGAAGCCGCACGCCGTAGGCAAACCGCCACGCCGCCGCATCGTTCGGGTTTTCGTCATCAAACTGCGCCTGCCGCTTTTTGAGAATGCTCCTGCGGCGAAGCGCAAGGGCGGCGCAGGCCGCCGCAAGCAGCAAAATGGGAAGCAGCCCCCAGAGCAGCAGCCGCGCAAAGCGCGTGCGTTCGGTGTGCGACCGGTCGGGCGCATCGCCGTTTTCCTCTGACGTACCGGCGTCCTGCTCCGGCTCCGGCTCGTAGGCCGTGCCCTCGCTGATATAGGCGCCGCTTCCGTCTCCGGCGGTCGTGCCGACGGTGCTTTCGCTGTCCGTCTGCTCGGAAAGTCCCGCCGCAAGCGCACCCGCCTGCGGCGCGCTGCCCATCGCATCGGCGTAGCCGGGCGTCATCTCCAGCGGCAGCCAGCCGACGCCCTCCTGATAGACCTCCGCCCATGCATGTGCGTCCGAATCCCGCAGCTCCGCAGGGCCGGTCTCGGCCTTTGCCGCGCGCTCCTGTGTCAGAATATAGCCCTCTGCATAGCGGGCAGGCACGCCGTAATACCGCAGCGCCAGCACCGCCAGCGTCGCGTACTGAAAATCACGCCCGGTTCCGGTTTTGAGCGTATACGTCACAAAATCCGCGCCCACCGGAAGCGCAGGCGCGTCCTCGGCATAGCTGAGCGCCCCGGAGAGAAATTCCTGCGTGCAGCGCACCGCGGCCAGCGCCGTCATCTCGCCGTCCGGATAACCGGAGGCGATCGGGTCGAGGTACGGCGAAAGCGTGCGGCGCATTTCGTCCGAAAGCGCGAGGCCGTATGCCTCCACGAACTGTCTGTAGCCGGATTCCAGCGTCAGATACGCTTCCTCCTCCGGCGTCTGCGGCGCCTGCAGGCGCTCGACCCACTGCACCGTCTTTTCCGGCGCGCCGCACAGGATGCGGAAACTCGCCGCAGACGCATTTTTCGGCAGCACCATCGCCTCCTCCAGCCGTTCTGCCGTCAGCGTTCCGGAAAAACTCCCCTCGACCGCCATATACGGCACATAGAGATAGCGCGTGCACGCCGCCGTGTTGCAGATCGTGACAAGCGCCGTCTCCTGCTCCGCATCCGCCAGCGCGGATGCCGCCGTGCCGGTCTGCGTCTGCGGATAGAAGCCATTTGTGTGCAGCCAGTAGAGAAGACGGCTCTGCCCGGCAAGCGTCCGGGGCGAAAGCGCCTCCCAGCCGCCTGCGGTATATTCCTGTCCGACGAAGCCGCGCAGATACAGCGGCTCCGCGCGCTCCATCTGAACGGTCAGCCGTACCGTCTCTCCGTCCGTCCGTGCGCCAAGCGCCGTAAAATCCCCCTCGGGGAGGGGCTGCGCCTGCGGCTCATAGCGCCGGACATGCATCCGGTGCTGTGTACCGGCGCGCAGTTCTTCAAAGAGGCGTCCCGACCGTACCGCGGGAATTTGCATCAAAACCGCAGACGCCAGCCCCACAGCCAGAATCGCCGCAGCCGCAGCCGGTGCGCCGGCCAGCGTCCGGACGCGGCCCGCCGCCAGAAGCAGCATGCTCATGCCGAGCAGCAGAAAAACAGCCGTCACGCCGTATTGCGCATCGAGCAGCCGCGCAAGCGCCGCCGCAAACGCCAGACAAAGTCCCGCGCACAGCGCGGGCGCTTTTTGGAGTCCTGCTGCGCAGAGCCCGCCAAGCGCCATGCCCAGAAGCGCAAGCGTCAGCTGCACGCACCCGTTCTGCGCCTCCTGCGCAGACAGCACACGCAGCCCGAGGTGCAGTTCCCCTGTCACCGCGGTGCGCCGTGCGCACCAGGCATTCCAGCAAAGACAGAGCCCGTCCGTCACGCGGCGCGAGAACACTGCGGCAGCCAGCAGCAAAAGTCCCGGAAGCAGCAGTCCCGCCAGCTTTTGCACGCGTCCGTTCTCCAAAAGCGACATCGCCGCGCAGACTGCCGCGCCAAGCGCTGCCCCCCACAGCGGAATTGGCGTCTGCTCCGGCAAAAACGCCGCGCAAAATGCCGCACCCATCGCAAAAAACAGCCCGAGCGCCAGAAGCGCCCTGTATGACCGCACCGGCCAGCGTTCGCCTCCGGCGGGCGGTGTTTTCCCGATCCGGAGACCGGAATCGGATCTCGATTTCATTTTCAAGGCACAAACTCCTATATCTCCAGCTCTGCAAGCGTTTCTGCACAGTTTTCCGGCAAAAAGCGCCTGTACACGGCGTACTCCGCCGCCGCGCCGCCATCGCCGCAAATGAGCGCCGTGACCGCACCGTCCGTCATCTGTTCGAGCGCGGCAGGAGCCGCCTCCGCGATGTACACGACATGGGCAAACGCGCTCCCCGTCTCCGTCCGGCAGTATAGCTCCGCGCCGTCCGGGCCGTCTGCCCGCGCGGTCGCGGAGAGCAGGCGCGGCAGCAGCGCGATCAGATCGTCCAGCTCCGCCGCCCGCTGCAAAATGCAGCGTCCGCCCTCGTTCCACGCAAGTGTGAACTGCACGCCGGCTGCCAGAAGTGCGCGGCAAAGTGACACCAGCACCTCCGCCTGCGCGTCCTGCCGCGTGCGGGAGACCTGCGCGGCATGTCTGTCCCAGAAAACCATCACCGACCGCGTGACCGGCAGCGACGGGTCGCGCGAGATCAGGCGGTCATATTTCGTGCTGAGCTTCCAGTGAATCTGACGGATGCTGTCGCCCTCGCGGTAGTCGCGGATCTGAAACGTCTCCGTCAGGTCGTTTCCCGGCTTTTCCTGTGAGTAGACCTCGCTTTCCTCGGGGCTGTTCACATTGGCGAGCACCCGCACCTCCATCGGGAAGGTGTCCGGCTGCACGGTCACGGAGGCGTGCGCCCCGGCGCCGCAGCGGACAGGGATCAGCCAGAAGCAGTCATAGAGGCGAAGGCTTTTCAGCTCCGTTCGGATCCTGCCGCAGCAGTCGGACGACAGCTCCAGCGCGACCTCGCTGCGTCCGCGCGGCAAGATCGCCGTGCGGCGCACAACGCGTTCGGACGCGCCGGTCAGAAGATTTTTGACCTCAAGCCCGCACCCTGCCGCCAGAATGGGCAGGCGCGAGGGATTTTCGATTTGAAGCACGACGCGAAACGGCTCGTTTTTCCCGGCATTTGCGGGCGCGCGCAGCACGGCGCGCACCGTTTTTCGGCAGTGCAGATTCACGGCGAGCTGCAAAAACGGCAGCATCACCAGCGCACACAAAAGCGCAAGGCACCCGCTGCTTCCGCCGCAAAGCAGCAGCGCAAGCAGCACCGCGCACAGCGCGGCGTAAAGGATCCTGACGGTTACGACCATGCCCGTCTCACTTTCCGCCGCTCCGTACAGCAGGCATCGGTACATTTTTCAAAATCTCACCGGCGAGCTGCTGCGCGTCCAGCTCCATCATGCGCGCCTTGGCGTTCAACATCAGGCGGTGCGCCGCGACATCGGAGAAGATCGCCGCAACGTCCTCCGGCACGACATAATCTCGCCCGCTCAAAAACGCGCACGCCTTTGCCATGCGGCACACGGCCAGCGCGCCGCGCGGGCTGAGGCCCAGCTGCACGGCAGGATGCGCTCTTGTCGCCTGCGCCAGCTGCGCGACATACGCATAGACCGGCTGCGCCACGTGCACAGCCGTTGTCTCGTCGATCAGTGCCTGAAGCCCTGCCTTGTCGAGTACGGGCTGCACCTTATCCAGCGGATTTTCGGAGTGCCGCTCCTGCAAAATGCTGATCTGGCTCTCAAGATCCGGGTAGCCCATGCTGATCTTGATCAAAAAACGGTCGAGCTGCGAGTTCGGCAGCATCGTCGTTCCGGCAGAGCCGGTCGGGTTCTGCGTGGCGATCACCATAAACGGCGACGGCAGCGCATAGGTGCTTCCGTCCACAGAGACGTGGCGCTCCTCCATCGCCTCAAGCAGTGCCGACTGCGTTTTGCTGGAGGTGCGGTTGATCTCATCGGCAAGGAGCAGATCGGCTCCGGCCTCGTGACCGTTATGGTCCGCGGCGATGTCGGCGCTGTCAAGGCTGCTGTGGACGCAGGCGCCACCGCTGCAAAGCGCGTCGGTGAGCTGTACGGCACCCATGTCATCCCGTCCCCGCACGATGACGTGGAGGCTATCCTGCCGAAGCTCGGATGAAGCTGGCCAGGGTCGTCGGGAACGTCGTCTCTACGGTGAAGGATGCCTGCTACACCGGTCAGAAGCTGATGATCATCGACTATATCGACGAGAACGGCAGTTTGACCGGGAATCAGGCCATCGCCTTTGACGTGGCGGACGCCGGGATCGGAGATACGGTCCTTGTGAATGTCGAGGGCGGCTCGGCGAACATGTTCCTCGGCCGCTCCGTCATCGCCGATCTGACGATCTGC